>Ga0126381_100003549_pt1 | contig 16907 bp, 15 predicted proteins | sample PanSoiMetPlot_28_FD_96465 | JGI IMG/M metagenome (GOLD analysis project Ga0126381, IMG submission 96465) | Tropical forest soil microbial communities from Panama - MetaG Plot_28 | ecosystem: Environmental > Terrestrial > Soil > Tropical forest > Bulk soil | place: Panama | collected 2016-02-17 | reverse complement strand
CCTGGCCGTTAGCCAGCCCGCTGCCCTTCGGTGTTCGGACTTTCCTCTCGCCACGCCGGAATTTCCAGCGTTGCCAGCGGCCGTCCGACCCGCTCCATAACATCAATTCAGTATAGCACAGCCTGTCATTCCTAATAAGGCTCCTAACCTCCTTGTTCGTGTCCAAAGGAGGTTGGCGTTAAAGCCGCTGATTAACAGGGGTTAGCTGTCTTAGGCGACATGGGTCGTGGCGACCCGGTGCTCAATTGTGCGGTTGAAATTGGTTGGATGGGTTTTCCCCGGGATTCACTACTCGAACGTTGTAATCGGCTCCCAGTCCCTCGATGGTGCTGGCCTTGACTTCAAGCACGACCCGGTCGTGCTTGACTGTAGTAGCTGGTTGTTCAAACTGTATGTCGCCGTCCTTTAGGAATTGCACCTTTGACCCTGGCAGAAAACTCGAGCCAGTGATGGTCAGGGTTTCCTTCTTGCTCCCGTTGGCGGCAAGTTGAGCATCGGTAATGTTCGGACCTAAAAGCTGGATATCCTTAGTAGTCGATGGCACACCGCCGTGCTTGCCTGGGTTGACAACCTGAAATGTTAGCGACCCCGGCTGGCTAAGCAGTGCGCCGTCCAGCGTTACAACTATCCGGGAATCAGATATGAAGTGCACTGGCATATGTCGTAGCTGATCCCCGGCTTTGCCAACTTTTACGCCAAGATGCCGGCGGAAATTTGCTCCGGTGATCGATACCTTTGAATTACCAATTCCTGCGATCAATTGCCCAGGTGCCAGACCCTGGATCTCGGGCCCTGCTGTATCCAGGTTGACTGCGTTTGATTCACTCCCGTCCCCATTTACAACTACAACCGGTAGCGAGCCGGCGTTGTCGATCAACGTCGCTGGCACTGAAACTTTGATCAATCCACGACTCAAAACCGTCACGTTACTGGAGTCCAAGCGCGTATTCTCGACCCGTACTCGTGCGGAGTCGCGAAAGTTCTGGCCCTTGATAACCATTTTTAGAGGGCCTGTCCCCGCAACTACCGGAGACCTCGATGGGACGATCTGGTTGATCACGGGACCGAATATCGTGAGAGTTGCCGTATTCGAGACCAGCGTTGGAGCAGCGGCGTCAACGACCTGCACGCTTAATTGAGCAACTTGCTTCGAAAGAACCGACGGGATTTCGGCGCGTAGTTCTGTTGAGCGAACCAGTGTTGTGTTGAGCGACTGTCCCGAGACGACGATTACCGACGTCTCCTTGAAGTTAGTTCCATTCACTCTCAGCTCAAATGGGGGATGTGGACCGGGCGCCTCACTCGGTTGCAGATCGGTTATCTGCGGGCCCTGAAGGCCGGTAACCGTCAACGCAGCCGGTTGCGATATCGTTCCATCCGGTTCTTGGACTTGAATGCTGATCGTCCCCGGTGCGGCAAGCAGCGACGCTGGCACTCGGAAAAGCAGAGCTTTCGGACCGATCATCTGGGCGCCTATCGTCGTCGTGCCGTTAATCAAGAGGGAAGAAGCGCTTGTGAAATTCGTCCCATGCACGGCAACCCTGACCTTGCTTGATTGTCCCTGTTCGACCGTGTCGGGATGCAGCGAATTTATGACTGGTATCGGACTCTTCTTCGAGCTAACCTTTTCTTCTGCCTTCTCAGTACTCTTCTCAGACGCCTTGCCGTCTCCAGTATCTCGGGCCCCAAAGTTCACCAAGACTATCTGATCACTCTTTGGAGTGCGGCGCACCGCTGCAATCATCCCGGCCGAATCGCTCACCGACAATCCCATCAACTCGCTCCCCAAAGGCTGCGAGGATTCAAGATCGCCGGTCTTGGTGTTAAAAGCGAACAGCACGCCCGACCTCGAACCTGCAAACCCAACCGAAGCGTCAGCCGTGAATGCGACGTTGTTGCTGCTCGAAAACTTTACCGGGTCCGGGGGCGTGAATTCCGTCTGGATGCTTAAGTGACCGCTGGCCCCGGCCACAACGGACACCCCGCCGGGCACGCCCGCGCGATGTCCCGGTATCCGCGTGACGCCAATCAGGTCCCCGCCATCAGGCATTCTAGCCACGGTCACTCTTGTCGGGGAGGGCTCAATGTGAATGCTGCCCGCAAGGTGTCCGCTTGCGGCGTCAATCGCCAACAGTTGCTCGGTCTTTGACGATGCCACGTACACGATCTGGCCGTCGCCGCTAAAAGCAGCGTTGTTGTCCTCGTCTAGCCCTTCCGCACCGGGCGAAAAACTTGCCTGCTGGCCGAGTCTCCCTTGCTCATCTACGTCGATGATAGAAACCGTATTCGTTTCGGGGCTGGTCACGGCGACCAGGCCCCCTGGGCTGGCCACTGTCCGCTCAAAAAGGGTCACGCTCGAGGGCCTGCCTATAAGTTGAAGCTGGGAAATCATCTGGCCGGTCCCAACGTCGAAGCTGAACAGAGCTGGTTCATCAAAATATGACGGTATCAGGACGAACCGTCCGTCGCTTGTCAACAGGGCCTTTGCTGACGAAACCAGATGCGCTTCGGCCGGCAAAACCACCAGTGCCAGCGGATCCAATCGACGTGGGTTGGAAGCGTCGATGATGCTTATCGTAGCTGGTCGTTTCGCATCCGGAGCGTTCGCGCAGGGTACAGCGATCAGGCGCGAAGATCCCTTCTCGAGCATTGTACACCGGCCCGCACCTTCGCCGACCACAACTGAAGACAAGACCTTGCCGCTTGCTGTACTGAATGAGATCAGAGAACCACCGGTGGCTGAACTAACGAAGCCGCACTGACCAGTGGACGACAATACAGGCTCAGTGTGATCGTCCAGGATCGTCTCAGAGCGTAACGAAAGGCTCCGCGCCACCTCCAGACGGGTTTGGGTGCCGCTGCCCTGAACGATCACAGAGCAAGCTATGATCGCGGTCGCTACGATCGCAATGGGTTTTCGTTTAGGCTTCAACCTCGCGCACCCTTTAAGTCTTTTCTCCGCCGCGGCCTCAACAATCTTAATCGTTTTGGGGCCGGGGATCAATTGCAAACTGGCATTTCCTGGAACGCCCATGGCACAATGAAGGTTCCAAAATTTGACTTCACTTCGGAGGTGGGGGATGTTTTCCAAACTGGTTTGCAGGCTGGAGCTACGGCGGGTCCTCTTGTTCGTAAGCATCCTGACATGCACGCTGGGACTAGCGTCGGTCGCCTTTGCCGGCCAGGAGGGCCACAAAGAAGATCAAGACGCGCCGCGGATAACGGTAGCCGAGTTATTGGCACAGCTGGACAAACAAGCACCAGTCGTCATCATTGATTCCAGGAGCGAAAGCTCCTGGGAGGGTAGCGACAAACAAATTAAGGGATCCGTACGAATCCCTATTGACCAGCTCGATGCGCGGATGAATGAGCTTCCCAAGGACAAGGAAATAGTCATTTACTGTAGCTGACCGTCCGAAGCTACTAGCGCCCGTGCGGCGCAGCAACTCCTCGACAAAGGGTTCAAGAAGGTCTTTGCACTAAAGGGTGGGTGGAACGCCTGGCTCGAACAAGGCGGTCCCGTAGAACCAAAGGCCGAGCCAAAGCCCAGTCCGAAGCCGGATGCACAACCGGACTCCAAGCCGGAGACCAAGAAGCCAGACAGTAACAATTGAAGAGATCAGGCCTTAAAGTACTCTTGCACTCGAGCCTGATTCGTAATAGCCTCTGATTTCGTTCTGTCCCCAATTCAACTGACCCGGCGAAACGTTCAGCGGGAAGACTCGCTGCCTCAGGGCGTCGGAGCGGTCTCACCGTTATTTGAATGGAGGTATCCGAATGGGGCATCCGGGTACTAGAACATTGTGTATATTGTTAGCCTGGCTGTGTGTGCCTGCTTGGGGAGGCGCCCAGCAACTCCAACAGTCAAAGAATGTACCTTCGATGACCAGTGATGATGCCCTAGGGCCGGTCAGTGCGAGCCGGGCCGCGCCAGCTACCGATGAAACTCGCAAGACCGACGCTACTCCCCAGGGTTGGGTTAGGTACTTTCCAGCCAATTGCGGACTTTCGATAGCGTTGCCTCGACGCCCCCTGGAAGCCGATCTCCCGATATCCGCACAGGACAAGCCGCTGTTTCGTTCCGGAAGCAATTCGTTCTATACCGACGGATCGCTAACTGTAATCGCCGCTCACTTCCAAACTGTCACTCCGACCCCTTCCTCTAGCATTGTAGAAAGCTTCTTTCAGGGCTTGTCTGAGGGCCAAGGACTCAAAGACCTGAAATACTCAGCCAGGGAAACGAGCCGGCCGACACGAACCGATGTATACGCTACTTATCGTGCTGATGAATTGCTCGACCTCGAAGGCTTCATTGAAGTCATCGGTACTCATGGCTGGCTAATAGTTGCCATTAACCCTAAGGGCAACCTCAAATCGAAAGAGAAAGGCCGACGCATTCTCGACTCCGCCCTCTTTGACGGCCCATCTTGTATAGATTGACGCTGGCATAGTTCCCTTATCCGGTGCAGAATACAACCCAGAATACAAACCAGGATACACAAACGATGATCGTCGTTAACCGGGATAATGCGAAAGTCATTAAAACGGCGCACGGCTCTGAGCTTCGCCCGTTGATTGACCGCACGACCTCTGAGATTACCGGATGCAGTCTGGCAGAAGAGGTGCTGCCTCCTGGCATGGCAGTTACCCCTCACCATCACCGCGAACTCGAAGAAATCTACTACATTCTCTCAGGAAGCGGTCTTATGACCGTCGGGCACGAATCGATCGAAGTCAGCTCAGGTGACGCGATCTATGTTCCTCGCGGACACCGCCACACGCTCCAAAACACCGGATCTGAGCCGATAAGGCTCCTGGTCGCCTGCGGCCCCGCCTTCTATTACGAGGACGAAATACCCGGCAGCCCCGCTTCTCAGGCTTAGCCGCTCCTTGACCTTTCTCGGCATTCAGATCCAAGCAATCCTCATTGGCTCGGCACGTTGGCGATATTGGACAAAAGCCCGTTTGCTTTGCGGACCTGAAGCGTGATCGTGCCAGGACCCGGAACGCGGCCTCCTGCAATTGAAACCACTAGTTGCTGGCTGTCGACGAACATTACGCTGTCTGCGGGCGCGTTGTTGATTAGTACCTCTGCCTGCGGGCCGAAGTTGCCGCCCAAAACATTGATCGTGTACTTCTTCCACTTTGAGCCTGCGATGAAAAAGTCCATCTCAGGCTTCTGCTTATACAAGATCTCGACGGTGGTTATGCTCGGCGCTCCGGGTGAAGATCTGCATTGGCGCGTGTCCAAGATCAATGGCGGGCGAGGGCCCTGATCAAAATCAAACGCATCCGTCATGTCGTTGGCTTCCGTATCGCGAGACGTGAGTGGCGGCAGGTTGAAGCGCCTTTCCGCGAACTTGAGTAGGGAAGAGAATTCGTACTGTGTGTGAGAAACGAATCCCTGTTTCGCAAACGGAGAAATAATCAGTAAAGGTACCCTGGGGCCGAACCCGAAACTATCAACCTTTGGGGGTGGCACGTGGTCGTAGAACCCGCCAAAATCGTCCCAGGTTAAGAAGATCGCGCTTGAATTCCAATTGGCTCCTTGCATGATCGCGTTGATTTGCTGAACCGTCCAGTTTTCGCCGACGCATGAGCTATCAGGCGGATGTTCGCTGGTTGGGCCGCTGACAATCCAGCATACGCTGGGCAGATTCCCGTTCAGGGCATCAGTCACGAACTGTGATTCGGGCACCACGTTGGTGGTCCAGAGCTGCGTGTTTCGAATATGCTGGACCGCGTTCAGAATGCTCCAAATATAACCTGGCTGCCCTTCGGCTGGCGCGTAGTACTTCCAGGTCAGCCCCGACGTGTCAAGCGAATCGGTCAGCGTTTTGAAGTCGAAGCAAGGGAATTGCGTGGATATCTTTCCGCTCGAATCCATCACCTGGACCCTGGTGCCGGCGACAGCGTCGCATCCCCAGTTGCCGCCTGCAGGATTGTTGATTGCGCCCGCCGATTGCGCGCCTACGGTATAGAGATGGTTGGGAAAACTGGGTCCGGTCAGGGACGAGAACATCCGGTCCCCGAGCACGAAATTCCTCGCATATGTGAAATAGTTGGGGATGTCGCTCTCTACGAACTGCGTATAGGCCAGGTAATCTCCATTGACGTTCGCGCCGTGAATCAGGTCGAACTTGTCCATCTTTCCACCGTCGATGCCCGTGTTCGCGGCAGCGAATGAGTGGTCGATGTCGCGCGGGGTAGTGTCTGGCAAATGCCCCAGCGGTATCACTTGACCGGTCGAGATCGTCCCCTGGGTTGCGCCGTCCCCGCCCGGAAACGTGCCGAAATAATTGTCATATGTCCGGTTCTCTTTGATTATGAAGACGATATGCTGTATCGCTGAAATGTCGGCGGCACCTACCTGCCTGCCGACGATGTGTGGGCTGGCTTCAGCCACGGGTCTGGAGACCGGCATTGCAAGAAAAATGCTGATCAGCGCTAGCACCGCGATGCCAAGCGCAGCGGCACCGAATGGTGAGCACATTCGATTCAGTGATCCTCGTGTTCGGGGATTCGAGCTTTTATCCTGAGTCATCGCTCTCGCGCCTCCTTTATCCGGCGGCTTTGTCAACCTGTTTCCGGTTTCGGGGAGAACGCGACAGTGCCGCGGTGTTGAGTTTAGATAGCTGGAAATTGGGAGACGACTCAGGCGTTTTGTCTGGGTCCTGAAGTCAAAGATATGATCGAATGGCCCGGCAGGTCAAGAAAAAGATGTGCGCAACCTCAAGTCGACCGCCAAGCGATGTTGCTGGTTCCGGCGACGGAAGGCCGCTGATAGAAGACAATAACAAGGCCCTAGCGCCGCACTAAAGAGGGGAGGCGTAATTTTTTGTCCGAGGTTCGCGACGTTGGGCAGAGCTTTGAGTCGAAGTTTCGACATTCAACTCGCCTCAAAGCTCCACTCCATGCTAGGAAACCGGCTATTGGGCAGGAGCTCCATATCCGGCGGCGTAGCCTTGCAGGTATGCGTTCCGGTACAGGGCATTGACTGAGTAGCTGAATCTGGGATCCCGGTTTGGATCATAGGGCTGCCCGCCCACAGCATCAACCCTACCCTGTTGGAGTCCGTCATTATATCCCTGGGTTGACGGGTCCACGTAGTAGGTTTGGCTGTAGGGGTAGTAATAGGATCCATATGGATAACCCCCGTAGGAGTAATATGGGTACCCCCAGCCCCACCAGGGCCAGCCCCATCCCCAGCCCCCAAAGCCGCCTCCAATAAAGATATGGCGGTGGTCGAATCCGTGTCCCGGAACAAATCCGTGTCCCGGCACGAATCCATGACCCGGCACGAATCCATGACCCGGTACGAATCCATGACCCGGCACAAATCCATGACCCGGCACGAAACCATTGCCAGGAACAAACCCATGGCCGGGAACGAATCCACGCCCAGGGAAGAATCCTCCGCGAGGCCCGGCGAAGCCACCGCGAGGGCCGGCGAAGCCACCGCCGCCTACATGTCCGAAACCTCCCATTCCGCCCATGTGGCCCATTCCGCCCATTCCGCCCATGTGGCCACCCATGCCCATACCTCCGCCGCCGTGCCCACCCCCGCGCTGGGCTTTAACAGTCGACGCCGCTCCGGCCAAGAACAGCGACACGACGACGGAGAACATCATCGCTACTATGCTTTTCGGAAAATCGGTTTTCATAAGTCCTCCATAGCGAGTTCGTAGTTGAAGCGCGCCACCGACCTCCCGGTCTGTGGTTCTACAACGTTGAAAACGCATTCGGAACCTTTAACAACATGTTCCTGGAGTCTTGTCAAAGGACTTCTAAATGTTAGATGCTAGGCAACCTTCGTACCGTTTGCGCGTCAGCACGCTTACAGCGAGTTGGCCCCCGTTGGCACGCTAGAAGGAGTCAATGGCCAGACGGAACACGAGCCATTCTCGAGCGACCGCCAACGCTATCAGGTAATGTTGGCAGAACTTCATCACGACCCGATGCGATCCTACTGGACCCAGCTCCCCGGTGAGAAGCCCTCGTTCAGTGGCCATATCCCGCAGCGTACCCGTTCATAAAGCCGGCATTATACGAAGGACTGTCGGGATGCCTGTTGCCCTTTCTGTAGGGATCAAAAGATCTGAAATCCTCTGCGTCATCCTGCCCTCTGTGAAACCCATCGTGGTAGCCCTTGGCTGTCAGGTCCATGAAGTACCAGGTGGACGGGTACATCCAATATGCATATGGATACGTCGCGTAACCCACATAGCCTGCCGGTAAGACTGCTGAAGCCGGATACGCCGGGTAGAACTGGTTCACATTTACGTTGACGTGGACACGAGCGTAAGCCCGCCGGCCCGGGTGGACTGCTGTTCTGCGCGCGTATACGGTTTTGCCCGGATATGCCGTTCGGCGCTCGTATACAGGTCTACCTCGCACGTGCCCGACACGCACAAACGTCGAGTGATGGACGGATGATGAGTGCACGGCTCGTGCTCTCGGCTGAGCATAAGTCCATGGAGCAGCTCCCAACAACAGGGCCATCAACCCGGCAACAACAGCCTTTCTAACTGGTCCATTGATTCCGTTCGGTCTCATAGATCACCTCATGCTGTAAAGCCTTGAGAGATTTCAAGGCATACCTGGGTACCGGGGGAGGGCTTGATTGGCTGAATTGCTCCGTTTGGGGCACACTTCCGACTGGTCTCGGTCCGCTTTTGTTTTAGATAAACTCTGACCCCGTATGCGCGCGTGTCAACGGCATAGGCTATATAGTCTAAGATGCACATGCTCGATGCCAGGGTTTGCGCGCCAGCACGGTTGAACGACAGGACGCCTTGCGCTACCAGGACGTTCCGCACATTGATTTCATCGTTAGCGATCCGCTTGGGGGTATAAGGACTTTTTCACGCCCTCGTTGTCGCTTTTGCGCTCTAAATGAACGTGTGAACGTGACAAGGTTAGAACGTGACAAGTGTGGGCATGACAAGTAGTGCAGTGAAGCCTGCCAGCGTTTAAAGCAGGAAAGCAAGAAAAGGCGAAAAGGGGATTCTCCATTTCTAGAATCCCTCTTTCGCCCTTTTTGACCGCTGCGGCTAAGCGGGTTGTCCAGGTCTGGTCAATCCTCCTTCCCCAATGTTTAATCCGTGGTTTAGTCGCTTAACTCGCACCTTACAATGTCGGTCGCCGATAATCGCGGACACTTACCGCCGCGAACCGTTGAAGCCATCAGCGTAACCCTGCGCGAACGCATCGCGATAAGTCACGCTGCTGGAATTCCGGAAGTGACTATGGCTGTTCGGGTCATCAGGTCTACCATGTTTCGCGTCATCCTTGCCTCGGCTTAGGCCATCACTGTAGCCCTGCTCTCTCTGGTAGGCTATCGGGTCCGTGTAGTATGGACCGTACGGATAGCCCCACCATCCGCCACCAAAGAATGGCCGGTGAACGACGAAAACTCTAGGTCGAACCACTACTCTCTGCGCATTAGCGGTCGTCATCGCGCCGGCGCCGAGTAGGAGGATGACCGCAACCGATGCTGCCGCAGCTAATCTCTTTATTCTATGAAATGTCATGTCACACCTCCTTATTTGATTCTCGTCAGCGAAGTTCCTCACCTCCGGACGCCACAGTTTCTGTAATGACCGCTAACGCCTGGAGCGCATTCTCAGCCGAGCCTGAGCTCGAAGGAGACTTCGGCTTCCAAAACAGGACCGTACTGTTCAATCCTGCGAATTCTTGTTCAAAGATCTCTCTATTTCTTAGATGATCGGCCAACCAGACGGGTTGGCATGCTAACTATTGCATCTACTACTGTTAAAGCGGTTGCCCGGGCGCCCGTCCGCTCTTGAAATCTTCAAAACCGGTCCGCGGGGGCGCGACCACACACTTGCAGGCGACTTGTCGACTCTCTCGAACAGATGGTAAAGATGACTGCTCTTGTGAATTACCAGAATGGTTGTTTATGCTCAACAGCGTCAGATTTCGCATCGCGGAATTGAGTTCCCGGTCTCGTACTTCATTCGGCCTGGATCTCGTGGCACCGTCTTATATATTCATGGAGTAGGCGCTTCTAAGCGAGACTTCCTTGGATCCGCCAATCAAGACGACTTGCGCAATTACACCGTTGCCGCCTTCGACCTTCCCGGTTGTGGACAAACACCATATCTGGCGGATCGCGGTTGGCGGGTCGAGGACCTGGTTGAGATCACGGATCAGGTTGTTTCAGTCCTTGGTCTCGGCAGTCTCGTAATCACAGGGCACAGTTTGGGGGGATTGGTTGGCCTCCTCTATGCACGGGAATATCCCGCCAAAGTAAAAGGAATTGTCAACATTGAGGGAAACCTCGGTCCTGAGGATTGTTTTCTCACAAGAGAGGTCGCCCGCCTCTCGTTCTCAGATTTCCTGTCGACCGGGCATCTATGGCAACTGAAAGTGAAATTCGCGAATGCGCCTCACCAAGGGACTAGAACATGGGCTGAAGCATTAGGTAGCCAGGGCACACCACGAGCTTTCTATGACTACGCGGTGTCCATCGTGGATTGGTCGGACTCTTGGGACTTGCTCGGCATGTTCGAGGGTCTTCCAATTCCGAAGGCTTTTGTTTACGGCTCCGCCAACAATCACTTGTCGTATCTGGCGCGCCTGAGAAAAGGTGACGCCTCAGTCATAGAGGTGCCTGACAGCGGCCACTGGCCACATTTGGATAACCCCCAATATTTCTATCGCGCACTCCTTCTTTTTCTAAAGACCGCCGTTCACTGCGAGGCTGATTAAGCCGACGTAAGAGTGAAGTACTTCTCTTCCTTGATTTGAGTTTTGGGAAAACGGGCTCGCTGAAGGATCCCTTTTACGTTCTCGATCATCTGGGGGTGGCCACAGGCATAGCCTACCGAGGTCATATGATCGAAGACAAGGTTATCGGCATATTTTCGAAACACATCTTCAACTCGACCTGACTCGCCTCTCCAGGCCTCGTCCTCCCACGGACGGCTCACCGTCGGTACGTAGTGAACCCATCCCCGCCGCCCTATCTCTTCCAGCTCTTCCTTGTAAATCCCGAATTCCCACGATCGGCTGGCCCCCTGTACCACTGCAAAGGTATGCTCCCGAGCGTTGCCGCGATCAAGGTCCAGCGCTTGAGTTCGAATCATGCTCACATATGGAGCAATGCCGGTCACAGTCGCAGCCATGATGTGTCGCTTCATGCCGGCTTTGTCGTCGCGAGTAAATGCGCCTACGATCCTGTTGCGCACCAGAACGTAATCGCCAGTCTTCAGCTCCCAGAGCCTGGGGGTCAGCTCGCCTTGGGGAACGAGTTCAACGAAGAATTCAAGAAAGGTCTCGTATGGCGATGAAACTATCGAGTACGGACGCTGTATCAGCCTGTCACCGTCTTCAATCGCCAACGTTGCGTACTGGCCAGCCTTAAAAGTGAACTCACGCTCCGGTTGAAAGCGGAACATCGCGAGGTCGTCCGTGAAGTTAACTCTCTCGACGAGTTTCGCGAGATGGAAGTTTGATTCGGGCATCCCGTGATATTAGAGGCGCAAGGTCTGGCAGGCAAGCGCTGGCAGCGGATCTCTCATCGGCAGCCCGGAGCCGTCCCAGGGGCTATCGGGCCGGTTCCTCAGTTGGGCTCGAGCGGTGACTCGACGCTGCCGTCCCTCAAATACTCGTCGATAGCGACCGCGGCTTTTCGAGCGGCGCCTATGGCGGTAACCACCAGGTCCGCCCCTCGAACATTATCGCCGGCGGCAAACACTCCGCGCCGAGTCGTCCGGCCCGTAGCCTCGGATTCTACCTTTATGCGGCCAGACTTTTCGAATTCCAGGCCCGGCGTTGTTTCCACTATTTCGGGGTCTGGCTCATAACCGATGGCAAGGATGACCGTGTCACAATCCAGCCTGAACTCCGAACCCGCCAGCGGCATCGGTCTTCGGCGCCCCGAGCTATCTGGCGGTCCCAGCTCCATCCGCATCAATTCCATCCCTGTTACCTTACCTTCAGAGTCGCCTGTGAATCTCGTCGGCGTTGTAAGATAGTTAAAAGAGACTCCTTCCTCTCGGGCATGGACCCGCTCTTCGGCACGTCCCTGCATCTCGGCTTCAGTCCTGCGGTAGACCAGCGTCACCCGTGAATCGGGGCCCAGTCGCTTTGCCGTCCGTACGCAATCCATTGATGTATCGCCGCCGCCGACAACAACTGTATGAGTTCCGTGGTGGGGAAGCGATCTGAGCGCGTCGGGCAAGAACCGGGTCGGAACATTGCCACGGACCAGATACTCGGTCGCCTGGTACACATTGGTCAGATCCTCGCCCGGTATTGAGATTTGCCCGCCTACGGGCGCGCCATGGCCCAAAAAGACTGCGTCGAACCCGCCCCCGTTCATCAAGTGATCAACAGTAAAGCTGTCGCCTATCCTCACATTGCAAACAAATTCCACTCCGATTTTCTCGAGATGTCCTATCAGGTCAAACACCGTGTCTTTTGCGAGCTTGAAGTTTGGAATACCGTATAAAAGCAGTCCGCCCGGGTATGGCCATGCGTCGAATACAACACATTGATGTCCCAAATAGCTGAGCTCCTCGGCCGCCGTCAATCCGGCTGGCCCCGCGCCGACTATCGCCACTCGTTTGCCGGTCGGCTCTCGCTTGTCTCGATCAGGGAAGCCCTCGACTTTGCGTTCGTAGTCAGTGCAAAACACCTCGAGCTTTCCTATGAAAACCGGCGGGTGCTGGTGGCCTACTACGCAGGCGCCTTCGCACAGCTTCTCCTGAGGACATATCCGGCCACATATCTCCGGCTCGTTGTTAGTCTCGCGAAATTTTCTCGCCGCGCCGATGTAGTCGCCCTGTTCGATCAACCACAATGCGCCGGGTATGTCGTTAGAAACCGGACACGCCGCAGTGCAAGGCTGGTGTTCACATTGCAGACACCGAGCCGCTTCGACCTGAGCCGCCTCAGGTGAGTAACCAAGAAAAACTTCGTCCCAGTTAAGGATTCGTTTGTCGGCTTCTTGTTTTGGGACAGGAACGCGAGCGATCTTGAATCTGGCCTGCCGCTCCAATTGCATCCGCGCCTCCTTTAAACACAAGAAGGATGACCCACAGGCTCGTCACTAGCTAAGATCTCGCATCAACCAAGTATGAGTCCGGACACAGAAACCAGATCACTTATGAGAAAGGGCTATCAACACCCTCAGTATTGCACCTCACGAAAATACCGATGCCGTTACCATAACCGGGTGGCTCTCCAAGTGTCAAGAAAAGCCAGCCAGAATAGAGAAAAGAGAAAAGAAAATGGAGAATAGCGAATAGCGAATAATGAATAGAGAAGATAATGGACGATGCAGAACGCTCACCGACGATCGCGTTAGCGCTTCAGCCTCTTGAAGTAGACTAACTCAGCATCGCCTTCGTCGAGATTGTGAATAACGCCGCTCGGTACATAGTCGAGCTTCGCCAAGAGCGACTGCATTACAGTATTGGACTGGTTGGTTGATGTGAACAGCTTCGGAGTACGGCAAACGGTTTCGAGGTGCCGCATCAGGGCTTCGCCAACACCCCTGCGTCGATACGTCGAGTGCACGTACAAAACCGCGACGAAGCCGTTCTCGTAAAAGGAATACTCCAAGACCGCGTATCCGACAGGAAGCCCCTCATCTACGGCCACATAGCAACTTCTGCCAGCGATGGATCGGCGAATGAACGGCGCCCGATCACTGTCATGCCTTGGAGCCCGATGGAGAGCAATGAGCGGATTTACATCCGCACCTTCGGCCAGCCTGATTGAATGCATGATTCAAATCCCTCAACGTCGAGTTACTAGCTGCTCTTCCTCCGGATCAACTATTATCGGTTGAAGTGCCAACCGAATAGGCTCGGTCAAATCCGGGCGACTCGCTACCGGTCAGATTCTCAGCTTACTGATTAAGCGGCTGCCCATGCCTCCCCGCAGGTCGTCCACATTACATCATAATCCGGGTTTCTGGGTCTCCTGTGGAAAAGCGTGTTAGAATCCCTTTGAGATGAACAAGGACCAGGTAAGGAAGCTGCTGCTGGAGGTGAAGGCCGGTGAGACGGAACCAGACGAAGCCTTGAAAAAGCTGGCCGGACTGCCGTTTGAAGACCTTAGCTATGCCCGAGTCGATCACCATCGCGAACTTCGGAGCGGGTTCCCCGAAGTCATTTTTGGCCAGGACAAAAACCCCGAACACATTGTCGGCATAGCCGAGCGTATATTGGCGCACGGATCGAACCTCATTATCACAAGGACGACCCGGGAGGTCTATGGACTGATTTCCAAGATCGCCCCGGACGCCCAGTACCATCAGCACGCTAGAATGGTAACGTTGCTCACAGACACTACTGAACGCGGCCAGGGGACCATAGCTGTGATATCAGCAGGCACGTCCGACATGCCGATTGCCGAAGAGGCAGCCGTCACCGCCTCTTCCATGGGGAATCGAGTTCAGCGCATATACGATGTCGGGGTTGCCGGCATTCACCGGCTGCTGGTCGAGCGCGAAGGTTTGCAAGCGGCCAGGGTTGTCGTGGTTGTCGCGGGTATGGAAGGCGCACTGCCCTCCGTCGTGGGAGGCTTGGTGTCTGCGCCAGTCATTGCAGTCCCGACGAGCGTCGGATATGGTGCGTCCTTCGGTGGCCTGGCGGCGCTGCTTGGCATGCTCAACTCGTGCGCATCTAATGTTACAGTCGTTAATATAGACAATGGATTTGGCGCGGGTTTTGTCGCTAGCCTGATTAACAGGCCTTGCGCCGGCGAGTGATCCTTTCTGGGGTAGTTCCACTGTCGTCCTGACATCCAGACCCAAGTCTCTATCCGATCAAGCGGCCTTTGACCTGGTCGCTCAGCAACTTGCCATCTATCGGCTTGCCCTCTAGCTTCTGGCGGGCCAGCTTTATCACCGTTCCCATGTCCTTCGCCGATGTCGCTCCCGATTCTGCAATTGCAGCTTCTATAGCTGCCGTCACTTCCTCCTGCGTTGGTGGAACCGGCAAATAAGACTGGATAAGGCGGCCCTCTTCCTCCTCTTTTTCAGCACGGTCGGCACGGCCGGCAGCGCGATATTGCTCTGCGGCGTCGCGCCGCTGATTCAGCAGTTTTTGGAGCACCTTCATTGCTTCGGCATCGTCCATCGGCCCGGACAACTCAGTTTCACGCAGTTTCAGCGCCGTCTTGACCATGCGCAGCGCGTTCAAGCGATCGGCCTGTTTGGCCTTCATCGCTTCAGTCATGTCCCGGTTGACCTGATCGATTATTGGCATAACTCTCCTCTCAGAGATGGCTAGTATATGCCATCAGAACCATTGGAACCAAATCCCCGCCTCTCAAGGAACCCAGTCCATGAGAGTGCCGGTCTCGCCTGCTTTGGCAGCACGCTCCACCGTACACATTGGCGGCGCGAGCCGGGTGCACCCTTCATATTCGCTGACAGGCGGTATGGGCAATCACCGCGCAACTGCAGTTGTTATATGCTCGCATTGCTCGTCGATCATTGGAGTGTAGCAGGTATAATCCGGAGACGAAGTTCCCTGGCAGTTTTGATGTCGATTACGTTTAATGTCGATAACCAAGATAAACAGCAGGGATCCTGGGTATCCTGGTTCGCTCTCTCGTTATCTTCGAGCGAAAGCCCCTGAAGTCATTTCACTTCAGGGTAATCCTTATCTTCTCGAAAGCAAAAGCCTCGCAGTATTCGCTTCGTCCTCTTGCCCGGATGACATTGCAGTCAATTCGTTTCTGCTCGCCCAACACTTGCGGCGGTCCTCCGTAACGGCTGTGAGCGGATTCCATTCACCGGTCGAGCACGAGTTCCTCACGATACTGCTCGGAGCCACTTCCCCGATCATCATTTGCCCATCGAGGGAAATCGAGTCGATGCGCATTCCTGCGGAGTACAAAGAGGGTCTCGATTCCGGGCGCCTGCTGCTGCTCTCTCCCTTTTCAGACAAGAAGCGACCCTCCAGCGATATGGCGGTGTATCGCAACAGGATTGTTGCCGCCCTCGCCGAAGAAGTATTCGTCGCTTATGCTGAGCCGGGCGGCAAGCTCCAGAAGCTTTGCAAGGAGGTAATTGACTGGGGTAAGCGAGTCTATACCTTCGCGGGCCGCCTGAACAAGGTTCTCATCTCAATGGGTGCGGAGCCTATCTTCCCGGATCATATCTTCTTTGCCTGATATATTCATTGCCATTGCTCCAGGGCGATTCTTCGGAAAGCACAAGATAAAACCAAATGACTCTTGCTCTGTCTTGGTTCACCCTTGGCTGCGGTAGAGATTCTTCTTGACATCGAACTGCCCCAGGGTGTATGTTAACTACTTCCGATGGCGAGCAGCTATTGGAGCTGTTCTTTTATATTTCAATACGTGGCGATTTAAGACTAACTTGCTCCACGTAAAAAACTGCTAAACAGTCCGAGGATTGTTGAAAGCCCCGCGCTAGTTTAGCGCGGGGCTTTTCGCGTTTATGCGCGCGCCTTGGACTCGATTCCCGAAGCCCTCGATTCCGAATCACTCCGCAGGCTTCGGACGTCGGTCATAGGAGGACCACAAATGACTTACATTAAGGGACTTAAGTGTCGCGAATGCGGGAGTAGCTATGCCAAAGAACTGATCGCCGGGTGCGAGGAATGCTTTGGTCCCCTTGAAGTAGAGTATGATTATGATACTATTTCGCGCGAGCTTAGTCGCGAGATCATTGATGGTCGCGAGAAAACCCTCTGGCGATACCGCGAGCTCCTTCCGCTCGATGGCCCGGCCGCCGTCGGCCGTGCGACTGGTTTAACTCCCTTGATACATGCCCGCCGGCTTGGCAAGCTTCTGGGCCTTCCCAACCTGTACATTAAGAACGATAGCGTCAACACTCCCACCCTTTCATTCAAGGATCGCGTGACTGCCGTCGCAATCAACAAGGCGCTGGAATTCGG
>Ga0126381_100003548_pt1 | contig 16907 bp, 7 predicted proteins | sample PanSoiMetPlot_28_FD_96465 | JGI IMG/M metagenome (GOLD analysis project Ga0126381, IMG submission 96465) | Tropical forest soil microbial communities from Panama - MetaG Plot_28 | ecosystem: Environmental > Terrestrial > Soil > Tropical forest > Bulk soil | place: Panama | collected 2016-02-17 | reverse complement strand
GGCCGGAGAGGCCTTCGAGAAGGTCGCTCTGGTCGGGGTCGCCGGTCACCACCATCGTCGAATGCCAGCCCAGCCGCGTCAGCAGCATCTTGATCTGGCCATAGGTGCAGTTCTGGGCCTCGTCGATGACGATAAACGCGTTGTTCAACGTGCGCCCGCGCATGTAGGCGATCGGGGCGATCTCGATGGCGCCTTCGGTCATGAGCTGCTTGAGCCGCTTGCCGCCGAGTCGTTCGTTCAGCGCATCGTTGAGCGGGCGCAGATAGGGGGCGAGCTTGTCGTTGATGTCGCCGGGGAGGTAGCCGAGGCTTTCGCCGGCCTCGACCGCAGGGCGCGTCAGCACGATGCGCCCGACCTCGCTCGCCTCGAGCGCCGACACCGCAGCGCTGACCGCGAGATAAGTCTTGCCGGTACCGGCCGGGCCTAGCGCAAGCGTGAGATTATGTCGCTCGATCGCCGCCATTAGGCGGTGCTGACCGTCGCTTTGTGGGCGGACGCGGCGGCGGTAGCTCTGCTCGCGCTCGGAATCCGCCGGCAGCTGTTTGCCCACAGTCGATCCGGGATGTCCGATCTCGGCGAGACGGATCGCCAAAGCGGCTTGCGACGAGCGCTTCCCCATCGGCCTCTCCTTCACGACTGCCCATGGCGACGTCGATTACAATACCACTAATTGAGTTCGATGACAGCATTGCTACAGGATGTGCAAAAGTGCGCCAACTACCGCTCATTGTGAGGGTTGGCTTCCCGATGCGGCTGCCCAGCCCCGCCTCCGGGGCGCGCCTGCCGGCATTGCGCCCCGTCCGCATCAGGTGGTCATCGCAAATCGTGATCGTGTTCCGCGCCTACACAGGCGAAACTCGCCGCATCGGTGGGATCGCCGACGCCCTTGTAATGCGCCTCCTCGGGATAGGGGCACAGTGGCCGGGTGAAAGCCGCGGGCTGGGTCGGGTTCTCGGCCACATGCGTCGCCAGGGGCTGGTCCGTCGTCGCGATCAGCAGATCCGGCGCGACGCCCTTCTCGACCCATCGCTGCAACGCGAGGACCGCATCGTGCTCGGGGTCGAACGATACCGGTACGACGCCCGACTGCCCGAAATTGACCGCGCCCGCGCCGCCGCGGCAGTGGTTCATGCCGGGCACCATGAACAGCCGGTCGAACTCCTGTACGCGCTTCAGCCCGCCATTCGCGGCGACCACACGATTGAAATAGTCGATCGAGCCCCTCGGAAAAATCAGCTGGTCGGCCCAGCCATGGTAAGTGATGATCTTGCTGCCATAAGCACGGAAGCGCGAGAGGTCCGGGTCGTCACTGCCGATAACGGCGTGGAACTTCGCCTGCGACTGCCGGAAGCCCGTCTCGAAGCTGGCAGTGGTCAGCGTCTGCCAGTCGAAGCTCGGGTCCTGCTTGATCCAGAGGCGCCAATGATCGAGCGTGATCGGGAAAGGCAGAGCGGCCGGCGGCGTGCCGGATGACGAGTTTGCCAAGCCCGCAAAGGATGCACCCGGCTCGAGGCCGTACCACAGGAACTCGCCATGCGTGCCACGCGCGCCGCGCCAGATTTGCTGTGCTGCGTCGGCCTCCTGACTGGCGAGGCAGGTACCGTCGGTTGGCGCGCCGGGTCGGCCGCACACCAATGCATGCGGATCGAAGCGGCATTGGCGCGGATCGTTGATGACGCCGTCGATCACGCGGTCAAGTCCATCACACGCTTTGATCGCCGCCGCAGTCACGGCCGTGAGCTTGCTCTGCGAGACGGGCGCTCCGACATCCAGGTTCATCGGCCAAAGCTCGGCAGGGATGAAACGGTCCCAGTTGAACGCCGGCGCCCCGGCGAGGATTCCGTCGTAATCCTCGGGAAAACGCTGCGCTTCAATCCATCCCTGTCGCCCACCAGTCGAACAGCCGTTCCAATAAGCGTAATCCTGCGGCTTGCCGTAATAAGCCTTTATGACGGCTTTGGCTTTCGCGGCCATCTCGTGCAGCGAACGCGAGGCAAAATCGACGATCAGCTCCTCATTGAGCGTGTCGTTGGCGAGATTGAGTGCAAAGCCGCCGCCGGCTTGGGCGCCGTTGGCGCCGCCTTGGCCGTTCGCCGTCCCCGTCGCGGGATGCCCCGTGTCAGTCGAGGCAGTGGCGAACTGTCCCGTCACCGCATCGCCGGTTACCGCCATCGCCAGAGCCGAGTAGGAGATGACGCCGGCATAGCCGCCACCGCCCTCCGCCTGGAAGCGGTGGTTCCAATTACCCGGCGTCGGCAGCGAGACTTCAATGTTGATTGCCGGCGTGACGGTGATCTGGACGCGGCAGAAGGCAACCGGCACGGGCGCCGTTAGACCCGGTGGCGTGAAGCTATTCGCCGCGATGGAACTGGCGGTGATGGAGACTACCTCCGGCAACGCGACGCTGGAGAGTTTGGTGCAGTTGTCGGCCAACACCGGCGCGGTGAAGACTGCCATGGACGTGGCGAGCGCGGCGGTGAAGCCACAAGCGTTCGAAAATCTTGGTCTCTCGGCCATGTTTTTCCTCCCCAGTGATGGTGTGTTCATAAGACCAATAGGTCGAATTCTACGCGCTATGCCTCCTTCGTGTGGTGTCGGATGGGTTGTAGCTTGAGCTAGTCCAGGCGGACGTATTCATAAGCGAGGCCGTGGTTGTTGATGCCGCCTCCGGGCGGGGCGATCCAGCCGGCGAACTTGCCGGGTTCGGTCACGCACTGCATCAGGCCTCCGACGAAGGCGCGGTCCTGCTCTGAAGGCAGCCAGTCATATTGTCCGGCCCTCCACTTCTCAGCGGTGATCGGGTTGCCCTTGGGATCGGTGTGGATGCCTGCCCAGGCGCCGACCGACCGGCGAAAGCGCAGGCTCGGCAGAGCGAGCCGGAAATCGTGGCCAGCTTCCTGGAGCAGCCGGTTCCAGCGGTGGACGCCGATTTCGCAATCTTTCACGTATGCTGCACGCGACACCTCGTTCATTGCGCTGCGCATCGGCACCTCCACGGGGATGATGCCGCCATTCCCGTCGGGCGATTCGATCCGCAGTCGGCCGGCACCGAGATGATCGGGGAAGCGAGCTTCGTCGGGGCGGCCTTTGATCCCGGTGGCGAAATAGCTCGCCGCGTTGGACGATATTTCTGCCCCGAAAAGGTCGGCCGACGAGCTGAACCAAAAATTGACGTAGCGCTGCAGAGTCGGCAGATCGACCGCACCAGCATTGCGCACGGCCGCGGGGTCGTCGGTGGCGAGGATTCTCATGACCTCGAGCGTCCGCTTGATGACCCGAGTGATCCCGCTGGCGCCGACGAACATGTGAAATGCTTCTTCGGCCAGCATAAAGCGGCAGCTGCGCGACAGCGGATCGAATGCGCTTTCGGCCAGGCTCTTGAGCTGAAATCGGCCGTCGCGATCCGTGAAGTAGGTGAACATGAAAAAGCTGAGCCAATCCGCGATCGGCTCGTTGAAGGTCCCGAGGATCCGCGGCTTGTCATTGTCCCCGGAATGCCGGGTCAGGAGTTCTTCGGCTTCTTCGCGGCCATCGCGGCCAAAATAGGCGTGCAGCAGATAGACCATCGCCCAGAGATGACGCCCCTCTTCGACATTGACTTGGAAGAGGTTGCGCAAATCGTAGAGCGACGGGCAGGTGAGGCCAAGCCGGCGCTGCTGCTCGACCGAGGCCGGCTCGGTGTCGCCTTGCGTCACAATCAGCCGGCGCAGGCTCGACCGATGCTCGCCAGGCACCTGCTGCCATACCGGCTCGCTCATCGCATCGCCAAAACCGATGCGTCGGTCCGGCACAGGATCGGCGAGAAAGATCCCCCAGCGATATTCTGGCATGGCGACGTGACCATAGCTCGCCCAACCGTTCTCGTCGGCCGTCGTTGCGGTGCGCAGATACACTTCAGCGCCGCGAAACGCACTCGGGCCCATTTCCCGCCACCAATCGAGAAAGCGCGGCTGCCAATGTTCGAGAGCCCGCTGGAGCGCGCGGTTGTCGGCGAGGCCGACATTGTTCGGAATCCGCTCGTAATAGTCGATCGCCATCCCCTTCCCCCTATATCCGCTCCCAGTCGAAACGCGCCCGCGCGCCGCTGCCGTAGCGCTTCAATGCGCCCTGCTCACCGGTTGCGTTCGGACGCGTAAAAATCCAGTTTTGCCACGCGGACAGCCGGCCGAACACCTTGGTCGCGACGGTCTCCGGGCCGGCGAACCGCAGATTTGCCTCCATTCCGGTCAGCGCGTCCGGCGACAGGCTCGCGCGCTCCTCGATCGCCAGCCGGATCTCGTCTTCCCAATCGAGCGCGTCCGGTGCGAAGGTCACGAGGCCGTGATCGAGTGCAACCTTGGCGTCGAGCGGCTCGGCGGCAAACTGCTCGAGTGCCGCGGCCCGGGTATCGTCATTGAACCGGGTCGCCAGCCGCGTGCGGCCGTTTGCCATTTCGAGACCGGCGAAATTGATCTGGGAGAGCGCCATCCGGGGGCCTTCGGCCCGCATGTAGCTGCGATCGGCGGCAAGGCTCAGTTCGGCGAGGCTGCCGGCAAAGCACGAGCCTTCGTCGATGACCGCAAAAAGGCTCCGCGAGGAGACATCGAGTCGCTGAACCGTGCGGCGCAGGAACCCGATCGTCTCGCGGACAAACCAGTGGGCCTGGTTGGCAATCATCGTCCGGTCGGAGGCCAGAATGGCATCGACCGAGCCGCGGGTCTTTATAACCAGGGTTCCGATTTCGCGATGGTTGGCGCGCAGCATCAAGAGCGCGTCGTCCAACTCGCGCGCCATCGCCAGCGGCCACCAGCGGGCGCCGGCCTCGATGATCTGCCCGAGATCGCCTGCAACCTCGCCGCTCCGGGGACCGCTCACGGTCAAGCTCGCAACGCGCTCGTTTGGCTCGATGTCGATTTCGACCCAGCGGTAGCGATAGCCGCCCTCGTGGATGACACGGTCGAGCGGTACGAGGGCGACGCCCGCGGCATCAGCTGAGCGATCGCTCGTCTCCGCCCAGGCGCAGGCGCGCTCCTCGACAAGCTGATGGAAGCGCGCCGGTGGCGCGATCCTATCGACCAGCCCCCACGCCTTGGCGCGATCCGCGCGCACGCCTTCGGCGGTCGTGCAAAAGACGTCCGCGAGATCCCGGCGCACCTTGCGCTTGTCGACCAGCCGGGTCAGGCCGCCGGTGCCGGGCAGCACGCCTAGGAGCGGCACTTCGGGGAGGCTGACCGTGCTCGACCGGTCATCGACCATGACGATCTCGTCGCAGGCGAGCGCCAACTCGTAGCCGCCGCCGGCGCAGGCGCCGTTTATGGCGGCGATGAATTTGAGGCCGGAATGGGTGCTCGAATCCTCGATGCCGTTGCGGGTCTCGTTCGTGAATTTGCAGAAATTGACCTTTTCGGCGTGGCTCGCCTGACCCAGCATGTAGATGTTCGCGCCCGAACAGAACACGCGCTCCCTGCCGCTCGTCAGAACTACGACCCGCACTTCGGGATGCTCGAAGCGAATGCGGTTGAGCGCGTCGTGGAGCTCGATATCGACCGCGAGATCATACGAGTTCAGCTTCAGCCGGTAACCCGGGTCGAGCCCGCCCGCCTCCTCGACATCGAGTATGAGCATCGCGACCGGGCCGTCACAGGAAAGGCGCCAGTGGTGATAGGCTTTTGGTTCGGTGTCGAATGTGATCATAGGAAATTTAATGCAGGTTTCTAACCCCGTCTCCAGGATCACGTCAAGCGATATGAATCATTTTACATAAACCGAGCCTCCGCCTTCCGGTTCGCCTCGCGGAGTGTTAAAGCTCGGCCGACGGTTGACGCCCATCGGAGGGAAATTATGAACGGCGCGGAAAGCCTGGTGCGCACCTTGGTCGGCGGGGGCGTCAATGTGTGTTTTGCCAATCCCGGAACGTCGGAGATGCATTTCGTCGCGGCGCTCGACCGGGTCGAGGGAATGCGTTGCGTGCTCGGCCTGTTTGAGGGGGTCGTCACCGGAGCTGCCGACGGGTATGCCCGAATGACCGCAATCCCGGCGACGACTTTGCTGCATCTCGGCCCTGGCATGGCCAATGGGCTCGCCAACATCCACAACGCCAACAAGGCGTCGACGCCGATGGTCAACATCGTCGGCGACCACGCCACCTATCACCGCCGCTACGACGCGCCGCTGACCACCGATATTGAAACCGCCGCAAAGCCATTCTCTCGCTGGGTCAAGACCTCGCCCGATGCGCTCTCGGTCGCCGCCGACGGCGCGGCTGCCATTGCCGCCGCGCGGGTGCCGCCGGGCCAAATCGCGACCCTCATCCTGCCCGCCGACACCGCATGGAACGAAGGCTCGGGCCCGGTAAAGGTGCCGCCGGCACCCGAGCCCTCAAAGGTATTCCCGGAGGCGGTAGCGGAGGCGGCGCAGGCATTGCGCTCGGGTGAGCCCTGCCTGTTGCTGCTGGCCGGCCGCGCGTTGCGCCAGGAGGGGCTCGATCTCGCCGGCCGGATTGCTGCGAAGACCGCAGCTAGGCTCATGGCGCAGGGCTCGAATGCGCGGACGCAACGGGGGCGCGGCCGGGTGCCGATCGACCGGATACCCTACGTTGTCGATCAGGCGGTCAACGTATTGGCCGGAGTCAAACACATCATCCTCGTCGGCTCGAAGATGCCGGTGGCGTTCTTCGCCTATCCCGACAAGCCGAGCTTGTTGGCCCCGCCGGACGCCGTGCGCCACGTCCTCGCCCGGCCCGAGGCGGATCTGATCGGCGCGCTCGAGGCATTGGCCGACGAAGTGGACGCGCGCTCGACCGCGGCGCCGATGGCCAATGGCCCTGCACCGGCACCGGCACTGGGCGCGATCACGCCGGAGGCGCTCGGCCTTTCGCTCGCTGCACTGCTCCCCGAGAATGCGATCGTCGTCGACGAGGCGGTCACGACCGGCCGCGGCTTCTTTGCGCCGACCCGCGCGTCGGCGCCGCATGACTGGCTGTCCAATATGGGCGGCTCCATCGGCATGGGCATGCCGGTTGCGACCGGCGCCGCGGTGGCGTGCCCCGAGCGCAAGGTGATCTGTCTCGTAGGCGACGGCAGCGGCATGTACACGTTGCAGGCGCTGTGGACGCAAGCGCGCGAGGGCCTCGACGTGACGACATTGCTGTTCTCGAACCGCAGCTACGCGATCCTCAAGGGCGAGCTCGCCAATGTCGGCGCCGGCAATCCCGGCCGCAAGGCGCTCGATATGCTCGATCTCGGCCACCCCGATCTCGACTGGGTGGGCCTGGCGCGGAGCATGGGCGTGCCCGGGGCGCGGGTGACGACAATGGAGGCGTTCAACGACCGCTTCGCCGAGGGCATCGCCACCCCCGGCCCCTTCCTGGTCGAGGTCGTGCTCTGAGCGCCATCGTCACCCCCGCGAAAGCGGAGGTCCAGTGCCGCCGGGAGAGGCGTCTGCTGCTCTGGGTTCCCGCTTTCGCGGGAACGACGGGAAGATGCGGGCTGATCAGCTGGATCGTCGGGTTAACATTGCTTCTCGCCGGCGCGGCGCAGGCGGCGTGCAGCGGGGTCGTTGCCGGGGGGCCGTTGCGCCTTGCAGCTGCCGGCGCGGAAGATACGGTTTCGATCAGCTTTCTCGGTCATGCGAGCTTCTTGATCGAGAGCCCGGGCGGAGTTCGCATCGTCACCGATTACAACGACGCGATACGGGCGCCGGTGACGCCTGACATCGTGACGATGAACAACGCCCATCCGACGCATTACAGCGATTCGGTCGAGCCTGGCGTCAAACACATCCTGCGCGGCTGGGATCCCGCGGGCGGTGTCGCGACCCATCGCCTCGAATACCGTGATGTGCGCATCCACAATGTTCCGACTAATGTCCGAGAATTCGGCGGCACGCGCTATAACGGAAACTCCATCTTTGTCTTCGAGATCGCTGATTTGTGCATCGCCCATCTCGGCCATCTGCATCACACGCTGACGCAAACCCACTTCGCCGAACTCGGGGCGATCGACGTCGTCATGGTGCCGGTCGACGGCGCCTGGACACTCAACCAGGACGACATGATTGAAGTCCTGCGCCAGATCCGGCCGAAAATCATCATTCCGATGCACATCTTCACGCAAGCCACCCTCGACAAATTTTTGACAAAGATCGCTGGCCTCTATTCCGTGCGGTCGGCGGCGAGCCGCACTCTCGTCCTTGCCCGGTCGGAGCTGCCAGGCGAAACGCAAGTCGTGGTCCTCCCCGGCCGGTAATTTACTCTGACCGGCGCGGGGGAACCTTCGGGCCGGGGTCGTCATTAACGAAAAGGGGAAATCCGAAACTGGGTCTGTCGCTATGAGCGAAGGTCTGCGCGTCTATAATTTATTCCCGACATTGGCGGGAACGGTGCGGCAATGGATCGGACATCTGCCGCGCATTGCGGCGATGGGGTTCAATTCCGTCTATGTGAACCCGTTCCATTACCCCGGGTTCTCGGGAAGCCTCTACGCCGTAAAGGACTATTACCGGCTCAATCCGCGGTTTCGCGACGGCCAACAAAGCGATGACGACGCGCTGCTGCAGGGGTTCACCGAGGCGGCCCGCGCGAGGGGATTGCGGGTTATCATGGACCTGGTGGTCAATCATACCTCGAAGGACAGCGAGCTGGTCACCAGCTGCCCGAATTGGTTCGCGCGAGATGCCCGGGGTAATGTCGTTTCTCCGTACGCCACCGATCCGGCCGATCCCACCCAGAAAACCGTCTGGGGCGATCTCGCCGAACTGGATTACCGGCCGCCGCAGCAGCGAGAGATCCTCGGCTATTTTCAAGAGCTGGTGCGCCATTATATCGGGCTGGGGTTCCGCGGCTTCCGCTGCGATGCCGCCTATAAGGTGCCTGCCGAGGTCTGGCGCGGCCTCATCGGCGACGCCAAAGCAGCCGACGCCGACGTAATCTTCTGCGCCGAAAATCTCGGCGCGCCGAAAGAAGCGGTTCTGGCTCTCGCCGGTGCGGGATTTGACTATCTCTTCAACAGCGTCAAATGGTGGGATTTCGAAAGCCCTTGGCTTTTGGAGCAGTATGACGAGTTTCGCCAAATCGCTCCGTCGATCGGCTTTCCCGAGAGCCACGACACCGACCGGTTGGTCAATGAGCTGATCGCGGCCGGGATTCCGGAAACGCAAATCGAGCCTCGTTATCGGCAGGCCTATGCCTTCGCCGCAGTCTATTCGACCGGCGTCATGATGCCGATGGGGTTCGAGTACGGTTGGTCACGGCGCCTCAGTGTCGTCAGCACCCGTGACGATGCACCGGAGCCCAAGCGCTTCGACATCAGCGAGTTCGTTGCAGCGATCAATACAATGAAGGGATCGGTTCCGGCTCTGAACGAGGAAGGGCCGCAGCAGCTGCTGAGCGAACCGGACGACCCGCTGGTGGTCTTGGAACGGCGTACCGAGCGCGGCGATGAGCGCGCCTATGTGCTGGTTAACACGCATGAGCGCGAACCGCGCGACATCGCCCTCGAAAGTCTGCGGGCGGGCGCGAGCACCATTCTCACCGATGTGTCGCCCGGTCAGCACGAGGAGCTCATCGCGTCCATGACGCTGGCGCCGCTCGATCTGAGAGTGTTGCGCGCGACAGTCGCCCGCTCCGGGCGCCAGGTCGCCGAACACCCGCTGTGGCGCCCCGAGAGGCGAATCCAGATCGAGGAGGTGTACCCGGAGCTCGACGGCGGCCGCTATCCGGTCAAGCGGATTGTCGGCGGGGTGTTCGAAGTATGGGCCGACCTGTTTCGCGACGGGCACGACAAGCTGCGTGCGGCGCTGAAATATCGGCATGAAGACGAGGAGTGGCGCGAAGTCCCGCTCGTCTTCTACGACAACGATCGCTGGGTCGGCCGCTTCCGGCTCGACGCGGTAGGCCTCTGGCGGTACACGATCGAGGCGTGGACCGATCATTTCGAAAGCTGGCGCGACGAGGTCGAAAAAAAGCGCGCGGCCGATCAGAGCATCGAGCTGGAGCTGGTCGAGGGGCGGGGTATTGTCGAGGCCGCGCTGCAAGAGGCCCGCGCCAGCGATGCCGCACGTATTCGCAAAACGTTGCGTGACTTCGAAGCCGACGACACCGGCGCCCGGACCGACCTGCTTTTGTCGCCTGAACTGCGAGAGATGATGGCCCGCTGCGCCGTACGCAGCGACGCCGTGCGTTATATCCGGGAGCTCGAAGTCGTCGTCGATCGCAAGGCGGCGCGTTTCGCCGCCTGGTACGAAATGTTCCCGCGGAGCCAGGGCACCAAGCGCGGCAAAAGTGCGACTTTCGACGACTGCATTGCGCGTCTGTCCGAAATCGCGCGGCTGGGCTTCGATGTCGTCTACCTGGTGCCGATCCACCCGATCGGCCGCGTCAACCGCAAAGGAAGAGATAACAGCACCGCAGCCGAGCCGGGCGCCCCCGGCAGCCCCTATGCGATTGGCTCGGCGGAGGGCGGCCACCGGGCGGTGAACCCCGAGCTCGGTACCCTCGCCGATTTCCGCCGTTTTGTCCGTGCCGCAGCAGACCTCGGCATGGAGGTGGCGCTCGACTTCGCGATTCAAGCCGCGCCTGACCATCCCTGGGTGCGCGAACACCCGGAATGGTTTCGCTTCCGCCCCGACGGAACTATCAAATACGCCGAGAACCCACCCAAGAAATACGAAGACATTGTCAATGTGGATTTCGACAACCCGGACCGCGAAGGGTTGTGGGCCGAGTTGCGCGACACGATACTGTTCTGGATCGACGAGGGCGTGCGCACCTTTCGCGTCGACAACCCGCACACCAAGCCCTTGCCGTTCTGGGAGTGGCTGATCCGCGAGGTAAAAGCGCGCTGCCCGGAGGCGATCTTCCTGTCCGAGGCGTTTACCCGGCCGAAAATGATGCGGGCCTTGGCCAAGGCCGGGTTCACCCAGTCCTATACCTACTTTACCTGGCGCAACACCAAGTCGGAGCTAACCGAGTATTTGACCGAGCTGATGTCGTACCCGACAAAGGAATACTTTCGACCGAACTTCTTCACGAATACACCCGATATTTTGCCGGTATTCCTGCAGGAGGGTGGCCGGCCGGCGTTCCGTATCCGTCTGGCGCTGGCGGCGACGCTGTCGCCCGTCTATGGTATCTACAACGGGTTGGAGCTTTGCGAAAATCAGCCAATTCCCGAGCGCGAAGAATATCTCCATTCGGAGAAGTACGAGTACAAGGTGTGGGACTGGGATCGCGCGGGAAACATCAAAGAGGATATAGTAGTCCTCAACCGCTTTCGACGAAACAATGTGGCTATGCAGGAATTTGGGAACCTTCGGTTTCTGAGCTGCGGAGATCCGAATATTTTGGCCTATGCGAAAATCTCGGCGCACGCGGCCAATGTCGTCATCGTCCTCGTCAATCTCGATCCGCGTGGAGCGCACGAGGATACCGTCGAATTGCCCCTTGCCGAATGCGGCATTCACGCCGATGCGGCTTATTCGCTCGAGGAAGCGTTCACCGGCCGCGCCGTTGCCTGCCGGGGCTCCCGCCAGCGCTTTCATCTGGACCCCAAGAGCAATCCCGTATTGTTATTTCGCCTTCACCGGCCGTGAAGGATTCTCGAATAATCGAAGAAGCGCAATGTGCTCCTCGACGCTACTAAAACCTACCTGATGCAAAGTAGCCTTTGGACCGACCTCGAAAGGCGCAAAATCTCGATGACACGGACATATTCTCGATAAGACCTGACCGCATGACACCGCCAAACGATCTATCCGGCACGCTGGCCGAGAGCGGCACGACCGCCCGCACGCCAACCTCGGATTCGCTGTGGTACAAGGACGCGATCATCTATCAGCTGCACGTTAAGGCCTTTTTCGACGCCGACGATGACGGGATCGGTGATTTCGAAGGATTGCGCCACAAGCTGGATTATCTGCAGGATCTTGGCGTCACCACGTTGTGGCTGCTGCCGTTTTATCGTTCGCCCCTGCGCGATGACGGCTACGACATCTCGGACTACAAGAACATCAATCCGTCATACGGCAGGATGGCCGATTTCAAGGCCTTCATCCGGGAAGCACACCGGCGCGACATTCGGGTCATCACCGAGCTGATCGTCAATCATACCTCGGATCAGCATCCCTGGTTCCAACGTGCGCGGCGCGCCAAACCCGGCTCCAAGCTGCGCGATTTCTACGTGTGGAGCGATACCGACCAGAGGTTTCCGGAAACCCGCGTAATTTTTGTCGATACGGAAAAGTCAAACTGGGCGTGGGACCCGCTGGCGCAGGCTTATTATTGGCACCGCTTCTACTCCCATCAGCCTGACCTGAATTTCGACAACCCCCGTGTCTTCAAAGCGGTCGTCGATGTGATGCGGTTCTGGCTCGATCTCGGGGTCGACGGCATGCGTCTCGACGCGGTGCCCTACTTGATCGAGCGCGAGGGGACAATAAACGAGAACCTCCCCGAGACCCACGAGGTGCTCCGCCGGCTGCGCAACGAGCTCGACCGGCGCTATGGCGACCGTATGCTGCTCGCTGAGGCGAACCAATGGCCGGAGGACGTGCTGCAATACTTCGGCGCGGGTGACGAATGCCACATGGCTTTCCATTTCCCGCTTATGCCCAGGATCTACATGGCGGTCGCGACCGAGGATCGCCACCCGATCGCCGACATCATGCGACAGACGCCGGACATTCCGGAGACCTGCCAGTGGGCGGTTTTTCTGCGCAACCACGATGAGCTGACGCTCGAGATGGTGACCGATCGCGAGCGCGACTACCTTTGGAACTACTATGCGGCCGACCGGCGGGCGCGGCTGAACCTTGGTATTCGTCGCCGCCTCGCGCCGCTGATGGAAAACGACCGGCGCAAGATCGAGCTCTTGAACGCATTGTTGATCTCGATGCCGGGGACGCCGGTGTTCTACTACGGCGACGAGATCGGAATGGGGGACAACGTCTTTCTCGGCGATCGCGACGGCGTACGCACGCCGATGCAATGGTCGTTCGACCGCAATGGTGGATTTTCCCGTGCCGACCCAGCGCGGCTCTATCTGCCGCCGATCATGGACCCGGTTTATGGCTTCGAAGCGGTCAATGTCGAAGCGCAGAGCCGCTCGCCTTCCTCGCTACTGAATTGGGTCAAACGGCTGATCGCGGCGCGGCGGTCGCGGCGTGCTTTCGGGCGCGGCTCCCTTTGTTTCCTGTATCCCTCCAATCGCAAGGTTATTGCCTACGTCCGTGCTTACGGTGACGAAATTGTCCTGTGCGTAGCCAATTTGTCGCGCTCTCCCCAAGCAGTCGAACTCGATTTATCCGAGTGGCGCGGCCGCCAGCCCGTCGAACTGCTCGGGCGCAGCGCCTTTCCTCCGATCGGCGAATTGCCGTACCTTCTCACCTTGCAGGGCTACAGCTTCTTCTGGTTTGAGCTGCTGCCTAGTGCGGCCGAGGCCGCGAGCCTGCGAGGGGCGCCCCCCGAATTTCTCACCCTGGTTATGCCGCAAGGCTGGCCCGACCTGTTTCGCCGGCACAATCTGCCGCAGCTCGCGGGCGATGTAGTCCCCGCTTTTTTGCCGCGGCAACGCTGGTTCGGAGCCAAAGACCAGAAAGTCAAGACTGCCTCGTTGCTGGCGCACGGCGAGATCACGCGGCCGCTCGAAGACGGCCAGGGCGCCGAAACCTTCCTGGCCGGAGTGGTTGAGACGCAACTCGCACGCGGCGAGCGGCAGCGTTATTTCCTGCCGCTGGCGACGGTCTGGGCGTCCGCAGATACCGAAGCGCGCCAAGCTCTCGTCCCGGTGACACTCGCCGAATTGAGGCAGTTCCGCCGAGAGGGTGCGCTGATCGATGCCCTCTCGCAGGACGGATTTGCACTGGCGTTAATGGACGCGATCCGGCAGGGCGCGACAACACTGTTGGAAGGCGGCGGCGAGATCCGGTGTCGAAAAACGCCACTGTTCGATCAGAACGCGCCGCCGGAGCGGCTTATACCACGGCGAACCGGAGTGGAACAGTCGAACAGCTCTGTTATTTTCGACGAATACGGAATGCTGAAAGTTTATCGGCGCCTGCAGCCCGGCCTGCATCCGGAGATCGAGATGTCGCGCTTTCTGGTTGAGCGCGCCGGGTTTGCGAACACGCCGCCACTCTTGGCGTTCATGGAACTCGATATCGGCAGCGCGGAGGAGCGGGAAACTCACGCGCTCGGCGTGCTGTTCGGTTTTGTGCGCAATCAAGGAGACGGCTGGAGTCAGGCATTGAACTATCTCACCCGATATCTCGACGATGCGCTGTTGAGCGGCACCCGAGAATTTGATCTGCCCGACCCCGACGTGTTTTTCCTCTCTTTGGCCCGTCAGCTCGGAATTCGCACTGCCGAAATGCATCGAGCCTTCGCCGAGTGGAGCCGTGATGATCCCGACTTTGTCTCGGAGCCGATAAGCGCGGACGATGTCGTCCAATGGCGCCGCGAGCTCGAGGCAACCGCCACCGACATGTTCGGCAAGCTAGAGCGCGAGCGTAGCAGACTGCCAGTTACCGCACAGGAATTGGTCGAGCGACTGGTTGCCGACCGCGATCACCTTTTCCGTCAAATCCGCACGCTGATCCCGAACGAGGTCGAGGCCCAAAAGACTCGCTACCACGGCGATTTTCATCTCGGTCAGGTTCTCGCGGTGAAGAATGACTTTTTCATCATCGATTTCGAGGGCGAGCCGGCGCGGCCCTTGGCCGATCGACGGCGCAAGAGTTCGCCGCTGCGCGACGTCGCCGGCATGATTCGCTCGTTTGACTACGCCAGCTTTACCGCCGTCCGGCAACTGGCTGAAGCCCGGCCTGCGGCGGAACCGATCATGCTGCAACTGGCCGAAGCTTGGCGGCAGCGTGCCGTCGACGGGTTCCGCGCCGCTTATCGCAAAGCGATGCGAGGTTGCCGATCCTACCCGACGAGCAAGAATCAGGCTCGCCGAATGCTGGTATTCTTCACGCTCGAAAAGGCGGTCTACGAGGTGTCGTACGAGCTGGCTAATCGACCTAGCTGGGTCGACATACCGCTCAAAGGCGTGCTCGGCATTTTGGCCAAAATGGAGGGGAATGAGCGTGCTGCGGCGGCTTGATCCTCAAGTCGCGGCAGCGGTCGAGGCCCGCCACAGCGACCCGTTCTCGTTTCTCGGCATGCACAAGACGCCGGGCGGAATATCCGTCCGAGCAATGTTGCCTGGCGCACAGGAGATGGCGGTCGTCGAGTCTGCAACTGGTGAAGTTGCCGCCAAAGGCGTTCAGGTCCATCGTGACGGTTTTTTTGTCGCGACGCTTCCCGACCGCAAGGAGACGTTCCGCTACCGGTTGCGCGTGTCGAGCGGCGGTGCCCAACGCGAATTCTATGACCTCTATTCTTTTCCGCAGGTTCTCGGGGAGGTCGACATTCACCTGCTCGCCGAGGGTAATCATCTCGCGAGCTACCGCAAGCTCGGAGCACATCCGCTCGTCCATCGGGGTGTGGAGGGCATCGCGTTTGCCGTATGGGCACCGAATGCGCGTCGGGTCAGCGTTGTCGGTGATTTCAACGGCTGGGACGGCCGGCGGATGCCGATGCGCAATGTCGGCGGGTTCTGGGAATTGTTCGTACCCGGTCTGCGCCCCGGTCATCTCTACAAATATGAGATCCTCGGCGCCGATGGTCAGCTGCTGCCGCTCAAGGCGGATCCGCAGGCCGAGCGCTCTGAGCGGCCGCCAAAGACCGCGTCGATCATTGTCGAGCCGTCGCGACATCTGTGGCAAGACGGAAGATGGATGGCGGAGCGTTGGAAGCGCAACGATCGCCAAGCGCCCATTTCGATTTACGAAGTCCATCTCGGCTCGTGGCGCCGCAACTTGGTCGAGAACGGGCGATATTTGACATATCGCGAACTCGCCGAGCAGCTTGTACCCTATGCTGCCGAAATGGGATTCACACATCTGGAGTTGATGCCGGTCACCGAATATCCATTCGACGGGTCTTGGGGATATCAACCGATCTCTTTATTCGCACCAACCAGCCGTTATGGGACTCCAGACGATTTCCGAGGCTTCGTCGATGCGTGCCATCGTGCAGGGATGGGATTGCTCTTGGATTGGGTTCCCGGGCATTTCCCAACCGACCCGCATGGGCTCGGTCGCTTTGACGGTACGGCGCTCTATGAGCACGCCGACCCGCGGCAGGGCTATCATCCCGACTGGAATACGCTGATCTACAACTATGGCCGTCGCGAAGTCGCGAATTTTTTGTTGTCGAGTGCTCTGTATTGGCTCCGCGAGTTCCACGTCGACGGAATCCGAGTGGATGCAGTCGCCTCGATGTTGTATCTCGACTACAGCCGCAGTGAGGGGCAATGGATTCCCAACGCATTCGGCGGCCGCGAGAACCTCGAGGCGATCGCGTTTTTGCGCAGAATGAACGAGCTGGTTTTCGAGGAACCGGGCGCGACTTCCGTAGCCGAGGAGTCGACCGCCTGGCCGATGGTGTCACGTCCGACTTATGTAGGCGGGCTCGGCTTCGGCTTCAAATGGAATATGGGGTGGATGCACGACACGTTGCGTTACATGTCGTTGGACCCGATCCATCGCAAATACCATCACAATGATCTGAGCTTCGGACTGCTCTACGCCTTTCACGAGAATTTCATCCTGCCGCTCAGCCACGACGAGGTCGTGCACGGCAAGGGATCGCTGATCGGCAAAATGTCGGGCGACCGTTGGCAGCGCTTCGCCAATCTACGGGCCTATCTCGCTTTCATGTGGACCCATCCTGGCAAGAAGCTGCTGTTCATGGGCGGCGAGTTCGCGCAGGAGCGCGAGTGGAATCACGACATCGGGCTCGACTGGCAGCTGCTCGGTGAGCCGTTGCACGAGGGGGTGCGACTACTGGTGCAGGATCTCAATCGTTTGTACCGCAGTACGTCGGCGTT
>Ga0126381_100003547_pt1 | contig 16911 bp, 14 predicted proteins | sample PanSoiMetPlot_28_FD_96465 | JGI IMG/M metagenome (GOLD analysis project Ga0126381, IMG submission 96465) | Tropical forest soil microbial communities from Panama - MetaG Plot_28 | ecosystem: Environmental > Terrestrial > Soil > Tropical forest > Bulk soil | place: Panama | collected 2016-02-17 | reverse complement strand
GAGAGGCCACGCAGCGCTGCGGAGAGCGTCAGGTTTGCGGTGTCGGAACCATATTGCTGAGCTGTGAAAGAGGGAACGGTCTGGCCCAGCTGCTGACGCAAGTCGCTTGAGCCGGTGCCGTGCGTGAGCGCGTCCGTGCCAAGCACCGTGATGGGCGCAGCCGAATCGGCGGCCGTCATGCCCTGCACGCGCGTGCCGGTGACGATAACCGTTTCCGCGCCCTCGCTGGATTGCTGGGCGAAGGCAGGCGCCACCAACAACGCAAAGGCGGACGCGGACGCGCCAACCAGCAAGCTACTCTTCAAATTAAGCATGAGTTCCCCCGTTAACTAATTGAACTAGAAAGGTTTTTTTGATTCCCCCGACCCGGTCGCTGAGCAAACGAGTCATGTGACTACTTTGTTGGATGGTACTAAGCACCCCGGTCGGATGGATAGTATTATACTAAAGTATTATATTTGTCCAAAGTCGCAAACTTCAGCTATTTCGTCTCGATGAGTGTGTCCGATGCGACAAGCGGGCGCACTCGTAAACGCTGAGCCAAAATCCGTGAAGTTGAAATTAGTCTTCAATATCAACAAGATAAATAAATACTCGTAAGCATTGGATGCTGCTATCGTCAACAGTGTTGTTTAGGTCACACATGCAAAAAAGGCGGATGGCTTTCGCTCATCCGCCTTTTTCGAAGTTGAGGAAAAAGCCTTTAGGGCTTCTTCGCCGCGATGAATTCGATCTCAACCAGCGCGTTGTTGCCGGCCAGAGCGCCCACCTGGAAGGCGGCGCGAGCGGGCTTGTTGGGCTGATCGGCGGTGCCGAAATATTTGAACCAGGACTTGTTCATGCCCGCGAAGTCCATCTTGCCCGTGGCCGGATCGGGCGCCAGGAAGACATGCGCCTGGACCACATCACCAAGGGTCAATCCCAGCTTGGCCAGCTGGCCTTTCAACCCCTCCAAGGTGGCAGCCGCCTGTTCTTCGGTGTTGGCACCCTTACCAGCCGAACCGCTGATGTAATAGGTGTCGGAGCCGGCGGGCACCATCACCGAGCTGGCGAACGGCGCCTTGTCCATCCCCTGCTGGTTATGGACGATGTCGGCGGCCAATGTGCCGGTCGCGACTAGGCCCAAGCCCAGAGCCGCGAGAGCGGCGTACTTCACTGATTTACGCATAAGTCTTCCCTCCTGAGTATGATTTCACGAATTTATTACGGCCGGGCCGATTTCACGTCGGCCGGATTCACCTTGTCCTTATAATTGTTGCCGAAATGCGTGCGCACATAATTGATCACGTCAGCAACCTGCTGGTCGGTGAGCATATTGCCGAAGCCGGGCATCGCCTTCTGGCCGTTCACCACCACAGCGATCGGATAGCCCGCCACTTCCAGCTTGGGGTTCTTGGCCAGGGCCGGATACATGCCCGCGCCAACCGCGCCCTGGGCGTTGGGCATATGGCAACCTTGGCAAATGCCCTTGAACAGGGCTTCTCCGCCCTGCTCGGTGAAGCCCATGCGGAAGCCGCCGGCGCCCGAGCCTTGGGCGAAAGCGGCCGGCGATAACAGGCCCGCGACCAGGAGCGAGCCTGCAACAACAACAAACTTTTTCATCATCCCCTCCGAACTCAAGCTGACATGGCGCGCTGATGCAGACGCTTGATTGCGTCTAGCGCCGACACGATTGCGCCTTCCTGCCAAGCGCCAAGATGCGAGGCATGCTCGCCCGCGAGCACCATGCGGCCATCGATGGCGCAGAGCGCGTCGTAATTCTTCGCGCGGTTTTCTTCGGTCCATTGCGCGAAGCAGCCCAGCGTGAAAGGCATGCGGTGCCAACCAACCGAAACTCCGGTCTCGAACTCGGTCTTGTATTGCGGATGGATGTTGGCGCCATACTCGACGCAACGCTGCATGCGCTCTTGCGGCGACATGGCGGTGAGTTCGAAGGCGTGGGGGCCAAAAGTGTAGGCGCCCAGGATCACACCCTTCTTCTCGGTCATATATTGCGTGGACGGATAGGAGATCAGCGCGATGGGCTGATCGGTATAGGAAATGCCGCCATAGATGCGCTCATCATCTTCCCACCAGCGGCGCTTCATCTGCAGTCCGGCCTTGAAGCCCGCGCTGTAGGAGAGCGAGTTGATGGCGTTCCTGAGCGGCGCGCCGATCTGCATCGGCACCTGGCTGAGGATGGTCGCCGGGATGGTGTTGACGCACCAATTGGCAGTCGCAGTCTGCACCGGGCCGCCCTTTTGCGAATCCACATAGGAAACGGTGACGCCGCTGGCGTCCTGTTTCACTTCCGTCACCTTGCAATTGTACTTGATCATGTCCTGCGGCAGCGCGCGCACGAAGCCGGCGCTGATGCGATCCATGCCGCCTACCGGCTGGAACATCGTCATCTGATATTCATACTCATGACCGGTAAGCAGTCCCGACCAGAGACCCGATTGCAGCAATTCGCTCATCGCCATGGGCTCGGAATCGGTAGGCTTCCAGGATAGTCCGCCGCCCGGATCCACGTCATAGCCGCGGTGATTGGAAACCAGCGTGCCCTTTTTGTATTGGTAATCCTTGTCCAGCGCGCCCCAGGAGCGAAGCGCCCTGAGCAGAATCTCGGCGTCGTCCTTGGTCACCGCCTGATCGAGCTTGCCTTGCGCCGTGCATTTGGCGAGCAGTTCTGAGACATAGCCGCGAAAATCGCTCTCGACCTCGCGATAACGCTTGGGCTTGCCGCCGAACGCCTTGGTATTGTGGATCATCGCGTTGTAATTGATGATCGAGAAAGGCTCGAGCACAACGTTCAAGCGCTTGCAGTAATCGAGCAGCGCGACATGGTGATGGGGAATCCGCATCGGACCGGGATTCACATAGAAACCGGGATCGAACTGGCAATGCTGGGTAAAGCCGCCCAATTCATTGACGGTGTCGCCGCCGCGGATCGAGATGTTACGCCCGCCCGCCTTATGCTGATATTCCAGCACCTGGACTTTGTAACCGGCGCGGCTCAATTCCATCGCCGCGGTGAGGCCCGCGAGGCCCGCGCCCAAAACCAGCACCGACGCGCCCTTGGGATCGCCCTGCAGTTTGACCGGACCAGTGTAACCAGACTCTCCCGCGAAACCCAGGTCGGTCAGCGCCTGGTACATCACGGCGCTGCCCGCGGCCATGCCGATCATCTGGAATAAAGAGCGCCGGCTCATGGGCGCGAATTTCTGGTCAGCCATTGTTCCTGTCCCTAAATCCCTCGGGCTGTCGTGCGGCCAGATTGCGACCGCACAAATTTTTCTTGCCGTCCCGTCGTCCAAGCACGGCTCTTTTCAGGATGCCGCGACAATTGACGACAATTGACTCGTGCGAACCCCGGGCGGTTCTAACGCAAGGGGTGAAAGCGGGAAAGGGGCGGCGCGGTCGCAGCGCCTAACAATACGCCAATCAAAGTCAGGACAGGAATGCCTCGATCTTGTCGGCCGCGCGCACCAGCTCGGCCAGCGAGGCCGTGCCCATTTTGCGCATCACCTGGGCGCGATGGATTTTCACCGTCACTTCGCTCAACCCCACCTGGGCCGCGATCTGCTTGTTGATCTGCCCCGTCACCACGAGTTTCATGATCTCGCGCTCGCGCTTGGTGAGCGAGCGATAAGAGTTCATCACTTCGAGGATTTGCTCCTCGCTTTCGCGCAACGCCAAGTCCTTGCGCAACGCCGCCTGCACGCACTCCAAAAGTTCCTGTTCACGGAAGGGCTTTTGCAAGAAATCAGCTGCTCCAGCCTTCATGATCTGCACGACCATCGGAATGTCGCCATAGCCGGAAATGAAAATGATAGGAATCCGGTCCTTCTGGGTCGTCAGCCGTTTTTGCAGCTCCAGCCCGCTGGTGCCCGGCAGGCGCACATCCAACACAAGACAGCCGGGCGCATTGGCTTCACGTCTGGCAAGAAATTCTTCCGCGGACATGAAGCATTCCACTGTGTGGCCGACAGATGACAAAAGCTCATCTACGGAGTCGCGGACTGCGGCGTCGTCATCGACGACAAATACTATGGGTGTTCTGCTCAACCTACCCCCCAGGATGACTAGCACCTTCGGATGAGAGCTTTGACCGGCTTAGATTGACACAAGTAATAACTTACGCCCAGGCAAATTTACATGCGGAATAAATTATGCAAATAAAACAGCATGTTAGATGATTAGCCGTTGGTTAAGTTCCCGCCATGTGCGGAGAACAATTGGTGCCCAGAAGAGGACTCGAACCTCCACGCCTCGCAGCGCTAGTACCTGAAACTAGTGCGTCTACCAATTCCGCCATCTGGGCAGATGTCGAAGGCGGCGATGTTTAGAGTTGGCGGCTTGGTGCGTCAACTGAGAACAAGGCGGCGCGACACTCCCCGCGTTGTGAAACAATTGGCGGGAAATCGAGGCGCACGGCCATAGGCGGGCTTGCCCGGCGCGCAGGCGCGAATCGGAGCGCCATGCCCACCTAACGGACAGGCGTGGGCTAAAAAACATGGCAGACAAAAGCCGTTCATCTGGCTAAACAGCACCGCCCGATCGGATTCTTTTCCATGGAAGCAAGACAGATCACTGTTTTCGGTGGCGCCGGATTTCTGGGGCGCTATGTGGTGCGCGCGCTGGCCAAGAAAGGCTGGCGCATCAAGGTCGCGACCCGCCGTCCCAATCGCGCTTTCTTTCTGCGCCCCATGGGCCAGGTAGGCCAGATCGGTTTTGTCAAATGCGATGTGGCCGATGCCGAACAGGTGGGACACGCGCTTTCAGGTAGTCAGGCTGCGGTCAATCTCACCGGCATCCTTTATCAGCGCGGCCAAAGCTTTCAGGACGTGCATGTGGACGGGCCGGCTTTTATCGCCGAAGCGGCGGCACGGCTCGGGCTTCGCGCCCTGGTACACGTCTCGGCCATCGGCGCCGATCCCGAGTCCCTGTCGCGCTATGCAGAGACCAAGGCCGAAGGCGAGAAGCGGGTGCGCGAGGCCTTTCCCGCCGCCACCATCATGCGGCCATCGCTTCTGTTCGGGCCGGAGGATCAATTCTTCAACCGCTTCGCGGAGATGGCGCGATTCTTTCCTGCTCTGCCCCTGATCGGCGGCGGCCACACGAAATTCCAGCCTGTCTTTGTGGGCGATGTGGCGGCGGCCATCGTCACCGCGCTGGACGATCCGGGTGCGCGCGGCAAGACTTATGAGCTGGGCGGGCCCACCATCTATAGCTTCCGGCAATTGATGGAGATCATCCTCAGTGAAACCGGACGCAAGCGCGCTCTTGTGCCCCTGCCCTTCGGGCTGGCGTTCCTGAATTCCATCTTCCTGCAGCTTATGCCCAAGCCGCTTTTGACGCCCGACCAGGTGAGGCTGCTCAAGCGGGACAATGTCGTCTCGCCTACCGCGCACACGCTGAAGGAACTAGGCATCCAGCCCACCACGGTCGAAGCCGAAGTGCCGTCCTACCTCTGGCGTTTCCGCACAAAGGGCGAGTACGCGGATTTGGCGAGAGAGCGGTAGAACTCGTCCTGTTGGCTCGCTATGGCCGGCCTTGAGCCGGCCATCCATCGCCTAAACGTAAATATAAACCGCCAGCGCGATAGCCGCGGCGATTCGGTACCAGCCAAATGGCTTCAGCCCGTAGCGCGCCACCACCAGAAGGAACTGGCGGATCACGACATAGGCGACGATGAAGGAGACGACAAAGCCCACGGCGATGTTGAGGCCCTGCCCTTGGCTGAGCGCAGCGCCTTTTTTGTAAAGCTCGAACACGGTGGCGCCCAACATGGTGGGAACCGCCAGATAGAAAGTGAATTTGGTCGCGGCCACCCGCTCCACGCCCAATAATTCACCGCCCAGGATGGTAGCGCCGGAACGCGAGGTGCCGGGAATCAGCGAGAAAATCTGGCAAAGCCCGATCTGGAAGGATTTGGACAGAGGCAGCTTCTCGCCGTCGAAATAACGGGGCTTGGGCGAGAGGCGCTCGAACAGCAGGATGATCACCCCGCCGATGAACCAGGTGGCGGCGATGAACGGCATGGCGACGGCCGGATTGAGCAGCGTGGTATCGAGCCACTTCTTCACCAGCACGCCGGCGACGGCCGCCGGCAGGAAGGCCGCGATTATCGACAGCGCGAAACGCCGCGCATCAGGCGAAGACGGCAGATGAATCAAGGCCTGCCAGAAGGTCTGGAAGTAGATCACCACCACCGCAAGGATCGCGCCCAGCTGGATCACGATGGTAAAGACCTCCCAGTCGTCGCCCAAGCCCAGAAGGCGCTCCGCCACCAAAAGGTGGCCGGTCGAGGACACGGGAAGAAATTCGGTCAGGCCCTCGACAATGCCGAGCCAGATCGAAATCAGAATGTCATGCATGAAGAAAATCCCCTGGGCAGTCCGCACAGGTACCATTGCCCGGGCGTGCGCGCCATCGCCACCTTGTGTCGTGGTTTCGAAGTACGCGATTATTTTGATATCAGATCCGTGGCGAACTTCGCCGTGATTCTAAAAATTTCGCCCGGTTCCTATATCGAGTTCACGCGAATTTCAGAATCAGGGACACTAGCGTCATGGGGCGGGCGAAATTCGGAATGCGCGGGATCTGGGTGCGCCGTCTTCTTCTTTGGCTGTTCGTGATTTTGGTGGCGGCGCCGGCGGCGCTATTGCTTCTGTACCGGTTCGTGCCGCCGCCAGGCACGCCGGAAATGATCGTGAGCCTGATCCAGGGCAAGGGCGCCCACTATTCCTGGTCGGACGATATCCCCGGGATCCTGGGCAAATCGGTAATCGGCTCCGAGGACCAGAATTTTTGCCGTCATCACGGCTTCGACTGGAAATCCATCGACCAGGCCATGGCGGCGCATGAGAAAAATCCCACGCGGCAACTGCGCGGCGCCAGCACCATTTCGCAGCAGACCGCGCGCACTCTCTTTCTCGTTCCGGTCAGGAGTTGGGTGAGGAAGGGCATGGAGGCCTATCTCACCGTGCTCCTGGAAACGCTGTGGCCCAAGAAACGTATCCTGGAGGCCTATCTCAATCTCGTGGATTGGGGGCACGGCAATTTTGGCGCGGAGGCGGCGGCCAGGGCCTATTTCCACACCAGCGCGGCCAACCTTACCCGGAACCAGGCGGCGCGGCTGGCGGCAGTCCTGCCCGATCCCGACAAATGGAATGCGGCACGGCCTGGTCCCTATGTGGCGGAACGCTCGGCCGCCTTGATCGGCCGCGCCTATGAAGTCACCCGCGACGGCTTGGATTTTTGCGTTAAATAAGGTGCTCGCTTACAAGGAACACCGCGGGGCCGTTTTTTCGTCCGGCCGCGCGACCCGAAAAAGAGTCCAATGCGCCGCCTGATACACCTGATGCTCTCCCCCAGTTGCCGGCTGGCGCGCTTGATCGTGGCGGAAAAGCGCGTCGCCTGCGATCCTGCCCATGCCGAGGATGCGCGCAATCCCATGCCCGTGTTCGTGGACATGGACGGCACCCGCGCCGAGGGCATTTGGGCGATTGTCGATCATCTGGAATCGAATTTCCCCGAGCGTCCGCTCGCGCCGGAGGATCCAGCCGAGCGCCGCGCAAGCCTGCGCTGGATGGATTGGGCGATGGGCCCATTCCACGAGCAGGTGACCCAACGCATCGTCTATGAAAAGGCCGGGCAGCGTTTCACCGGCGCGCCGGGCCGCCGCGCGCCCGACATGAATGTGATCCGCGCAGGGCGTGAGGAATTGAAGCTCGCGTTGAGCGCGATCGGCCGGGCGCTGGAGACTTCAGGCAATCTCTCGGGCCGCGCGCCGGCCTTGGGCGATCTGGCGATGGCCGCGCATTTATCGGCGCTGGATTATTTCGGCGAAGTGCCGTGGACGGAATTTCCCGCCGCCAGCGAATGGTATCTGCGGATGAAATCGCGCCCTAGTTTCCGCTCGCTCCTGGCCGACCGCGTTCCGGGCCAGCCGCCGGTCAGTCATTATGCAGAGCTCGACTTTTAAATCCGAAATCGTTGCGCGCTCGCTTGCCGAAGGCTTCGATGTGGTGCGCGTGACGGATGCCGCCGCGCAATCGCTCGCCAAGGAAGGTCTCGCCGCCTATCTGGCCCACGGCCACCACGGTGAAATGGAATGGATGGAGGCGCGCAAGGATGAGCGCGCCGATCCGCAAAGCCTCTGGCGGGACGCCCGCTCAGTGATCGTGCTGGGGATGAATTACGGGCCATCGCACGATCCATTGGAGATATTGGCTCAGAAGGACCGGGCCGCGATCTCGGTCTATGCGCTGGGTGAGGACTATCACGATGTGGTGAAAAAGAAGCTCAAGGCAGTGGCGGGTTTCATCTTCGAGAAGACGCGCGCCGACGTGAAGGTGTTCGTGGATACCGCGCCGGTGATGGAAAAACCGCTGGGGCAGAAAGCGGGCCTGGGCTGGCAGGGGAAGCACACAAACCTGGTGAGCCGGGATTTCGGTTCCTGGCTGTTCCTGGGCTCGATCTTCACCACGCTGGAATTGCCGCCGGACGAAAGCGAAGAGGATCATTGCGGCAATTGCCATCGCTGCCTGGATGTGTGCCCGACCGACGCCTTCCCCGCGCCTTATCGGCTGGATGCGCGGCGCTGCATTTCCTATCTCACCATCGAGAACAAGGGCCCTATTCCACGCGAATTCCGCGAAGCGATGGGCAACCGCATCTATGGCTGCGACGATTGTCTGGCGGTCTGTCCCTGGAACAAATTCGCCAAAAGCGCGGCAGAGATGAAATTTCACGCCCGCGCCGAAGCGCCCCATCTCGCGGATCTGTGCGGCCTGGATGACGCGGCGTTCCGCAGCCTGTTCCGCAAATCGCCGGTCAAGCGCATCGGCCGCGACCGTTTCTTGCGCAATGTGCTGATCGCAGTGGGGAACAGCGGCGATCCGTCCTTGGCCGAGGAAGCTCACGCGTTGCTGGACGATCCCTCGCCTTTGGTGCGCGGCGCGGCGGCCTGGGCGCTATCGCGTCTGATGCCGGAACAAGAATTCGCCGTGCTGGCGGCTAATCGCGCGGCAAATGAGTCCGATGCCAGTGTGAAGGAAGAATGGCGCGCGATTTGAATCGTCTTTCCAGGGGCGGGCTCCATGGGCGGACTTCGATCCGCAGCTCGAAGCTGGACATGGTGTGTTGCGGAATTCAGCGCGAAGTGGCGTCCAGTTCATTCAATTCCTGGCGCGCGGTTTCGGCCGCCTCGCCGCTGCTCTGGACTTTCAGCACATTCTGGAAATCGCGCCGGGCCGCCGCAACATCGCCCGCATGTTTGGCGATCTGCCCACGCTCGACCAACGCCTCCGGTGCCAAAGGCTTGAGCGTCAGCGCCTGGTCCACATCCTGGCGCGCCTCCTTCAATTTTCCTTGCGCGTCGCGGGCGCTGGCGCGCAGCACCAGAAAATCAGGGCGACGGGGCTGAAGCGACAGTGCTTCGTTCAGATCGGCCTCGGCCTCGGCCCAGGATTTTCGCATCGCCTGGGCGCGGGCGAGGTCGGCATACAGATCCGCGTCATTGGCCGACAATGCCAGGGCTGCGGAAAAACTCGCCACCGCCCTGTCGGCGTCGCCCGCCATCATCCAGGCATTGCCGGCCTGGGCAAAGACATCCGGCCTGAACTTTCCCATGTCGGGCGCGCGGCCCAATCGATCAAGTCGCGCGGCCGCTTCGGGATAGCGTTTCAGCTCCACCAGCGCGACGGCGGCGCAATGTTCGGCGGGCGCGCCACCCTTGTTCTTGCTCCATTCCGTGGCCATGGACAGCGCGCGCGCGGGATCGAGACCGGCGGTGTGAAGACAATCGGCATAGCGCGCGCCCGCGGTTTCGGCCGCGCGGACGGGCGTGGACAGCGCGGCGAATACGAGGCCCGACAAAAGACACAATCGGCTGGCGAACATGCCTCTCTCATAGAACAATCCTCCTTGCGGTGCGAGGGTTCACATCATCTGCTAGGCTGCACCTTCGGGAGAAAAATTCATGCGGTTGCCGTTACCTTTGCTCGCGTTCCTCGCCCTGTTCGCTTTTCCGGCGCTGGCGCAGGATCAGGTGCAGGGTCTGCCGCCGCGCGCCGCACCCACCGCGCATGTGCAGGTCGAGCAATTGGCGGTGGTGGACGCAACGCCCAAATTCGACGCCGCGCGCGCGACGGACGCCTATCTCGCGCGTGTCGGCGGCGCGGCGCGGGCCCGCTCCGACGCGTATTTCGAAGGCGGTTATTGGCTGATACTGGTGAATCTGCTGTGGACGCTCGTCGTGTCGGGGCTCATTCTGTGGCTGGGCGTCTCCGCCGCGATCCGCGACTGGGCGGCCGAAATGACCCACAGCCGCGCGTCACAGGCGATGATCTATGGCGTGGCCTATGTGGCGATCATGGCGGCCGGGCAATTTCCCTTGACCGTCTATGAAGGCTATTTCCGCGAACATTCCTATGGTCTGTCGAACCAGGACTTCATGAGTTGGCTGGGCGATTACGGCACCAGCCTCGCGCTGGCATTGGTGGCGGGGCTGATCTTCGTGCCCCTGCTTTATGGGGCGATCAAACGCGCGGGCCAAAGCTGGTGGCTGTGGGGCGCGGGCCTTACTATTCTGTCCGGGATCGTGGTGACGGTAATCTTACCCATCTTCATCGCGCCTTTGTTCAATCATTATTCGGCGCTGCCCAAGAGCCCGCTCAAGAATGAAATCCTCTCGCTGGCGCGCGCCAACGATATTCCAGCCGACAATGTCTGGCTGGTGGACGCCTCGCGGCAAACCAACCGAATTTCGGCCAATGTGTCGGGCTTTCTGGGCACGACCCGGATCAGCCTCAACGACAATCTTGTGAACCAGGGCACCCAGGATGAAGTGCTGGCGGTACTGGGCCATGAGATGGGCCATTACGTGATGGGCCACATAACACGGCTGATCCTGCTCGGCGGATTGGTCACCATCACTGCTTTCGCTTTCATGCATTGGGGATTCATTTTCTTGACCGGCCTGTTCGGCGGGCAATGGCAGGTGAGACGCGTGGAAGACGTTGCAGGTCTGCCGGTGCTGGTGGCGCTAGCCAGCATCTTCTATTTCCTGGCCACGCCCGTAACCAACACGATCGTTCGCACCACCGAGCACCAGGCGGATATTTTCGGGCTGGACGCGGTGAGAAAACCCGACGCTTTCGCTACCGCCATGCTCAAGCTTTCCACGTACCGCAAGCTCGAGCCCGGCAAGTGGGAAGAGATCATCTTTTATGATCATCCGTCCGGGCGCACACGCATCATGGACGCGATGATCTGGAAGAAGGAGCATATCCGCGACACCGACATCCGCGACACGGTGAGTCCGCAATAGAATTTCCACCAATTTTTGGTGATGCGCCGCTATCAACTGGATGGCCTGGATTTCCAGGCCATGACAGTCGTATCTTTCCCGGCGGGCGTAAAATCCATCGACTATCCAGAATCTCTCACCAGCCTCCAACGGAGTGAAATCATGCGAACTCTGCTCATGCTGGCTCCGGTGCTTTCGATGCTTGCGTCGCAAGGCAGTGCGCCGCTGAAGAATGCCGGTTTTGAGGCCGCTGTCCCCGCAGAGTCCTGGCAGGTCGACCCGTCCGAAACCAAGCAGGCATTTTCGCTGAGCCTGGACAAAGCGGGGGCGAAGGAGGGGCGTCAGGCGCTGCTGGTGGCCGCGGATCATCCAACGCACCTGACGCTCAGACAGGAAATCTTTCTTCCGGTCGGAACATTGTGGCGGCTGACCGGTTGGGTGAAATCCGACGCCTCGGCGGTTGCAGCGAACAAGGACCCGTATGCCGACATCTTCGTGGCCGGACCGCGCATCGGCATCGAGGCGCAGGCCGGCGACCAGGGGTACAGCCAGGCGCCCGCCAGGTCAGGCGAATGGCAGCAGGAGAGCGTCGTTTTCCGTGTCCCCTCCCCCGGCAGGATCAACGTCACCCTCAACGCGCTCGGCAATCAGACCGGCAAAGCGTGGTTCGACGATATAAAGCTGGAACGCCTGGCCGAGCCTCTCGACGAGCAATCGGTCACCATTTCCGGCACGAGGCTCAGCAAACGTCCGATCGACTTGAAACAAGGGGGGCAGTTCATCGAACCCCTGGACAATCTGATGCCATCGATGGTGGCCCAGCAGGTAGACTCCACCAGCTTCGAGCAGGAGACGCCATGGACCTATGCCTACAAAAAGGAAATCGATAAGCCCCACCGTCCCTGGTACCCGGACGGCAGTGTGCATGTCGCGGCCTACTCGTTCGATACCGGCCATCCCTTCAACGGCAAGCGTTCGCAGAAGATCGTGCTGCCCGTGCCGAATACATGGGCGGGAATCTCTCAGGATGGTTTCTATCTCGATGCCGGACACGCGTACCGGCTAAGGCTGCACCTGCGGAGCGACGGGAATGTTCACGTGCGCGCGTCGCTCCATGGAGACGGCGGAATGGCCGCAGGCCCTGTTTCGCTGGGCAATGGATCGGCGGACTGGCGCGCGGCCGAAGCCCTGCTGACAGCAAAACGCAGCATGCGCAATGCCACGCTGACGATCGAGTTCGAGGGACCGGGCACGCTTTGGCTGGACCGGGTGTACCTGATCGACAAGGACGCGGTGTTGGGCCTGTGGAGGCCGGACGTCGTGGCGGCCCTCAAGGCGATGAATCCGGGAATCGTTCGCCTGGGCGGGAGCACGATCGAGCCTTTTGAGTGGGAGGACACGCTGGGTAACTGGGATACGCGCGTACCTTTCCCGGACGATCCCTGGGGCGGCTTGCAGGAAAATTTCGTAGGCGTCGAAGAATTCGTACAATTGATTCAGTACATCAATGCCGAGCCCGTCATCTGTGTGCGCTGGACGGGCAAGACGCCGAAAGATGCGGCGAACGAGGTCGAATATTTCAATGGCGGGGCCGATACCGAATGGGGCAGTAAACGCGCCAAAAACGGCCACCCCGAGCCGTATCACGTAAAGTACTGGGAAGTGGGAAACGAGGTTGGCGGCGCCAAGTACGACGCCTCGTTGAAGGGATTTGCACAAGCCATGAAAAAGGTGGATCCGTCGATCAAGATCCTCACCTCCTATGACAGCCCTAACACCGTGCGGCTGGCGGGAAGCGCGATCGACTATCTGAATCCCCACCAATACTCCGTCGGAGACCTCAATGGCACCGAAGCCGAACTGAGACAATTGCAGAAAGAAATCGCCGAGGATGGCAACGGCAAGGACATCCGCGTGGCGGTGACCGAGTGGAACAGCACGGCAGGCGATTGGGGACTGAAGCGCGGCATGCTGATGACGCTGGGCAATGCCCTTACAGATTCCCGCTACCAGAATCTGATGCATCGCTACAGCGATCTGATCGAATTCGCGAACCGCTCGAATTTGTCGGACAGTTTCGGTTCAGGCGTGCTGGAGCCGGGACCGGGATGGCTCTACTTCACCCCGACCTATTATTCGCAAATATTATACCAGCGCGCGGCGGGATCCTTCCCTCTCAAGATCGAGCGGACGAGTTCGCTTCCATTTTATCTGCAAGAACCCGATCTGGATGCGACGCTGAGTCCGGACAGCAAAACGCTGCGCATTTATGCCGTGAATTCGACGGGCGGGACGCGCAACGTCAAATTCCATCTCAATCCGGACCTGGGGTCCGTGCAGACGGGACAAACTTATGTCCTGGGCGACAGCGAGCCAAACACGGATTCAGAGGCGATGAATTCCCGCGACGCGCCCAACAGAGTCGGCGTGAAAAAGCAGGCAGCCCACCTCGCCGGGCCGGAATTTGACTATGGTTTCGCGCCCTTCACGGTAACGCTGCTCGAACTCCGATTGCGCGGAAACAATTCCGCGGGACGATGAGCCCGGCGAAAAAGCGTGGGAGCCCGGACGAGTTTTCGAGCTCCCACGATATTGCGTTACGCGGATTCCAACACCGGTCGCACTTTATCCTGGATTGTTTCTTGAGGTACTCCCGGGATCATCTCGACGGATACCTCCATGCCGACAGGAAACTCCTGGAAAAGTACGAATTGATGATACGCGCCGTCGAACCTGACCCCATCACGGTGCTCTCCGTTGCGCCGCCACAGAGTCATGATTCCCACGGGTTCGCGCTGCGCGAACGTCGCGATCGACACCTCTCCGACATTCCACGCTTTTTGCAAGCGGGCCGGAATGCCCGAAACGATGAGCCGCGTGCCCGGGCGCAGGCAAACGGCGACTTGCGGCGCATCGAGTGCAACAAGGCCGACAGACCCGTAGCCGCCAATCTTCTCGGTCCGGAGCTGGTCCCCAGTTTTCGCATCCCTTCGCGCAAAAGACTCCAAGGAGTAGTCACACATGGCAAGCCTCTACATCTAAAACCTCAACTCAGGATGGCCGCACCATCGCAGCCATGCATCGATCCTAGCACCTTGTATTTGGGCTTTTAGAGGAACTCGGAATTTCTTGGACCTGTTGCACGAAGTCCATGATCACCGGATTGTGGCATTTGATTTCATCCCTGACGGCGCAACAGCGCACATCACTTTCGGTTTCCCGTTCACCAACATGATACAAATTTGCCAAACGCAACGGCGGGACCGCCCGATACGCGGGTTTTCTTCCGCGGCGATCGGGAGATGCATAGGCCCTTAGTCCAACTGGCAGCACCCCGGCACACCGCATAGCGTCTGCGCAACCCCGCTGGCGCGCCGCGGGTCTCATGGTTTCGCACCGTATTCCAGCTGCATTGAAAGGACCTCGCCATGGCCGCGAAGCTTCCAAACATTCTGATTCTCTGGGGCGATGACATTGGAATCTGGAACTGCTCTTACTTCAGCCGCGGGGGCATGGGCTACCGCACCCCAAACATTGACCGCATCGCAAACGAAGGCGTCGCTTTTACCGACTATTACGCGCAGCAAAGTTGTACGGCTGGGCGCGCGTGCTTCATTACAGGACAAAACCCTATCCGCACGGGATTGACAAAGGTCGGCATGCCGGGCGCCGCCATAGGACTGCAGAAGGAAGACCCTACAATCGCTGAGTTGCTGAAACCGCTCGGCTACGCCACCGGCCAGTTCGGCAAGAACCACCTCGGCGACCGGAACGAGTATCTCCCGACCGCGCACGGCTTCGACACGTTCTTCGGAAATCTCTATCACCTGAATGCCGAGGAAGAGCCGGAGCTTCCGAGCTACCCGAAGGATCCGAAGTTCAGGGAGAAGTTCGGGCCGCGCGGCGTGCTCGATTGCGTTGCGACCGACAAGGACGATTCCACTGACGAGCCGCGCTGGGGGCGCGTCGGGAAACAAAAGGTCAAGGACACTGGTCCGCTGACGAAAAAACGCATGGAGACCATCGATGAGGAGATAACCGCCCGGGCGCTTGCCTGGATGGAACAGCAAGCCAAGGCACAAAAGCCCTTTTTCCTCTGGTACAACGCAACCGCCATGCACATGCGAACTCATCTGGCGGAAAAAAATCGTGGCAAAAGCGGAATGATCGACGACTATAGCGATCGAATGGTGGTTCATGACGAGCAGATCGGCATGATGCTCAACAAGCTTGATGAACTCGGCATCGCCAACGACACCATTGTCATGTACTCGACCGACAATGGCCCTGAGAATGACACGTGGCCGGATGCCGCAAATACACCCTACCGCAGCCAGAAGGACACAAACTGGGAGGGCGGCTGGCGCGTGCCGTGTTTCATGCGTTGGCCAGGGAAGTTCAAGGCCGGCACCGTGCTAAATGGTATCGTTAGCCACATCGATATGTTCCCGACGCTGCTTCATGCGGCCGGTAACCCGACCGTCAAAGAGGATTTGCTGCAGGGACTGCAGGTCGGAACCAAGAAATTCAAAGTCCATCTCGATGGGCACAATGTTTTGCCTTACCTGATGGGAGAGGTAGAGCAAAGCCCCAGGAACTCGATCTTTTATTTCAGTGACGACGGCGATTTGATGGCCGTTCGTTGTGGAGACTACAAGTTGTGCTTCGCGGTGCAACGGGCAAATTCGACAGACGTCTGGGCTGAGCCGCTCGTGAAACTGCGGGTGCCGCACATGTTCAATTTGCGTCTCGATCCTTTCGAGCGGGCCGAATTCAATTCAAACGTTTATTGGGATTGGCAGTTTAATCACATACCGCTGCTGTATGAGGCCCAAGCCCTTGTCGCTGAGCAGATTGAGGGCTTCATCAAGTTCCCGCCGCGGCAAAAACCGGCTTCCTTTAACTTGGATGCTGTATTGGCGCAGGTATCAAAGCCTCATGGCGCTTAGGGCACGGCGAACAGAAGGCTGACGTGTCAGCAGTTGGGCTGGCTTGGGCTTAGGTCCAAGCCAGCCGAAATGGTGACATTCCTCGTACCAGCGCAAGTTGCACCGCCTTAACATTCCCTTTTTGAGGTCGGTAACCTAGACGGTGCTGTCGCGTTGACTTGTTCTCGCCGCACAAAAAAAGGACGTATCCGGCGGTGCCGTATCTCTCTCGCAAGGCGCCTCGACGAAACCCCTCGGTGAAATTAGCCCAACGTCCAATGGACGGCCCGGGAACATAGCGGCTCTGATCCGGAGTCCCATGCAAAGTCCAGCGTGGCGCAAGGCTGCCCTCGCACTGGGGGCAATGCTCGGACTTTTCGGGTGTGTCGGCGGCGGTACGGCGGTGATGAACAAGCCTTTGCCGCCCGCGACGCTGGTCGGTGACGGCCCGATATCACGAGGCGGCTACCGCGTCGCCGGCATTCACGGTAGCCAATCAACCGGTACAATGGTGCTGCTCGCCTTCTCGGGCGGGGGCAAACGCTCGGCCGCCTTCGGCTATGGCGTGCTGCGCGGCCTGCGCGATTTTGCGCGCCAGGCTGCCAGCGCACCACCTGGAGGCAGAGTCGAAGGATGTCGTAAAGCTCGTAATGGGCCTGATCGCGACTTTGTCGGCCTTGGTGTTGG
>Ga0126381_100003546_pt1 | contig 16918 bp, 12 predicted proteins | sample PanSoiMetPlot_28_FD_96465 | JGI IMG/M metagenome (GOLD analysis project Ga0126381, IMG submission 96465) | Tropical forest soil microbial communities from Panama - MetaG Plot_28 | ecosystem: Environmental > Terrestrial > Soil > Tropical forest > Bulk soil | place: Panama | collected 2016-02-17 | reverse complement strand
CGGCCGTGGAACCACAAGTCGAGGCGCCATCGATGGGGTGCATTCGGCGAGTAGGACGCCGGCACGACCAGGCCATAAGGCTGCACGCTCTGGTCGACCTTGGAAACGTATCCGCGGACCACCAGCCCGGTTGCCGCCGCCCACGCCGGATGGCCTTCCGCCAGCTCGCGCGCCCGCTCTTCCCCGTGCTCCAGCAGCATCCGCGCCTTCGCGACCTCGTTGGGATTGAAAAACTCGTTGTAATCGAGAGCGAACCGCACCGCCTCGCTGTAAATCATCACGTCCGGCAGCAGGGGATTCCCGTGCTGCTTCGCGATCTCTGATTGCAAATGATCGAGTCCCGCCTGTAACGCGGCGCGATCCTGAGCGGAAATCTCGATGCCCGGCGGCGGAATCTGCTTTACCGGCCGGGCAGGCGGCTGTGCCCACGCGGCGCCCGCAGCCACAATAAAGATGACGAGTTTCATTCTGGGTTAATTATCCTACGGTTGGCATTCTTCGCCCGGCTGGTATCATCGGCCATATGCGCACCCTTCTGCTGGCTCTGCTGCCCGTTTTGTTACAGGCCGCCGATTTCACCGTGGGTTCGGCCACAGCTCGGGCGGGCGAAAAGGCCACGGGATTTATCGCCGTTCCGGCCGGCGTGGATGCGGCTGCGAGCATCCCGGTGATCGTGGTTCAAGGAGCGAAGCCCGGGCCGGTGCTGGCGCTGGTAGCCGGATCTCACGGCACCGAGTACGCGTCCATCATTGCGCTACAGAAACTTGCGCAGGAAGCCGACCCGAAGGAACTTGCCGGCACCCTGGTCGTAGTGCCCTTGGTGAACGTGGCGTCGTTCCGCGACAAGGTGCCGCACGTTAACCCGGTGGACGGCAAAAACATGAACCGCTTTTATCCGGGCAAGCCGGACGGCACGCAGACCGAGCGAGCCTCGTTCGCCATCGCAAAGCAAGTGGTCGAAAAGTGCGACTACCTGGTGGACTTGCACGGTGGCGATCTCGACGAGAATCTGCGCCGCTACTCCTATTGGGCGCGCACTGGGAAGGCATCGCTCGACGCGGCCTCGCGAGCCTTGGTGCTGGCGTTCGGCCTCGATCACATCATCCTGCAGGATTTTCGTGCGCCGGTAGCAGCCGGTGGCGCCATCACTTTGACGCGCTTCGCCTCGAGCCTGGGCAAGCCTTGCGTCACCGCCGAAGCCGGCCACGCGGGAACGACCGACGCCGACGACGTCGATGCCCTCATCCGTGGCTGCTGGAGCCTGGCGCGTCACCTGAAGATGTTGGCCGGCGAGCCCTCGCCGGTGGAACATCCGCTGTGGCTCGCGCGCGTGAGCGTCGTCACCAGCGACCTGGAAGGCGTCTTCTATCCACTGGCGGCGGCTGAAGCGTATGTATCGGAGGGCATGAAGATCGGCTATTTGACGGATTATTTCGGTCACAAGATCCGCGACGTTACCTCGCCAGTGGCCGGAGTGGTGCTGTACATTGGCGCGGTGCCCTCGCTGAAAAAGGGCGACACGATCGCTCACATCGGCGAAATCGGTACGGGCGAACCCCGGTGAGAACGCTCTGGCTGATCCTCGGCCTCGTCTCGTGTCTTCTGCAGGAGCAGGAGCCGATGGCGCGGTTCGGAACCACGGTGGTGAAATCCGCCGGCTTTCGCGGCGACATTTATCTGCTGCACTCCAACACGAAGAAGCTGCCGAACTTTCGCAAGATGCATTCCGTGGGTTCCATTTACACTGCCGCACTGAATGTTCCGCCCACCAACTTCACCGCAGGATTTCCGGGCGTCACGGGGCGCTTCGAGTGGTTCGCCATCGATTACAACGGACGTTTCTGGATCGAAGAGCCCGGCCTCTACGGATTCTCGCTGCTATCCGACGACGGCTCCAAGCTCTACATCGACGGCCACGTCGTCATCGATAACGATGGCATCCACGCGCCGAACCTCGAATACGGGCACGTCAACCTGAAGGGCGGCCTGCACGATATCCGCGTCTCGTACTTCCAGGGCCCACGAATGCAGGTGGCGCTCATTCTCTCGATCGCCAAACCCGGCGGCGACTACCGCTTGTTCAACGCCGACGAGTTTCTCCCGCCGCCCGATCACTAGAACTCCGTAACGACCGTACCCGTATCGGAGCCGCGAGCGTGAGCGAGCAGGATCTTTCACCTATACGCCGACTGCATCGCCGCGATCCGCTGCTTCAACGCCGCCGATTCCTCATAGCGATGCTGCCGCTGGCGCAACTCCGCCAGCAGTTTCATCGTTTGCATCAGATCGCCGCCTGGACGGATGGAGTACTTCTCCTCGCGCGCCAAAGCGCTGCGGAAGTATTCGTCGGCCTCGGCGTACTTCTTCTGCGCCATCCTGAGCAGTCCGAGGTTGTTCTCCGCGATGGCGAGGCCGAGGTCGCAACCCGGCGCGCAGCCCGAAAGCAGATCCATCGCGTGCCGCAGTTCGTTTTCGGCGGCGGCGAAGTGCCGTTCATCGATCAGTACAAGCCCTTCCGAGGTGAGCAGCGATGAGTATCTTGGGTCCTTGGGCGGTAGGGTGCGGTCATAGATGGCGCGTGCCTTACGGTACAGCGGAATCGCGCGCTCCGGCCGCCCGGCCCGCTGATGAACCGTCGCGACGACGGCGTACATCATAGCGGTATCGGCAGCGTTGTCGCCCGCGGCACGAATCGCCGCTGCGAGCGCCTCATCGGCCAGCGCCAGCGCCTCGTCCAGTTTATTCTCGCGCGTGCGCAGCGATGCCAGGCTGCCCAGTGTTTGCGCCAGTTCCACGGTATTCGCGAACTTTTCGCGTTCGATGCGGAGCGCCTCGAGGAACGCGGCGGAAGAGCGGTCGAATTCCCCTGTCACCATATACACGCGCCCGAGCGTGTTCAGAGACGCCAGGGTTCGAGGGTCGCCGATGCCCAGCGTAGCGCGGCCGAGGTCTACCGATTCTTCGAGCAGCGGGGCGCTCTCGCGCCATCGGCCCTGGCCTATGATTGCCTGGGCAAGGTTGTACAGCGTGGTTGCCGCGTGTGCCCGATACGCCGGCCCCAGCGCACGCCATAGACTGAGAGCCATCTGGTAGTCGTGCTCGGCTTCAGGCAGGTTGCCGTCCTGTTGGGCTTTGATGCCGCGCTCGTTCCACTCGAAGGCGGTTTCCTGTTGGGCCGCAGGCGCGGCGACACACGTCAATAACAAAAACGTAATGCCGGAACCCAAGGATTTCATTGGAATTGTCTCTGAAACATCGACGAGCGAACGTGTTGGGCGTCTTGCGCCTGATTGTAAACTCTGTTCGGTCGAGCGAGCGTAAGCGAACGGAGCGCGCGCTAGTGCGTCATCGCGTACACGACGTAGTTCACGCCGATCCTTATGCCCATGGCAGAGAACTTCTGCGGGTATTCCGGATTGTCGGCGTGTTCCCAGGAATCGCCCAAGTCCATGTCGTTGCAGATCGCGACCACAAGCCGGCCGTTGGCATCGTAGATGCCGCGCCAGTGCGGCTCGTAGCCGTCGTATTCGTATGTGCGGCGCGAACGCACGAACTGCTCTCCCGGCACTTGGTACTTGTCGTCGAGATCGTACACAACGTGAAAGATGGCGTCTTCGTTCGGAATGTCGACGATCGGACGGTCCGGGAATACGCGCTGCATGCTTTTCGTGAAGACTTCCCATTCTTCCGTGCCGTGAAAATCGTCGCACATGAAGAAGCCGCCGCGATCCAGGAATTCGCGGAATGCCTTCACCTGCCCATCGGTCAGATTCCAGTGGCCCACTTCAACGGCATACAGCCACGGCCAGTCGAACTGGTCGCCCTCATCCAGATTGATCGGCTGTTCCACGCTGCGGGCATGAATGCGTGTGAGGCGGCGCAGCGCCTGCGAGAAATGGCGGTCCGAGCGCGGATAGTCCATGGTCCAATACACGCCACGGCCTCCCTGCTGCCACGGAATATCGCGGCTGCCCCATCCGCCGCGCCGTCCAAAACGGCCGCCCGCGTGTACGCCGACGGCATTGGGATACATCAGCCGAGCGAACACCCACTCGGTTTTTTCCTGGTAATCGGGCGGGATGGGGAAGTCATTGTACTCGAACGCGGGGAATTCCCGCCACGGGTGTGTGTGCGGCTGATCGATCGCGAAAACCCAGGCGGCCGCGAGAAAACCGCCGGTCAGAATCCCGAATAATGCCCGCGCCCGCATGTGCTGCCATTGTGCCACGAATTGTTCCGTGGGGAGGCCGGCAGCCTGCGGCGGCTTGGTATAACCCGCCTGCGTGTGGCTCCGACGACGCTTGCGCGAGGCGGCGCTAGGGGACGCGCCTAGTACGAACCACCCAGGAAACTCGCGACATCGGCAATCTCGTCGTCGTCCATGGGTGTGCCGGCAATGTGGACAGACTTCGCGCGAGTGCACATCCGCAGCGCGCCCTCGGCAATCCGAGCCGCGAGAGCTTTCACATCGGCGGGTGCTCCGGCCGCACGGAGCGCCGGCGCGGATTTGGTGCCCTGCCCAGTGCCGCCATGGCACTTCGCACAGCCGTTTTCCCGGAAGATAAACTGGCCGGTCACCGGCGAGGCTGCAGGCCGCAGCCGTCTATTTTGCTGCCGGGCCTGTTTCATGCAGGCCCGCAGTTCGCGGAACTCGCTGGCCGCAAACTGAAACCGTTCCGCCAACAGTTCACGCTCTGTGAACATCGGTTGGGCCACACCGTTCGAGCCGTGGTGCATGGTTCCGGCGAAGATGTGGAACAACTCATGCGCCAGCACCCGCCCCACCGCACGGCCGAACACAGTTTCGCGCTCCGGAAACGACGTCTGAATCAGTTGCTTCTTCAAGAAGATTCGAATGCGGTCGCATTCGATGTCGGTGAAGGGCAGCACGACTCCATCGCTGACGTGCGTCACGCCAAGCGGCGTCGTCTGGCCCGACGTTAGACGATTCTCGGCATCGCACGCCCCGCGGAAGCTCACCACGGCCAGGGACGTGGATACAGCATCGCCGCGCAGGGCATCCAGCGATATCCATTCCAGCGGAAAGCCCAGAGGCGCCATGATCGCGTCTACTTCCTGCCGGACGGAATCGGCGACCCGCTGCGAGGGCGGGCGGTCAAAATGAGTATAAACGGCAACCGGCGGAACTTCCGGCGGCGCACCCAGCGCCGGCAACGCAGCCAGCACTAGGCCAAAGAGAAAATACAACCAGGTATTTTTCAGATATATATATCCTAATATACTTTACGCCGGATTGCATGCCCTCGAAGCCTTTAGGTAGGCCAGGCATTCGCCTGCCCTCGTCGCCGGTCCCCCGCGAGCCTTCGCGGGATATACTGTCGAGGTGAGATATGACAGTTGAGCCGTGAGCTCAAACAACGCGCACAGTGCGCGCGACGGCCAAAGCTCACAGCTCATCGCTCATCGCTAGCTACTAAGGAGGCATGGGATGCACAACATCAACCGCCGCCGTTTTCTGGGTACCGGCGCGCTCGCCCCGCTGATTCTGCACGCCGACGACAAGTCCGGCGGCAAACGCCCGGTCCTCGGTTCCGGCGACCACACCTACGAGGCATTGCACGACTGGGGCGAACTTCCGGCCAGCATCCGCTACGGCAACACGCACGGCGTAGTGGAGGATTCACAAGGCCGCATCTATGTGCATCATACCGTCAACGCCACCAGCGAAAGCTCCGATTCGATGGTGGTGTTCGACGAAAAGGGCAAGTTCATCAAATCGTGGGGCAAGGAATTCAAGGGCGGCGCGCACGGCCTGCACATCAACCGCGAGGGTTCCACCGAATTCCTCTATCTCTGCGACACCAAGCGCGGCGTCATGGTGAAGGCCACGATCAATGGCGAAGAAGTCTTCACGCTCGGCTACCCGGAGCAATCCGAAGCCTACAAGCCGGGGCCCGACGGCAAGCGCCCCAAGTACAGCCCCACCAACCTGGCGATTGCGCCCAACGGCGACTTCTACATCGGCGATGGCTACGGTTCGAGCTTTATCAACCAGTACAATTCTAAAGGCGAATTCATCCGCACCTTCGGCGGTAAGGGCAAGGAGGCCGGCAAGGTCGATTGTCCCCATGGCATCGTGGTTGACACGCGCGGACCGCAGCCCATCCTCACGGTCGCCGACCGCGCCAACAACCGTATCCAGCGCTTCACGCTTTCCGGCGAGCACATCGATTTCGTCGAAGGCACCAACCTGCCGTGCCACTTTAACTATTTCCGCAACGGCGACGCGGTGGTTCCCGACCTGGGCGCGCGCGTCACCCTGATGGATCGCAGCAACCAGGTGATCGAGCACCTCGGCGACGACTCCGCGTCCAAGTGGCGTGAAACCCGCACCCAATCACGCGACCACTTCACTGCCGGCAAATTTGTCTGCCCCCATGGTGCCTGCTTCGACCACGCGGGCAACATTTTCGTCGTCGAGTGGGTGGAAGTGGGGCGCGTGACAAAGCTGCGGAAAGTTTGAGGGCTAGGCTTCAGCGCGGAGGCGCGGAAGGCTGTCCACCCTCCGCGTCTCCGCGTTGAATCCCGCCTCAATTCTACGCGAGCATCTTCGGTCAGGCGGCGGCCGATACCGACTTGGCGCCCGTTCTCCCGTGTCGCACCAGCCATTCCGCAACCAGCAAATTCGGAATCCAGCACGCCCACGCCACAATCCTGTAGCTGGTTTCGAACGCAACGCCACTGATCGTCAGCACGGGGAGGTAACTCCGCAGGGTGATGGCCGCAGCCGTCAGCCCGTAACTCCGGATCATCCATTCGCGATGCCCCTGCACCTGTCCGCGATAGATGTTCACGAATCCGGCCGTCGTTGCGCTAATCCAGAAAACCCCAAGGGACAGAAAGCCGGCCGACGCGATCGCGCCTGTTTGCGCATGCGCGGCGATGGGGACCGACGTAATCCATCCCGCTGCCACCGCGGCGCAGTAGATGCGCCCGATCCAACGGTGCGTGTTCAGCCGCCGCCTTCGCACCACTTCCAAAAACTGCCATGGCCCCGCCAACAGCGCGATCGAGGAAAAGCCCGCATGAGCGACCAGCCAATGAGGTCGAACCAGGAAATTCGGCATTTCGATCGCAAACGGTACATGGGGCAGCAGGTATCGCAATGACGCAAGCCCTATCACGACCGCATGAATCGCCAGAACCACCCAGCCAAACGCTGCAAGCCTGGAACGCAATTTTTTGCTGGCTGTCGCCGCCAAACCATCCCCCGTTACGCTACGCGCTCGTGGCCAACGCAGCTAGCTACGTGATGATAGCTAAGCGCCAGCTACCCGAGCATCTTCTTCACCACCTCGCCCGCCACATCCGTCAGCCGGAAGTCGCGTCCCATGTGGTGGTACGTCAGGCGCGTGTGCTCCAGGCCCAGGCAGTGGAGAATCGTGGCCTGCAGGTCGTGTACGTGAACTTTGTCTTCCACAATACTCATGCACAGCTCGTCGGTTTTGCCGATCACCTGCCCGCCCTTGATGCCGCCGCCCGCCAGGAACAGGCTATAGGCCAACGGGTGATGGTCGCGGCCGGCGTTGTTGGCGTCCCGTGGATCGCGAATCTCCACCATGGGCGTGCGGCCGAATTCGCCGCCCCACACCACCAGCGTGCTGTCGAGCAGTCCGCGCTGTTTGAGGTCCTTGATAAGCGCGGCAGTCGGCTGGTCGGCCAGGTCGCAGTTCTTCTTCAGCTTGGTGTTCAAGTTGGTGTGGTCGTCCCAGCTCGCGTGTGTAAGCATCACGAACCGCACGCCCCGCTCCACCATGCGTCGCGCCAGCAGGCAATTCACCGCGAACTGCGATGGGCCGGCCGGGGCGCTCGCCGGAGTGCCCGGCGGAGCGACCAATGGCGTGCTCACTGTTGCGGGCGGGTATTTGACGCCATACATCTCCAGCGTCTCCGGCGATTCCTTGGAGAAATCCAGCAGCTCCGGCGCCGCCGCCTGCATGCGGAACGCTAGCTCATACGATGCAATGCGCGAGGCGATCTCCACATCGCCCGTCTGCGCGTAGTGCTCGTCGTTGAGGTCTTTCAACACATCGAGGCTCGCGCGCTGCATGTTCGAAGTGACGCCGGCAGGGTTCGACAGGTACAGCACGGGGTCACCCGAGCTGCGGAACACCACCCCCTCGTACGTGGACGGCAGAAACCCGCTCGACCAGTTGGCGGTTCCGGCGCTCGTGCCCACGCCGGAGCCCAGCACCACGAAGCCCGGCAAGTTCTGCGATTCGCTGCCCAGTCCGTAAAGCACCCACGCGCCCATGGTCGGCCGCCCTACCTGGATGCTGCCACCGAACAGCAGCAACTGGCCCGGATGATGATTGAATGCATCCGTGTACATCGACCGCACCAGACACAGGTCGTCCGCGCAGGAGGCGATATGCGGAATGTAGTCGGAAAACTCAATGCCGCTCTGCCCATACGGCTGGAATGTGCGAGGGCTCGCCAGCACGGCGGCGTTCGGCTTCGTGAACGCGAGCCGCAGGTCTTTGGTCATCTCCGGCGGCAGCGGCTTGCCACTCCATTTTTGGAGCGCGGGCTTTGGGTCGAACAGATCGAGCTGGCTGGGGCCGCCTTCCATGAACATGAAGATTACGTTCTTGGCCTTGGCCGGGAAATGCGGCGGCCGCGGCGCCAGCGGGTTCACTGACGTTGTCGCGCCGCGCCCTTCCTGCTCCATCAACTGCGCCAGGGCCGCGATGCCGATGCCGCCCGCACACTGTTGGAAGAAGCTGCGCCGCGTTTGAATCCTGCGAAACTGTTCGGGGTCCATCCTGCTATTCCCTCGTTATGAACTCGTCCAGGTTGAGCATCACGCGGCTCAACTCCACCCACACGGCCGCGTCCGTTTGCGGTACGCCTTCGATCCGGTTCGGGAACAGCGCCGTCACGGCGGCCGCGTCCTGCTCCAGCCCGTTCCGCGTATCCGAGAAGTAGCGCTCCATGCGCCCGCGTTCGCGCGTGGCCGGCTCGCGCCCGAGCGTCACCTCGTAGATGTAGTTGAGCCGGTCGCCGAAATTGTCGCCGCCTTCGCGCATCACGCGCAGCGCCAGTCCCTGTGCCGCTTCAAAGAAGGTGGAGTCGTTCATCAGGTTGAGCGCCTGCAGCGGTGTATCCGTGCGCTCGCGTCGCGTACATGAAAGTTCCGCGTTCGGCGCGTCGAAGTTCATGAGCTGCGGGTATGGCGAGGTCCGCTGGAAGTGAATGTACATACCGCGGCGGTAGCGTTCCGGCCCCGTGCTTTCCACCCACTTCACCGAGTTCGCGTAGGAAAGCTCCGCGACACCCTTCGGCTGCGGCGGCCGCACGCTGCGCCCGCCGATCCGCGGGTCGAGCAGTTCCCCCGCCGATAGCGCCTCATCGCGGATCAGCTCCGCCGGAAGCCTCAGCCGCGCCTGCCGCGCCAGCAGCGTATTGTCCGGATCGCGCGCTTCCAGCTCCGGCCGCACGCGTGACGATTGACGATAAGTCGCTGATGTCACCATCCGCCGCACCATCTGCTTCATACTCCAGTGGTTTGCGCGGAACTCCGTTGCCAGCCAGTCAAGCAACTCCGGATGGGTCGGCCGGTCGCCCTGCGTGCCGAAATCTTCCGACGTCCGCACGATCCCACGCCCGAACAACTCCTGCCAGATACGATTCACCGCCACCCTCGCCGTCAGTGGATTCTCTTCCGCCATCAGCCACTTGGCCAAATCGAGCCTGGTGGCACAGGCGGTTCCGCCTGTCCTGCATCTCAACGCCGGCAATACCGCCGGCGTCCCCGCCTGCACTTCCTCCCCGTGCTCTCTCCAATCCCCCTTGATATGGACGTAGGTCTTGCGCGGCGCATCGGCATCCATCAGCACCGGCGCGTAGCTGATCTGCGGCGTCGCCGTGGCCAAGTCGTTCAGCTTCGTCCTCAGTTCCGCTAGCTTCAGCCCATCGCAATACGCCTTCCCGTACGCGTTATTGCATGACGCGATCGCCGTGTCGGTCATCGCTATCTGCTGCACCTCGGTTCGCTTCGCGGGGTCGAGGAACAGCACCTTGTTGGCGTTGTCCACCGTATGTGTGAACTCGCCATAAACGAAATCCCACTCTTCCTTCTCGCCCTTGTGCTGCGCCGCATACCGTAAGTGGTTCTCCCAGTCCGCCTGCAGTTCTGGAATCTTATACTGGTCGAGCAACGCCTGCCGCTTTCGCAGATATTCCGGCCGCGCCGCCAGCCACGGGCCGACCTCGCCCGGCAGCGGGGCCGGCACGTTGACTTCGTCTTCGGAATTGAAAAATGCCGCGAGCTGATAGAACTCCTTCTGCTTGATCGGGTCGTACTTGTGGTCGTGGCATTGCGCGCAGCCCATCGTCAACCCCAACCACACGGTTGCCAATGTGGCCGCGCGATCGAGCACCTGCTCGTCACGGAACTGCTCGGGGTCGGTCCCGCCCTCGCGGTTCGTCAGCGTGTTGCGATTGAACCCCGTGGCCACCAACATGTCTTCGGTTTTGTTGGGCAGCAGATCTCCGGCCAACTGCTCGGTGGTGAACTCGTCGAACGGCATGTCGCGGTTCAGCGCGTCGATCACCCACTGCCGCCAGCGCCAAGCCCACGGCCTGACGCGGTCCTTTTCGTAGCCGTCGCTATCGGCATAGCGCGCCAGGTCCAGCCAGTAGCGGCCCCACTTCTCGCCGTAATGCGGCGAATCAAGCAGCCGGTCCACCAGCCGCTCATAAGCATCGGGCCGGTTGTCGGCCAGAAACGCGCGCACCTCATCGGGCGTGGGAGGCAGCCCGGTCAGGTCGAGGCTGACGCGCCGGATCAGCGTCGCTTTCGAGGCTTCGGGAGAAGGGTGGATTCCTTCCGCTTCCAGCTTCGCCAGCACAAAGTCATCGATGGTGTTCCTTACCCAGGCGCGGTTCTTCACCTCAGGTGGCGCCGGATGCGCGATCGGCTGAAATGCCCAATGAGCCGGCTTCACAGCAGCGATCGAGAGCCCTGCCGGCCACACCGCACCCTGGTCGATCCACGCGCGCAAAGTGCCGATCTCCGCGGCGGAAAGCCGCGCCCCTGCCGGCGGCATTACTTTCTTATCGGGGCTCGTGCCCGTCACCAGAGGGATCACCCGCCTCATGGCCCGCTGCTGCGACCCATCCTTCCGGTCCCACCGCAGCCCGCCCATCTGCATGCGATCGCCGTGGCAGCCGATGCACTTCTTCTCCAAAACCGGCGCGACATCGCGGGCGAAATCAACTTTGGGAGCATCCACTGCGAGCAATGGTACGGCCGTGAACATCCAGACCATCCCCGTGAGCCCTCGCATCATGCATCGATTATATGCGCTGCGCCTGGTGCGGGTGTATACTGCGTTTCGGTGGAGAGGGGAAGCCTACAACAAATTCTGTATGCGGGGCAGGCTGGCAGCAAGCGCGCCGGTTGGCAACCGGCGCTCGAGCTTTCTTGCATTCTGCTGCTGCTCTCAGCTACCCCCGCACACGCCGAAGTCCGTTTCAATCGCGACATCCGGCCCATCATGGCGGACACCTGCTTCCGCTGCCACGGTCCCGACAAGAGCGCGCGCATGGCCAACATGCGGCTCGATATCCGCGAGGAAGCTCTCAAGCCGTTGCGCGACGGCAAGGTGCCTATCGTGCCCGGCCAGCCCGATAAGAGCGAGATCGTCCAGCGCATCTTCGCAACCGGCGCCCGCATCATGCCGCCCGCCTTTGCTCACAAGGATCTCACCGACGCTCAGAAGCAGACCATCCGCCAGTGGGTCGCCGAAGGCGCTAAGTATGAGGGCCACTGGGCGTACCAGCGCGTCGAGCGGCCCACGGTACCGACCTTATCTAACAGACCCGGCAACCCAATCGATGCCTTCATTCAGGACCGCCTCGCGCACGAAGGCCTGCACCCATCCCCCGAAGCTGACCGCCGCACGCTCATCCGCCGCGTCACGCTCGATCTCACCGGCCTGCCGCCCACACCGGAAGAAGTCGCCGGCTTCCTCAAGGACGCCAGCGCCGAGGCTTATGAAAAGGTAGTCGACCGCTTGCTCGCTTCACCCGGCTATGCCGAGCAGCAGACCATGCATTGGCTCGATGCGGTACGCTATGCCGACACCTGCGGTTTTCACGGCGACAACGCGTTTCCTTCCTGGCCCTACCGCGACTACGTGCTGCACGCTTTCCGCGACAACAAGCCATTCGACGAATTCACGCGCGAGCAGCTTGCCGGCGACCTGATTCCCAACGCGACTCGCGAACAGCGCATCGCTTCCGCCTACAATCGCCTGAACCGCACCTCGGCCGAAGGCGGCATCCAGCCGAAAGAATATCTCGCCAAATACGGCGGCGACCGAGTCCGCACCACCTCCGCCGTCTGGATGGGCAGCACCCTCGGCTGCGCCGAGTGCCACGACCACAAGTTCGATCCCTTCCTTTCCCGCGACTTCTACGCCATGAAGGCGTTCTTCGCGGACATCAAGGAGACCGGCCTCGTTCCTGATCGCGGACCCAAAGCCTGGGGCACGCAACTGGCCCTGTCGACTCCCGAACAGCAAAAGGAACTCGACGCCGCCAATGCCCGCGCCGAAGCCGCGCGCCAGAAGGTCACACCAACCGTTCCGTTCCCGTCCGTGAGCCGCGCGGACGTAACGTGGCACGTCCAGCGCCCCATCTCCGCAACCTCCGAGCATGGCGCAATCCTCAAAATCTATGGCGACGAGCCGGTCGACTTCACCACCTATGACGGCACGACCCAAACGGTCGAACGCAAGCCCGGCGATGGCCTCGTCGTCGCCTCCGGTCCGAATCCCGACAACGAAACCTACACAGTCACTCTGAAACCGGGCGCCGGCGAGTGGACGATGCTCGGCCTCGAGATTGTGCAGGATGAAAGCCTGCCCGGGATTCGCGTGGCCCGCGGTGCCGATCGCCTGGTGCTAAGCGAGCTGGATGCGGCCCTCGACAAAACTCCCCTCCACTTCTCGGCCGCCATCTCCAATCTGAAGAATCCCGCTAAAGAGTATCCGGCGATCGCCGCGGTGGATGGCGATTCGCGCGCTGGTTGGGCGGTCAATACCTACAACGAAACCACCAAGGTCTTCCTCGCTCTCCGCTTCGCGCAGGCGCTACGGACGACTACGGACAGCGGCCTCACAGTCCGCCTGCATCACGACTCCGAAATTCGCCGCGCCGTGACCGGCCGCTTCCGCCTGTGGCTCTCCACCGGGCAATTTCCGTTCCCGGATCTCGATAAAGGCAAGGCCCTTCCCGAAGACGTCACCAAGATCCTCGATAAAGTGGAAGACAAGCGCAGCAAGGGCGAAAAGGACAGGCTGAACGCGCTTGCCCAATGGATGTCGCCGGAAGTATCGCCGGCGCTCATGGAAGCCGAGAAACTCGAAGGCGAAACCGCGCGCATGGATGCCGCCATTCCGCACGTGGTCGTGTCCGAAGCCGGCGAGCCGTCCGAAACCCGCATCCTGCCGCGCGGCAATTGGATGGACGATTCGGGCGACGTCGTACAGCCCGCCATTCCAGTCTTCCTAGGCAAGCTCGATACCAGCGGCCGCCGCGCCACGCGCCTCGATCTCGCCAACTGGCTCGTCTCGCCCACTAACCCGCTCACCGCCCGCGTCTTCGTGAACCGTCTGTGGCGCGAGTTCTTCGGCACGGGCATTTCAAAGAATCTCGACGATCTCGGCTCGCAGGGCGAGTGGCCCACTCACCCAGAATTACTCGACTGGCTCGCCGCCGAATTCATGTCACCGCAAGTGGGGCAGGCTGGCAGCCTGCGCCGGGCTGGCAGCCCGCTTCCCCACCCCTGGGACATCCGCCACATGATTCGCCTCATCGTCCTGAGCCAAACGTACCGGCAGTCATCGCTCATTACGCCTGAGCTGGAAGAGCGCGATCCCTACAACCGCCTTCTCGCCCGCCAGAGCCGCTTCCGTCTCGATGCCGAAAACGTGCGCGACGTCGCGCTCGCCGCTTCCGGCCTGCTCGCCGACCGCTTCGGCGGCCCCAGCGTCAAGCCGTACGAGCCTGACGGCTATCTCGCTGCCCTGAATTTTCCCAAGCGCGAATACGCTGCCAGCCGCGGCGACGGCCTCTACCGGCGTGGCGTCTATACTTTCTGGCAGCGCTCGTTCCTGCACCCTAGCCTGCTCACGTTCGACGCGCCCACCCGCGAAGAGTGTACGGTCAACCGTATCAATTCCAACACGCCCTTGCAGGCGCTCGTGCTACTGAACGACCCCACTTATGTGGAAGCTTCGCGCGTACTAGCCGAGCATATGCTGGAGCGCAAGGGCGACCGCATCGGTTGGGCCTTCGAACGCACGGTAACTCGTGAGCCGACCACAGAGGAGCGCCAAATCCTGCTCGACCTTTATCGTCAGAGCACCGCCGAATTTCACCGTTCCCCCCAGAACGCCGAAAAGCTCGTTCACATTGGCGAAGCGACCCTGCCCGCCAATGAAAAACCAGTTGACCTGGCGGCCATGACCGCCGTAGCCCGCGCCATTTTAAACATGCATGAAACGATTACGCGAAACTGATTGTCCGCATTGCGCCGGCATCGGCAGACGCACCTTCCTCGGCCAGGGAGTGGCCGGCCTTCTTGGCCTCAACACGCTGTTCGCCGCCGACTCGCCCTCGCTCGCCTCGCGCGGCGCCGTCAACCCGCTTCACTTCCCGCCCAAGGCGAAGCGCGTCATCTTTCTATATCAGGCGGGCGGCCCATCGCACCTGGAAACCTTCGACTACAAGCCGAAGCTCGCCCAGATGAACGGCCAGCCAATGCCCGACTCGCTCACCAAGGGACAGCAGGTGGCCCAACTCCAAGGCAAAGCACTTACCTGTTTTGCCCCACAGTATGGCTTCAAGAAGTTCGGCAAATCGGGGCAGGAGATCTGCGAGCTGTTCCCGCACATCGGTTCCGTCTCCGATGACATCTGCATCGTGCGCTCCATGTGGACGGAGCAGATCAATCACGACCCGGCCCACACCGTGATGAACACCGGCAACTTCTTGGCCGGACGGCCCAGCATGGGCTCGTGGGTTTTCTACGGCCTCGGCGCCGAGACGCAAGATCTGCCCGGCTTCGTGGTGCTTCTTTCCGCCGGACGCGGCGGTCAGATGCAGCCCATCTCGCAGCGCCAGTGGTCGGCCGGTCTGCTGCCCTCGAAGTTTCAGGGCGTGAAGCTGAACTCCGTAGGCGACCCGGTTCTCTACATCGACAATCCTGCCGGCATCGACCTGGCGCTGCAGAAGCAATCCGTCGACGCTATCAACCGTCTCAACCGCGCCGAGTTCGCGGCGCTCAAAGATCCGGAAATCGAAGCGCGCATTGCCCAGTACGAAATGGCGTTCCGCATGCAGACCAGCGTGCCCGGCCTGGTGGATGTCAGCCATGAGCCGAAGGAGGTCCTGGACATGTATGGCGCCCGTCCCGGCGATGGGTCATATGCATCCAACTGCCTGTTGGCCCGCCGCCTGGCCGAACGTGGCGTGCGCTTCATCCAGCTTTACCATCGCGATTGGGATCACCATGGCGGATTGAAAGCGAACATCGCGTTCAAAGCCGAGGAAGTGGATAAACCTACTGCCGCGCTGATCACCGATCTCAAGCAGCGCGGCATGCTCGAAGACACTCTTGTAGTCTGGGGCGGGGAATTCGGCCGTACGCCTATGTCACAGAGCGGCGACGGCCGCGACCATCACATCAAGGGCTTCTCGTTCTTCATGGCCGGCGGCGGCATCAAACCCGGCATCACCTACGGCACCACCGACGACTTCGGCTACGCCGCCCAAGAAAACCCGGTGAGCGTCCACGATTTCCACGCCACCATGCTGTATCTTCTAGGTGTCGATCACAAGCGCTTGACTGTGAAGTTTCAGGGCTTGGATGTTCGACTCACGGGGATTTCGGGCGACGTGGTGAAAGATATCCTGGTTTAGGTGCGAGCCGCGAGCCGAACCTGGTTCACGCGGTAAGCCGGGGTTAGCTCGAATCTCCTAGCTCAGATGGAAATAGTCCAGCACGTAGAAGTTGGTTTGCGCCCCGGCGTTTGTGCTGGCCCGTCTGAGATCGCCGCCATCATCGCGGCGCCTCCGATCGATTGAGTAAACGTTCGCCTGTACATGGCTGCACCAGATTTTAGCTACATGCCCAACGCTCGGGCTGCAGCGCCCGCCAGCGCGCCGCCGATCAGCGGTCCGAGAACCGGAATCGCCGCGTAGCCCCAATCCGATCCGCCCTTCTTCGCGATGGGTAGCAGGGTATGCGCGATGCGAGGGCCGAGGTCGCGCGCGGGGTTGATGGCGTACCCCGTGGTGCCGCCCAGGCTGAGGCCGATGCCCCAGACCAGGCTGCCTACCAAGTACGGCCCGAGGCCGGAGGCCGGACCGGGTCCCGTCGCCGCTTTCGCGAAAATGGCATTGGCAACCAGCACCAGCACGAACGTGCCGATGATTTCGCTCAACAGGTTCGCCATCGGCTGACGGATGGCCGGAGCGGTGGAGAAACACGCTAGCTTGCGATCGGCATCGGGCGTCTGGCTCCAGTGCGGTAGGTAATGCAGCCAGACGAGCGTCGCGCCGACGAATGCTCCCAGGAGCTGTGCGAGAGCGTAAGGGCCCAACGCGGTGAAGTCGCCGGTCTTCACGGCCATCCCCAGGGTCACCGCCGGGTTCAGATGTGCGCCCGCGCTGCCGCATGCCACGGCGGTGAAGACCCCCACCATCACTGCCAGCGCCCACCCGGTGGTGATCGCCATCCAGCCGGCGTCTTCGGCCTTCGATTTACGCAACAACACGCCCGCCACCACTCCGTTGCCCAGCAGGATAAGCATCATGGTGCCCAAAAACTCGCCTAAAAGCTGTTTCTCCATTACTCCTCCCCCAGCCAATCGAAAGACCGCGT
>Ga0126381_100003545_pt1 | contig 16919 bp, 7 predicted proteins | sample PanSoiMetPlot_28_FD_96465 | JGI IMG/M metagenome (GOLD analysis project Ga0126381, IMG submission 96465) | Tropical forest soil microbial communities from Panama - MetaG Plot_28 | ecosystem: Environmental > Terrestrial > Soil > Tropical forest > Bulk soil | place: Panama | collected 2016-02-17 | reverse complement strand
CGCGTGGGCCAGCATCTCCGCGGCCATCAGGGAGTTGCCGCCGCGGGCGAAGAAATCGTCGTCCAGGCTTACCTGGTCGGTATGCAGGATCTTCGCCCACAGATGGGAGAGCCCGGCCTGTGTCGGCGTGTACCGCTCGCCGTTCTGGCCGCCGGCCGCCGCGGGGGCGGGGTAGGCCAGGGCCCGCCGGTCGACCTTCCCGTCGGGGGTGCGCGGGATCTGATGGAGCGGAATGTACTCGGCCGGAACCATGAAGCCGGGTACCCGGTCGGCCAGGAAGGCCCGCAGGGCATCGCCGCGCAGCTGGTCCTGGCTGTCTCCCCGGCGGACGTAGTAGGCGGTGAGCTGGACGTGGCCGGGCCCGAGCTCGTGCGCTACCACCGCGGCCTGCCCGATGCCGGGGTAGCTGGTGAGCACGCTTTCTATCTCCGCGGGTTCGACGCGGAAGCCGCGTATCTTCAGCTGCTGATCGACCCGGCCCATCACCTCAAGGTTGCGGCCGGCGGCGGCTACCCAGCGGCCGAGGTCACCGGTGCGGTACATCCGGCTGCCGGGCACCGCGGCGCGCGGGTTCGGCACGAACCGCTCGGCGGTGAGCCCCGGCTGGCCGAGATAGCCGCGGGCGACGACCACGCCGCCGATGTAGACCTCACCCACCGCTCCGGCCGGTACCGGGCTGAGGTCGCCGTCGAGGACCAGGACCTGCGCCTGCGGGAACGGGCGGCCCGCCGGCACGGTCCGGCCGGGCGGCAGCCCGCCGACGTCGCACAGGGTCGAGGTGATGGTGGTCTCGGTCAGCCCGTAGGCGTTGAGCAGCCGGGCGGCTGGTGCGGCTCGCATCGCCGCCTCGCAGTCATCCCGGTTCGCCATCTCGCCGCCGGTGATCATGAGCCGGAGATGCTCCAGCCGGGTGTCGCGCGGTTCGGTGAGCGCCAGCAACTGGTGCCAGTAAGCCGGGGTCAGGTCGATCACCGTCGCCCGTTCTGCCGCTAGATATCCGAGCAGGTCAGTCGGGGCGACCACGCCGGGCGGAGGCAGCAGCAGGGTCGCCCCCCCGAGCAGGGTCACGAGTATCTGCTCCACCGCGGTGTCAAATCCCAGCGCGGCCAGCTGCAGGACGCGGTCGTGCGGAGAAATGCCGTATTCGCGGGATATTTCAGGAATCAGGCAGGCCAGTGAGCGATGGCTGACGGCCACCGCCTTGGGGCGGCCGCTCGATCCCGACGTGTGGATGGCGTACGCGATGTTGTCCAGGCGCAGGCGGACCGCCGGCGCGGTGCCGGGCAGGCCCGCCGCCGCCCGCGCCAGTTCGGCGGTCGAGACCAGCCTGGCGTCAGGACCGAGAACCTCGGGGCCGGCGGTGGCGTCGGTCAGGACGACCCGTGGCCTGGTCTGCTCGCACATCTGGGCGAGGCGAGCGCCCGGCAGCGCCGGGTCCAGCGGGAGATACCCGCCGCCCGCGGCCAGGACCGCGAGCATGCAGCGGATCGCGTCGGCGCCGCGCTCGAGGTGGACGCCGACAAGGACCTCGGGACCCACGCCCAGGCCCTGGAGGTAGTGCGCGAACCGGTTCGCGGAATGGGCCAGCTCACGGTAGGTCAGCTGGGTGATCCCGGCCGCGACAGCGATCTTCGCCGGCTGGAGGGCCGCCATCCGGCCGAACTCCTCGTGCAGGTAACGCGGGCCGTCGGCCGGCGCTCCTGGCCCGGCTTCGCGCACGCTGACCGGAGCGATGTCCGGCCATTCGGCGCCGATGGCGGCCAGGCACTCCGGTCCGCTCATCGTGGCCGAATCCCGCCGCCAGCCCGGCGGCAGCGCGAGCGAGGCCGGCCACATGGCCCGCTGCTCCTCGCCGTTGACGGCCACGAAGTAGCCGTCACCCGGGCGTGCCCACGGCGACTCCGGGACAACTCCGCTAACCACCGTTCTGCTCATATATGCACCGCTTGTTCGCTGTCGCGCGACCAGGCGACCCCCGTAGCTGCAGACGCGTGTTCCCTGTCAGGTGGTTCTGCCCACTTGAAGCCATGTCGGCACATCTTCCCCGCCAGCGCGAGCCGGGGGCCGCCGCCGTGGTCGGCCGATTCCGCGGGGCGTTGCGCGACGGTGCCCGTTTTATGTCGTTTCGCCGGGCCCGGCCCGCGGCTGCCGCCCGCGCCTGGTCCCTATTTTGAAACATTTCCAATCCGCGTCCAACGCTCCATAATCCGTCAACATTATGAAATGCCGGAAATATGGTCCTTTTTTATAGTTATGGAAATACGATGAGTTTCCTGTCGTGCCTGCGAGACGGCTAATATTGCCAGCGAAACGTGTTGCTTACTGGCAAGATTGCGCTAAAGGCAGAGAGGAGCTGTCGGCAAGACTTATCGCGGCACAAGGATGGTATAGCGGGTTGGGGGGAGTTGTGGTGATTTCGCGACGGTATCTTCTGATCGGTTACGTCGTCTGGATGACGGTGCTCACCGGGACGTACTACGTCGCGCCGAGCCTGCGTGTGGGAGCCTGGAGCCTGCTCGGGCTCAGCGGAGTGCTGGCCATCGGGGCGGGTGTCGTGATCAACAAGCCGGCGCGCACGCTGCCCTGGTACCTGCTGGCCGCCGCGAACTTCTGCTTCGCCGCCGGACAGCTGAGCTTCCTGCTGCTGACGCAGGTCGTGAAGGTCGCGGTCCCGTTTCCTTCATTCGCCGACATTCTGTACCTCTCGACCTACCCCCTGTACGCGGCCGGCCTGCTTATCTTCATCCGGTGGCGGACCCCGCAGCGCGACCGGCGCAGCCTCATCGACGCGCTGACGCTGACCGTGGGACTGGCCCTTCTTTCCTGGATTTACCTTATCCAGCCCTACGTTCACAATCCGTCCCTGTCGTGGATACAGAAGTGCTTCGCGATCGCCTATCCGCTCGGCGATGTTCTCGTCCTGGCCATGCTGGCCCGGCTGCTCGCACCGGGAGCAGCCCGCTCCAGGGCCGTCCAGCTGCTCACTCTCGGCACCATCGGGATGCTGGCGTCCGACGCGGCCTTCGGGCTGGCGCAGCTGCACGGCTCGTACCACAACGGGACGGTCAGCGACCTCGGCTGGGCGGTCTTCTACGGCGCCTGGGGAGCCGCCGCACTGCATCCGACCATGGCCGACCTGACCCGGCCGGCCCCCCGCCAGCAAGCCGAGGTGTCCGCGCTGCGGCTGACCGTGCTCATGCTCGCGTCGTTCATAGCACCCGGCGTCATGCTCATTCAGTCGGTGCACAGCCGGGAGCACGACGCCAGCGTGATCGCCGTGTTCTCGGCCGTCCTCTACCTGCTCGTGCTGTCCCGGCTGTGGGACGTGGCCTCCTCGCACCGCCGTGCGCTCGACCGGGAGCGCGCGGTGCGGCTGGCCGGGCTCTCCCTCGCCTCGGCGGCCACCGTGGAGGAGGCCGCGACCGCCGTCAAGAGGGCCGCCGCCTTCCTCGTCGGCTTGCCCCCGCAGCACGAGGCGGTGCTCGCCGTCCGTGACAACGGCGCGCTGCGCGGTGTGGGCCACGACCAGGGCGAGATCGGGGAACTGGCGAACAGCTGGATTCCGCGGCTGACCGGGCCCGGTCCGCTGCTGATGCCGGTCGCGAAGCTGGGCGGCGGTGCTGAGCGCCTGCTGCCCCGCTCCGACAGCATCTTGATCTGCCCGCTGGCGCTCAAGAACCGGCCTTCAGGCGATCCCCTCATCGGGGTGCTGGCCGTGTTCGGGGGGCAGCGGGTGCTCGCCGACCTGTCCGGGACCCTGGAGATCCTGGCTTACCAGGTCGCCCTGGCGGTCGAGCGCGTCATGCTGAACCGGGAGGTGATCCGGCAGGGCAGCGAGGCGTACTTCCGCACCCTGGTCCAGGACACCTCGGACGCCATCTTGATCATCGATGACGACGGGCACGTGCGTTACGCGACCCCGTCGGCCAAGTCGGTGTTCGGCAACGTCGCTATCGAAGAACGGAACCTCAGGGAGCTGGTCAGACCCGACGAGCGCGCCGCCGTCTGCGACGCGCTCGGCCGCATGCGCAGTCACTCAGGACGCAACTCCTACGAGGACTGGCACCTGACCCGGCATGACGACAAGAGGGTTCAGGTCCAGGTCCGGTGCAGCGACCTTCGTGATGACAGCACCGTCCGCGGTCTGGTGCTGACGCTGCGGGATGTGACCGAGCAGCGCCAGCTCGAGAACACGCTCAAGCACTGGGCCTTCCACGACGCGCTGACCGGACTGCCCAACCGGCTGCTGTTCCAGGACCGGACCGCGCACGCACTGGTGGAGGCACGGCGCGAGGGCACGATCGCCGGCGTGCTCTTCGTCGACCTGGACGACTTCAAGGTCGTGAACGACACGATGGGGCACAGCGTCGGAGACGAGCTGCTGGTGGCCGCCGGCCTGCGGCTTTCGTCCGTGGTGCGGGACTCCGACACCGCGGCCCGGCTGGGTGGCGACGAGTTCGCGATCCTCATCGAGCACGTTCCTGACGCCGCCGCGGTGGAGGCGTTCGCCGAGCGGGTGGTCCAGGCGTTCGGCCAGCCGTTCGATCTCACCAGCGGGTCAGCGATCACGGCCGCCACCGTCGGCATCGCCACGACCGAGGACAGCGCGGACGTGGACGACCTGCTGCGGCACGCGGACCTGGCCCTGTACGCGGCCAAGGCGGCCGGCAAGCGCCGGTGGCGGCGCTATCAGCCGATGCTGAGCGCCGGGCTGATCCGGCGGCGCGAGCTGCAGGCCGCACTCGAGGAGGCCGTCAGCAGCTCCGCGTTCACGGTCGCCTACCAGCCCATCGTGAACCTCACGAGCGGGCAGGTCCTCGGCTTCGAGGCCCTGGTGCGGTGGCCGCATCCGCGATGGGGCATGCTCCAGCCGGATCAGTTCATCGCCCTGGCGGAAGAGACCGGTTACATCGTGCCGCTCGGCTCCTGGGTGCTCGAGCGGGCGCCCGCGGACCTGGCCATGTGGCAGCGACGGGTCCCCCGCAAGACGGCGCAGTACGTCAGCGTGAACGTGTCGGCGCGCCAGTTCCGCGAGCCCGGCTTCGTCGACGGCGTACGGCGGGTCCTCGCGACGACGGGGCTGGCCCCGTCCGCGCTGATGCTCGAGCTCACCGAGAGCGTCCTGCTGCCCCGGGACGAACGGGTTCATTCTGACCTCACCGAGCTGAAGGCCTCCGGCGTGAGGCTGGCCATCGATGACTTCGGCACCGGGTACTCGTCGCTCAGCTACCTGCAGGAACTGCCGATAGATGTGCTCAAGATCGACAAGTCCTTCGTCGACGGCATCGACACCTCCGAGCAGCAGCAGGCACTGGTGGAAGGCATCATCAGGATCGCCAGGACGCTCGAGCTCGAGGTGATCGCCGAGGGCATAGAAAACGAGGTACAGCGAGACCTGCTGGTCATGATGGGCTGCCAGTACGGGCAGGGCTACCTGCTGGCCATGCCCATGGCGGCAGACGACGCGGAGGCGCTGGCCAGCATCGGCGGCGCGGTCGTTCCTGAGTTGCCGCGCCCGAGATAGCTCATACGCTGTTATTGAACCCCGAGACCGTCTCGGCGTCACTAGAATCGGACTCTAGTATCTGGCGCAACTCACGTACCAGGCTCGACCCATCAAGTTTGTCCAGGTCGCGGAGCGACATTCCGGAGAGATCGATAAGTCCGGCTTCGGCATCGTCAGGAACGCTAGACACAGTGCCGCCTTCCCCTCGTGGCTGATCCCCCCAAAATGGGCGTCGGCCCCGTCGCGAAACTCATTCGCGACAGCTCTAGGATAAGTCGCAGTAGTGATCTTTAACAGAAGCGGAGGAGGTTGCGTGGGGGACTCGCTGGTAACAGCCAACATATTGGGATCTGAACGGTATCCCGAAGTGTGGGGTCAAGTTCCGCAGCGCAATATGAATTTCACTGGGCGTGAAATCCTGCTCGAAGAACTGGGTGGCGGGCTGGCCGCTGAGATCACCGCGGTCCTCCCCCGTGCCCTGCACGGTCTCGGCGGCGTGGGCAAGACCCAGGTCGCCATCGAGTACGCGTACAGGAACAGGCTTTCGTACGACGTGGTCTGGTGGATCCCCGCCGACCAGCCGGAACTGGTCGGAGCCTCGCTCGCCGCGCTGGCGCCCCATCTCGGCCTGCCCGCCGTGCCCACGACCGGGACCCAGGAGGCCGCGGCGGCCGCGCTGGGTGCGCTGCGGCGGGGCAAGCCCTATTCGCGGTGGCTGCTGATCTTCGACAATGCGGATCAGCCCGAGGACATCAACTACCTGATCCCGCGCGGCCCGGGGCATGTGCTCATAACGTCGCGCAATCCGCGGTGGCAAGGAGTCGTCAAAGCGGTTCCCGTCAACGTATTCAGCCGTGCGGAGAGCGTCGAGTTCCTTACCAAGCGTGTGCCCAAGGCAATAAGCAGCTCAGCCGCCGCCGAGATCGCCAACCAGCTAGGCGACCTGCCGCTCGCCCTTGAGCAGGCCGGCGCGCTCCAGGTGGAAACCGGGATGCCCGCGCAGCAGTACCTGGAGCTGCTGAGCGAGCACGCCAGCGAACTGCTGCACGAGAGCAAGCCGTCGGAATATCCGGTCTCAATGAGCGCGGCATGGCAGATTTCCGTCGGCAGGCTGCGCGATGCCCAGCCGGCCGCGCTGGAATTGCTGCGTTGCTGCGCATTTTTCGGAGCCGAGCCGATCCCGCGCGATATCTTCCGGTGCGGGCTGCAGGAAACGGGTTCCGAGCTGGGCGCGCTGCTGGCCGAACCGATCGTGCTGGCCAAGGTCATGCGGGATATCGCCCGCTTCGCCTTGGCCACCATCGACCCAGCGGCCCGTACCATCCAGGTGCACCGGCTGATCCAGGCCCTGCTGCGCGATGAGCTGACGCCCGCCGAACAGGACCGGTTCCGGCACGAGGTGCACCTGCTGCTGGCCAGCGCGGCGCCGGCGGACCCGTATGACGAGACCAAGTGGTCGCGCTACGCCGAGCTGGTGGCGCACATCACGCCGCCGCGGGTCAGCGGCTGCCAGGACCCGCGGGTCCGCGCGTTCGCGATCAACGTGGTCCGGTATCTGTACCGTTCGGCGGACTACTCCTCGGCGCGCACCTTCGCGGAAAGGTTCGCCAAGCAGTGGGTGGCCGACTCGGGCGAGGAGCATCCGGACGTGCTCACCCTGCGGCGCTACCTGGGGAACGTCCTTCGTGATCAGGGTGAGTACGCTGCCGCGGAGGGGGTGGTCGGTCCCGCGCTCCAATGCGCGCGGCGCGTGCTCGGCAGCGACCATGCCGTGACGCTCGGCCTGGCCACCAGTCATGGCGCGGACCTGCGTGCCATCGGGGACTTCGCCGCCGCACGCGACCTGGACGAAGAATCCGTGCGCCTGGCGGCGACCACGTTCGGCCCGGCCGACCCCGAGACGCTGCGGGCCAAGAACAGCCTGGCCCTCGACTACGCGCTGCTGAGCGACTACCAGGCCGCCCGGACGCTGCACCAGCAGACCTACATGGAGCAGACCCAGGCATCGGCGGGGGTGACCAAGGTGGACGTCCTGGCCACGTGGAGCGGACTGTCCCGCTCGGTCCGGCTCACCGGTGACTTCGCCGAGGCTCGTTTCCTCGCCGAAGACGCGTACGAGTTCGGGCGCCAGGAGATCGGCGCTGATCACCCGTGGACGCTGCGCATCGGCAAGGAACTGTCCATCGCGATCCGGGTGACCGGAGAATCCGACGCGAACCTGGAGTTCGCCGCCGATCTGCTCGAGAAGTCCGCGCGCCGGCTCGGCCGGGGGCATCCCGACACGCTCGCGGCCGCGACCGGCCTGCTGAACACCTACCGCGCGATCGGCAGGCTCGAGCAGGCGCGCACCCTGGCCGAGGACACCCTGATCAGGTACCGGGATGTGTTCCACGCCAACCATCCTTACGTGCACGGGTGCGCGGGCAACCTCGCGCTGCTGCAACGCCTGGCCGGGGACCCCGAGGGGGCGCGGGCTCTCAACGAGAAAGCGCTGGCCGGCCTGCGAGCCAGGCTCGGGCGAGACCATGACTACCCGCTCACCGTCGCCACCAACCTGGCCAGCGATCTGGCCGCGCTGGGTCAGACGGCAGCGGCACGGGAACTGGGCGAGGACACGCTGGCCCGGCTGCGCGCGGTCCTCGGCGACAGGCACCCGGCGACCCTGGGCTGTGCCGTCAACCTGGCCATGGACCTGCGCGCAGAAGGCGAGGAAGAGCAGGCGGCACAGCTCGCGGAGGAGACGCTCGCCCGACTGACAGAAGTCCTGGGGAAGGAGCATCCCGATACCGTGGCCGCCAGTCTGGGCTACCGCATCGGTATCGACTTCGACTCGCCGCCGATCTGAGCTGCCGAACCCCACCGCAGGCTCCAGCTCTCCAGGTGGCGGCCGGCGGCGTCCCTGGCCCGGTCCGCCGCTTCCGCCGGTACCGGATCATCGCGCCAGGCGCGGACCACGGCCGCCATCGTGGACACGAAGTCGTGTCCCGCCAGGGTCAGCTGGCCGCTGTCGAGCAGCTTGGCCGTGACGTACAGCACCGCCAGCCGCCACCTGGCGAATTCGGCGTGGGCCTGGAGAGCCTCTGCCCCCGTCGCGTGATGCCGCTGCCGACGCCAGAAACCAGATACTCCCAGGTAGGCGTAGGCCCCCTGGAGCAGGCCGTTCAGCGGTCGGGGATCGTCCCGCCACGGAGCGTAGTAGCGTCGTCCGTCATCGGGCAGCGTCAGCCGCACGATGTCCAGTACCGCGCACAGCTTGGCGTGCTGGATCTCGTGGGCGAGCGCGACCGCCAGCTCCAGCGGCCGCGACGGAGCCGACAGCGCGACGCAGCCGAACGTTTCCCGTGCCGTCGCGCTCACGGTCCCGCGGGCGGGCTGCTGACGGGGGACGAGGACCACGATGGCCGACCGTATTTCCTCGGCCACGGCACGGTGGTGCCGCATCAGGATGCGCCACGCCCCGCGCAGGCTGGACTGCCACCCGCGGGTTTCACCCGTGGTGAGCCGCGGGCACAGCGAGCTCATCGGGATGCGGTACGGATCGAGGTCGTCGACGAGCAGCCGTATGGTGGTCCCGGCCCAGCGCGCGGTGATCCCGCGTATCCCCCGCCAGCCTGGCGAGTCGAGCTGCGGCGAATTGGGGATGAGCACGCAGCGCTTGCCCGCGATCAGCTCCGCGCCGTCGGGGCAGCAACGCACGGTGGCCATGCCATGGCGCCCGGGGAGTACCGCCTGCCCCAGCGAGGGAAACGTAACGGTACCGCCCGTGACCGGCACCTCGATCGTGCACGCGAAGCCCGCCCTGATCGCCGCGGCGGCCGCCACCCTGGCCAGGCCGCCTGGCTCCGCCCCGGGACGCTGCTGGCCCTCGGTGAGGGCCAGCAGCGTGCGGCGCGCCCACGCGCCGACCGCGGGATAGCGCAGGACTGTCTCAGCATGCCGCGGCGCCTGCTCCTGTATGGAAGCGAGAACGTCATAGGCTTGACGGGCCCGGCCCTGCTGCGGATGGGTGGCGTCCCTGGCGATGTCGACCACGCCGCGCACCAGCAGCATATGCCTGCTGTACTCGGCGGCCGCCAGATGGTTGATCGCGGCGGGGCCGCCAGCCCCCTGCGCCAGGGAAGTGAACATGCTCGCGGGAATCTGGTGGCGGTTCATCCGCGGCGTTCTGCGAGAGCGGAGATGTCGGCTTCCATGACCCGCCAGACATGCGTGATGAGCTTGAGCAGGTCGGGACAGTAGACCGACGGGTTGAGGAATCCGCTGCCCGGCCGGTATCTGTGCACGAAGTGCCCGCCGCCGCAGACCCGGAGGATGGGGCAGCTCTGGCATCCGGCGCACAGCGCCGCCACCCCCAGTTGCCTGGCGGCTATCGCGGGGTGCGTCAGGGCCGCGTCAAACGAATCTCGTGCCACGTGGAGCCCGGTCGCCGGTGCGCCAGCGAACGCTGACTTCAGCGAGTCGCACTGCTCGATCCCGCCGTCAGTCTCGACGACGGCCATGGCCGTCGGCGACAGGCCGACGGCCTCGGTACCTGACGCGCCGCCCAGCAGGGCGTGCATTATCTCGGCGAACAGCCGCACTCGCGTCTCGCGCTGCCGCGCTCCGTACCACCGGTCGAAGACGGCGATCAGCCAGTCTCCGTACGGAGTTTCCGCCGACCCGGCAGTGCGATGTGGCGGCGGCGTCGCCCAGTTTCCGTGCGGCAGCAGCAAATCGACCATGGGCGGAGCGAACTCGAGTAGTGCTTCATAAGTGGTGACTGGATCATTGCGTACATCGATGGTGCACAGCAGGCCGCCGAAAAGATCCCGGCCTTTTGGATGGGCAGTCAGCCGCCGCAAGGCGGCCCTCACGGCCTCGTAACTGCCTTGGCCATTCGCCCGTCTGCGGTGACGGTCATGCGCTTCTGAATTCCCGTCAATGCTTATTCCGACCCGAAGCCTGAGTCCGGCGAAAAGATCAAGGTAGGTGGCATCAAGCGCCAGCCCGTTCGTCTGCACCACGATATCGGCGCGGGTTTCCCGGCCGACCGCCTCCCGTATGGATCGGACAGAGTGCCTGATGAGCCCCGGTCCGGCTAGCAGCGGCTCGCCGCCGTGCAGCACCACCTTGATGGCGCGCAGCTGATGTGCCCGCACGTGCTCGCCGATCCGCGCGGCCGCCTGATCCATTACGGAATATGACATCCGTGTCGGCTGAAGCTGCCATGACTGGTCGGCCATCGTGTACATATAACAGTAATCACAGGCCAAGTCGCAGCGGCTATGCACCTTTATCACGAACTCGCGGAACGGGGTCGGCCGCCAGCCGGTGGCTATCAGATCCGGCACATTGAGAGTAGCGGGCCATTCCGGCACAGCCGGTAGCCTCGCCTGCGCCGATATACCCGTCGTCATGTCTGACCTGGCTCCACGCCGCTCCATTTACCTCACATGAAAATATGGAGGAAATTGTGGAAAGCGCAAGTGTTCTGTGAACTGAGAGACTGTCGTTGCCTGTGTGAACCACAGGGGTTGCTGACCTGGGCAGATGCCACTAGCCGTTCAACTGCGCGGACCAGTGAAGCCAACGCCGGCCCGCGAGCGGGCTGGTGAAGCCGACGCCGGCCCGCGAGCTGGCTGGTGAAGCCAACGCCGGCCCGCGAGCTGGCTGGTGAAGCCGAGGCCGGCCCGCGAAGGGAGGCCGCAGGCCGAGGCGGCCGCCACGGATGCCGTCCCGCTGCCGGAAAAATGGGCACTTGATACCTAGAATTCCGATGCATAGGACCACGTTGCCGCCCAAGTGGTTGCACTTTCCCGGGTAAACCGGACATTTTCGAACCACTTCGGCGGCAACGTGGCGGTCGGGAGGCAACGTGGCGGTCGGGAGGCAACGTGGCGGACGGGAGGCAACGTGGCGGACGGGAGGCAACGTGGCGGACGGGAGGCAACGTCTCGGCGGGCGCGTTCACGTCGGGTCACGGTGACCTACGGGCAAACCGGTGACCAGGACGTCCAGTACGGTCCCGTCTGCGTCGCGGGTCCGCGCGATCTTGCGCCAGCCCCATTCCTGGAACGCGTTCTGGGCTGGCGTGGCCGCGGGCAGGACGGTCAGCGTGGCGCGTTCCTCGGGCCGGTCCCGCAGTACCAGGTCGTGCAGGGTCTGCGCGATGCCCTGCCGCCGCCACGAGGCGCGGACCACGAGCTCGACGAGCGCGAACGTGCGGCCGGGCGGTTCGGCGGTGACGTCCTCCGGCAGCCCGGTGGTCAGGTTCCGCCACCAGGAGGTGGACGGCCGCAGTGGTATCCCGCACGCGTACCCGACCGGATAGCCGCCGTGCCTGGCCAGCGCGAGCACGAAACCCGGCTGGCGGGCTTGAACCCGGAAGCGGCCCGCGAACGCCGCGGGATCCTCGGCCCGCCGGTACGGCGGATCGCAGTATACGTCCGCGTGCAAAACCTGGAGATCGTCCATATGCTTAGCCGCTTGCTTGCCGTCGATCAACTGATACGTTATGCCGGGCGAGGACACGACCACCTTCCCACCTGGTCAGCGGCGACCAGGTCGCAACCATTCGGATGAAGGACCAGTACGAGGATGAGAGAGGCTTACTGTTTCCGCTGCGGGTCGTGCACGAGCATCGACGACCTCACGAAACTATGCAACCCGTGCTACCAGAGCTGGCTCGACGGTAGCGAACCGGAAGGTGACAAGACCCGGTGACTGCCTGCTTGCCGCTGCCGCGATGAACCTCAGCCTCGTCGCGATCGTGATTGAAGAATACGATCCGGCGATCGAGTTCTTCGTCGGGGCGCTGGGCTTCGAGCTCGTTGAGGACAGCTCCGCGCTGACCGATGACGGGCGGCCCAAGCGGTGGGTCGTGGTCCGGCCACCGGGCGCCGAGACCGGCCTGCTGCTGGCCCGCGCCGACGGGCCGGACCAGACCGCTCTCGTCGGCGGACAGGTGGCCGGCCGGGTGGGCTTCTTTCTTCGCGTCGAGGACTTTGACGGCGCCTGCCAGCGGATGACCAGCGCCGGGGTCCGGTTCGTCCGGCCGCCCCGGTCCGAGCCCTACGGCCGGGTCGCCGTGTTCCTCGACATAGCCGGCAACAAATGGGACCTCCTCGGCCCGGAATTACAGCAGACGCAGCTGGCGGTCGGTGGTTTTGCGTGTCCGCGCTGCGGTGGCGGTGCCGAGCAGGCGGGGGTCGATCGCGGACAGGAACGGTGACCGGCCGGCCGGTGCTTCGCTGCCGTGCCTGGTCCGACGGGCGGCACAGGTGAGCAGCAGCTGGCGGCGGGCCCTGGTCATGCCCACGAACAGCAGCCGCCGTTCCTCCGCGGCGTCGGCCGCGCTGACAGGACCGGAACCGGGGAGCCGCAGCGGCAGCAGGCCCGCCTCGCAGCCGGCCAGGAACACCACGTCGAACTCCAGGCCCTTGGCGCCGTGCAGCGTCAGCAGGGTGATCGCCTCGGCGCGCGGATCCAGCGCGTCGGTCTCCGCGCCGAGCGAGATCTCGGCGCGGAACCGGTCGATGTCGGTGCCGCAGCGCCGGGCCAGCGGGGTCAGCAGCTCGCCCGCGGCGCGGATGTCGGTGACCGTCACGTCACGCTCGCCCCTGCTCCTGGCCAGGGACCGCACGGCCGCGGCCAGCTGGCCGGGTACATCCCCGTCGGTCACGAGCCGCATCTCGCGCACGATGTCCGCCACCCCCGGCCGGCGCGCGAGCAGGTCATGCGAGCGCTTCTGGAACGGCAGCCCGGCGCGGGTCAGCGCCTGGCCGAGCGGGCCCGCCTGTGCGTCGGTCCGGTACAGCACGGCTATGTCAGCGAGCCCGACTCTGGCCTGACCGTGCCCGTCCGCCCGGCCGCTGTCCAGGGAATGGAACGACGCGCCGCCGAGCAGGTTGTCCACCGCGGCCGCGATCCAGGCCGCCTCGGCGTGTTCGTCCGCCGCCTCATGGAACGTGACGACGCCGGGATCGGAGACAGCCGCGACGGCCCGGCGTGCCGGAACCAGCGTGGTGGGGGCGATGGCGGCCATCGCGGCGGTCACGATCGGCGGGCTCGAGCGATAGTTCCTGCTGAGTTCCACGGTGGTCGCCGCGGGGAAGTCGGCGGTGAACCGGAGGAAGAAACCGACGTCCGCGCCGCGGAAACCGTAGATGGCCTGATCGGGATCTCCGATCGCGACCAGGCCCGCACCGTCGCCGCTGAGGCCGCGCAGCAGGTCGTACTGGACGGCGTCGATGTCCTGATACTCGTCCACGCTGATCAGCGGCCACCGGTTGCGCAGTCCGGCAGCGATGTCCGGGTTGTCACGGAGCAATGCCGCCGACATCTCGACCAGGCCGTCGAAGTCGATCAGGTCCCGCGCGATCAGTTCCTTGCGCAGCGCGAGCTTGGCGTCCCCGTCCAGGCCGCTCAGCAGCCTGCGTCCTTCCTGCTCAGATCCGGTGAGCTCGGCGGCGACCAGGAGCGCGGCGGCCTCGTCCGCGACCCGGAACCCGGCGGGAAGGCCGGCCGCCCGGTGGTGCTCGCGCAAGATCCGCTGGCTCAGGCCGTGGAAGGTGGTCACGGTGAGCTGGTCAGCCTGGCGCCCGCACAGCGCGGTCAGGCGCTCCCGCACCTCATCCGCCGCCCTCCGGGTGAACGTGATCGCGAGGAAGTGCCGGGCGGGGGTACCGAGGTCGAGTACCTGGTGGGCGATGCGGTGGGTGAGCGTCCTGGTCTTGCCGCTTCCCGGCCCCGCGATGATCAGCAACGGCCCCGCCGCCGTCGCCGCGGCGTGCTGGTCCTGATCCAGACCGCCGAGCACCTTCTCGGCGCCGGCCGGTACGGCCGGCGCCGCGGGGGCGACCGTGGCGGCGGTGCCGGGCCGGGCGGGCGCCTTCCGGTCCGGCAGTGCGGGCGCGGCGGGCATCGCGAACAGCGTCGCCCCGCCCATCTCGTCGGGACGGAACAACCGGATGGTGCCGTACTCGCCGTCGTAACCCGCGTCCCTGATGACCTCGCCGCGGCGCAGCCGGGCGATGCCCTCGCCGAACAGCGAGCCGCCCACCCGGCGCAGGTCGTCAAGCGGGACATCGCGCAAGATGCTCAGCTCCGGCCCGATCGCGCCGACGAGCCGGCCGACTTCGCGTACCACCTTCTTGCTGTTGCGCCCGGTGGCGAAGATCTCGCCGATGATCTCGGGCAGCTGGACCAGGCTGGTGAAGCCCGCCGCTCCCGGCGGCCGGTGCCCGGCCGGGCGGTCGGCGAGCTCGGCCACCCGGTGCAGCACGCCGACGGTGAGCTGCTTTCCGCATTCGGGGCAGTTCGTGTCCAGCTCACGGGTCTGCTCCGGGTCGACGCGCACCCCGCATTTACGATGCCCGTCAAGGTGGTACTTACCCTCCTCGGGAAAGAACTCGATCGTGCCTTCCAGTCCGTCCCCGGTCCGCAGCGCGGCCGCCATCGCGAAATAGTCCACGCTCGTGCTGAATGTCGTGGCCTCCCGGCCGAGCATGGGCGGCGAATGCGCGTCCGAGTTGCTTATCAGCCGATAGGAATCGAGCGACGAGCAGGTCCAGTTCATCGCCGGATCGGAAGACAGGCCGGTCTCCACCGCGAAGATGTGCCCGGCGAGGTCGGCGTAGCAATCCCGCACGGCATCGAAGCCGGATTTCGAGCCGAGCACGGCGAACCAGGGCGTCCACACATGGGCGGGTACCAGGAAACAGCCCGGATCAGCCGACAGCGTTATGTCCAGCAGGTCACGAGAATCCAGCCCGAGGATAGGTCGCCCGTCGGAGGCCAGATTGCCGATCTTGGCCAGCGCGGCGGTGATCCGGTCCGCGGCCTCGAAGCTCGGCGCGAAGATGAGATGATGCACCTTCCTGGTGCGCTCATCGCGGCGGTAAATCGTCGAGATCTCGACCGAGAGCATGAACCGGACAGTCCCCGCGCAGCTCGCCGGCGTGTCGCGTATCAGCTCTTTCTCAAGATCTGGGCGGATACCGAACAGGCCGGGCTCGGCCGGCACGAGCGTTTCCTTCAGCTCTGCTGACCAGGCGGGATGGGTAAAGTCCCCGGTACCGAGCACACCCAGCCCCTTGCGCAGCGCGCCGGCGGAAAGGTGCTCGATGTCGCAGTCCCTGCTGCAGGCCCGCGAGAATCTCGAGTGAATATGCAAGTCGGCATGGAACATAGCGGGTCTGATACTAGACCGGCCCGCTTCAGGGAATGATGGGAATGAGCAGGCGGGCGTGGCGCTGCGGACCCCAGTGCACGCTGCAGCTGCCCTGCTTGTTCTTCTCGTAGGCGGCCGGGAATTGCCCGGTGAGCAGGTTATGTGACCACAGCCAGCGGCCCGCGACGACCAGCCGCAGCGTCTCACCCGCCCGGAACAAGGTGGCGGAGGGACCCAGGGCCACGTCAGCCTGGACGACCTGTCCCGGCGCGAGCGGCTGCGGGTAGCTGAAGAACGGAACCGGCTCGAACGGCCGCGAACTGTCTTCGTCGAGTTCCCGCAGCGAGGCCTTGAGCCACCCGGTCGTGATGCGGTCGCGGCCGAACCCGTAGGAGCCCTCGAACGGGACGTAGGTGTTTCCGCGCCATTTCTCCACGCCGGCGCACAGGAAGACGTCGTCGGCGTCGTGCGCCTCCAGCCACAGCCGCAGTGCCATCGGGCCGGTTACCTCGGTGTCTTCGCTGAACGTCCAGTCCCATCGGGCCGCCCGCGAACGCATGCCGAAGGTGATGCTGCCCGCCGACGCGGCCGGCGCGTCAGACAGCCCGGTTCCGGTCAGGTAGAGCGGCCGCCAGTCGGTGCGATCAAGCGGCCAGCTGTCCTCTTCGCGCACGCCGGCGATCACGGTGCGGCTTTCCCTGACCTCGAGCCGGACCCGCGGCGGCGGGGGGACATCGTGGCCGCGCAGGTAACGGTCGAAGAACTGGAGCTGCGCCGCGCGGGCCTGCGGGGAGTAGAACGTGGCCCACTTGCCGTCGCGATGAGTGAACAGGAAGCGGTCGGTGCTCGAGATGTGCTCCCAGCCGCGGATGGACCCGCGGGTGTGCAGGTTGTTGTCGGAGAAGCTGCCGCAGATCAGCGCCGGCACGGTGATCTTCTCCAGGGCCGGCACCAGGCTGCGCCACCACTCATCGCGCCACGGGTGGTGATGCTGCTGCTCCATGATCGGGTAGCTCTGCCGTACGCCCTTCAGTCCGTGAATCCACTCCTTCGCGAAGCCGGTCTCGGAGATACCCCCCGGGCGGAGCAGGTCGCGGTAGGCGTCGGTGAAGCCTTCCCAGGGGCAGATGGCCTTCAGCGACGGCGGATGCAGCGCGGCCGCCTTCCACTGGCTGATAGCCAGGTAAGACACGCCGATCATGCCGACGGCACCGGTGCTCCACGGCTGCGCGCCGGCCCACTCGATCAGGTCGTGGACATCCT
>Ga0126381_100003543_pt1 | contig 16924 bp, 14 predicted proteins | sample PanSoiMetPlot_28_FD_96465 | JGI IMG/M metagenome (GOLD analysis project Ga0126381, IMG submission 96465) | Tropical forest soil microbial communities from Panama - MetaG Plot_28 | ecosystem: Environmental > Terrestrial > Soil > Tropical forest > Bulk soil | place: Panama | collected 2016-02-17 | reverse complement strand
CAAGAGTGCGTGCGCCACGACTACTTCTTCTTTTTCTTTTTCTCGGGCGGCGGGTAGTGGTCTTCGTAGTGTGCGCGGATGGCTTCCTGCTCGGCGACCTGTTTGTCTTTATGGACGACTTGGGCTCGTTTGCGGGCTGCGGCGAGGTTTGAGGCTCGTGTGGATTCGGAGCTGACGGCGAACATCGTGATCAGTTGTTTCAGCTTCTTACTCTTGCATTTCGGACATGCCGGCTCGGGCGTGTTCTTCAAGATGAGCGCTTCAAATTCGTGACCGCACTTGTTGCACTCGTACTCATAGATCGGCATGTAAGGCAGTATATACTTTCGAAAAATGTGGGAGAGTTGAACTGTGACATTCCCTGATCCTGTTCTCGACAACAAGACTCAAGAGGTTCCGCAGACTGCCGTGATTGCAGGCGGGTGTTTCTGGTGTGTCGAAGCCGTATATCAAATCATCGAAGGAGTCACCAAGGTAGTCTCCGGTTACTCGGGCGGCGCGGCGGACACGGCGAACTATGAAGCTGTTTGCACGGGGCGCACGGGGCATGCGGAGGCTGTGCGGGTCACGTTTGATTCCCATAAGATTTCGTATGGGCAAGTGCTCAAGGTGTTCTTTGAGGTCGCGCATGATCCGACGCAGTTGAATCGTCAAGGCGCGGACGTGGGGACCCAGTACAGGTCTGCGATTTTCTATTCAACGCCGGAGCAGAAGAACATCGCCGAGGCTTACATCAAGCAGTTGAATGACGCGAAGGTATTTCATTCGCCAATCGTTACTCAGGTGGTCGAATTGAAGGCGTTCTATCCTGCGGAGACGCACCACCAGAACTACTGCAATCTGCATCCTTACAATCCTTACGTGCAGGCGGTGGCGATGCCGAAGGTCGAGAAAACCTTACAGAAGCTGCGGGACATGACGAAGAAATAGAACCACGTGCGTTGGATTTCTATCTTGGCTGTGATTTCGATGGCTGAAATCAGCTTGGCGCTACAGACTTCTTCGCGGCCTTCGGCATCGGAAATAACCTCCGCGTTTGAGGTCGCTACAGTAAAGCGGTCCGGGCCAGAACCTGGTCTTCGACATTTCACGATCCAGGGCCGCCGATTCGTTACCTTGCGGACATCGCTCGCCGATTTGATCAATTATGCTTACGGTCTGCACTCAGGGCAGTTAGTCAATGCACCGAATTGGCTCGAATCGGAGAAGTTCGACGTTACGGGCATTCCTGAAGCCGACCGGCAACCTAGTGAGAAGGAATGGATGGCGATGATCGGAAATCTCTTGGCGAATAGATTCCAGTTCCGATTTCATTGGGATCGGCGAGAGATGGCGGTTTATGCGATTGTTACGGGTCGCGACGGAATGAAACTTGGGCGTAGTGAAGGTAATGCGAATGGGCTGCCGGCGTTTGTGTTTCAGGGCATTGGAAAACTGACTGCGCGGAATGCGGGTATTGGTGATCTTGCTTGGGAATTGCAGTCGATGGTGCTCGATCGGCCGGTGGTTGACCAAACCGGCCTGAACGGGCGCTTCGATTTCACGCTCGCTTGGACTCCGGACGAGTTTCAGCTGAAGGGTCGCGATGCGGACTCGACGGCGCCAGGCACGGATGTTCCCCCGGATTTGTTTCACGCCGTTCAGCAGCAACTGGGCTTGCGAATCGAAGCGAAACGCGCCGCGGCGGACGTGATCGTTATGGATCACGTCGAGATGCCAGCGGTGGATTGAGCGTTTACTTCTTGTACATCACGCGCCAGACTTTGCCTTTTTCGCTGTCCGTGATGTAGATCGAACCGTCGCTCGCTTCCGCCAGGCCATCGGGACGGGCTACCGCTTCGTTGGGGTTCTTGATTTGTGATTTGCCAGGAAAACCGCTGGCGAAGACTTCGAAGTCGCCGGAAGGTTTGCCGTTGGCGAAAGGCTGAAACGTTACGTTGTAGCCGGCTTGATCTTCGGGGGCTCGGTTCCAGGAGCCGTGGAAGGCGATGAAGGCTCCATCCTTGTACTTACTTGGGAATTGCTTTCCATCGTGGAACATGATGTCGACGGGCGCCCAATGCGCGGGGAAGGCTGCAACCGGCGCTGTGAACTTGGCGCAGTCCGCTCTATTGTTAGAGGAAATCTTGCCGTCGCCGCCATACTCAGGGTTCAAAAGCATCTTCTTCTCCGTGTAGTCATAGAAACAGAAAGGCCAGCCGAAGTTGGAGCCCTGAACGGCGCGGTAGAGAGGCTCTGACGGGCGCTCGGCGTTTTCTTTCGCGGTGAACTTGCCAGGCCAGAGGACATCGAGTTGGTCGCGATTGTTCATCGCGATGTAGACGGCTCCGTCATGCCAGGTGATGGCGGGGAACTGACGCATCCCTGTCGCGAACTTTACGCCGTCTTCCTGTTTCTGGTTGAGTTTGTTTTCATCGAACTTCCAAACGCCGCCGTTCTTTTCGAGAATCGGGCAGGGGTCCTGACCGGGCGACTCTTTCTGACGGTCACGAACTTGGCAGTCATTCGACGGCGCGCCGACGTTGACGTAGAGCGAGCCCTTGCCGTCGAAGGTAAGTCCCTTATCGCCGTGCTGTTGAACGCCGGGGAGTCCGGTCACGATCGTTTCGGGTTCGCCTGCGGGTTTGAGCTGGCCGGGAGTCATCTTGTAACGCCATACGTTGTTGAATCCGGCGACGTAGAGATAGCCGTTACGGATGCCGATGCCCGTCAGGCTGCCTGAGCCGAAATGCTCCTTCACGTCGAACTTGCCGTCACCCTTGGTGCTGCGGAGCGCTGCAACTCCCCCTTTATCGCCCTGGCCTTGGAGGGCCACATATACATCTCCATTCGGAGCGACTGCGATGTGACGCGCTGCGCCGATGCCCTCGGCCGCGAGGAACGCGCAGAAGCCTTGCGGAAGAGTGATTCCAGCGTTGCCCGGGTCGCAGGTGGGGGCCGCGGCCGCGCTCAAGGCCGTAACGAAGAGTGCGAGTGCAATTCGAACGTTGAAGGATCGCATACGTACTCTCATACCATAGAGTCATGCGGCTCTTCTTCATTGGGTTTGTGGTTTCCGGATGCTTATGCGCGCAGAGCTCGGTTTGGGATGGCGTTTATTCGAGCGCTCAGGCGACGGCAGGGGAAAAAGGGTACGCGCAGAATTGCGCTTCCTGCCACGGGGAGAAGCTTGATGGGAAGGGGCCTATGCCGCCGCTCTTGGGGAAGGACTTCCTGTCGAATTGGAATGGAATGACGCTGGGGGATTTGTTCGATAAGATTCAGACTTCCATGCCGGCGGATAAGCCCGGGCAGTTGAAGGAGGCTCAGAATGCAGAGATTCTGGCTTATATTTTGAAGGTCAATGGGTTTCCGGCTGGGGCGAAGAGTATGGCGCCTAGTGGAAATGCTTTGAAGGGGATTCGGATTGAGGAAAAGAAGTAGCCGGGGTTTAGATCACAGGCTAAAGCCTGTGCCACAGGTTAGGCAATGGAGTGCGGGTTAAGGGGCGGAGCTTTGGCGGACTCGATCGGGGTCGATGGCCATGGCTTGCGTAGTGGCTATTTCGACTGCTGTGCCGGTATCGAATTTTACGTCGGTGCCTCGGGCGAGGATGCCAATTAACGTTCCTGCGGCGATGCCGGCTACTCCGCCTACCCCGAAACCGTGAATGCTGGGGCTTGCGGCGGCTCCTGCCAGTGCTCCAATGCCACCTGTTTTCGCGGCGGTATCGAGTACTTTGCCGAGGTCCTGCTCTTTTTCGGGCTGCTGTTTGACGACGCCGGGTTCTTTGGTGGTTACGCCTGCATCACCGGGAACTCGGTCTATCGCGGCGGCGATGTCCAGCGTGTAGCCGCTCGGATAGATCATTTGCGTAAGGTGGAACTGAAGCTCGGCGGTGCCCTTGATGCGGCCTGCGCGTTTGACTGCGTCTACTTTGCCTTGGACCCATGTGCCCGCCGGCACCATCATGGTGCTGTTGATGACAATGGGAAACGACGTTTGGGCGTAGACTGGGTCGCCGGGCTGCGCGGTTTTTGTTGAAAGCGGCTGGCGGAGTTGAAGCGGAATCTTTGTGCCTGCAGGGACGATCCAAAGAGAGCCGGGGGGAAGATCCTGCTTTTGAGTTGTTGCGGGCGGGGTATTTCTGTCCTTAAGCTGCGCGGAGCAGATCGAAGCAATCGCAAACAATAACGTAAGTCGCTTCAACATCTTAATTATCCCGCGCGCAAGAATCTTCATCCGTTGTGCGCGCTTACTGCATTGTAACGTTCGCGGCGGTGGTTAAGTTGCGGAATTTTTGCTCGTTGCTGAGGCATTGCGCGGCCTGAAAGCCGAACTTTATTAGTTTTTTGCGAAGTACAAGGATGTGGCGCGTTCCGATTCGGGTTTGGTCATGATCGGCGGCCGGCCTTCATAACGGCCGATTGACTCAAGAGTCGTGCAGATGTCACCCGGGTAGGAGGCTCTCAATTCTGTCCCCCCTTCACGCAGGCACAATTTGCGTAGGTATTCGGCGCTATCGGGTTCCGCTTGCAGGCCGCGAGATTGCACGGTGCGGACGAAGATTTGGTCGAACGAGGAGGGATCGACGGCATCCACGAAAATCTTGTTGTGGATTCGGCGAAGGAACGCTTCATCGGCAAGATCGGATGGTTCCAGGTTGGTAGAGAAGACGACCATCAGCTCGAAGGGAATTTGGAATTTTACGCCGTAGCGGAGCGTGAGGTAATCGACGCGACGGTCCAGAGGCACGATCCAGCGGTTTAAAAGATCGCGCGGCGACATGAGTTGGCGGCCGAAGTCGTCGATGATCAGAATGCCATTGTTCGCCTTCATTTGCATTGGCGCCTGCAATTGCGAAACGTTGAAGCGCTCCCCGGCGAGTTGCTTGCCGGCGCCTGACAAGGTGAAGTTGTGGTCATTGCCCGTCATCCTCTTTATTTCCACCAGGTGCTGCGCACGCATGTGTTTGAAAACCAGATCTACGACGGCGATAGAGATACGGAGTGAGCGGCTTAAGCCGGTCAGGCTCGAAGAGCCTTCCATTAAAAGGCGGCGGAGAGCAAGGTTTAAGACAAGGGATTCAGGTACGCCTAACTCCTGGAAAGTCTGCGGTATAGAAGGATTGAACAGACTTCCCACAGGTGCGAACGTTGCCATAGACCGATACCTTTTCCTTTCGTATCTATCGGCCTGGGATAGGAGAAAGTTTATCTCCACGATGAGGGGTGGCAGAGCGTCAAATCTTGTACGGTGAGGTGTCTTCGCAACAGCCTAATTTTTCTTGGGTTCACGCTTGGAGTTCTGCACGCCGCCGACAGCGCTCAGGACTTGGCTAAGGCGGCTGAACGCGCGGAGAAGCGCGGAGACAAATTACAAGCATTCCTTTATTACTCGAGGGCGGCTGCGCTTGACCCTAAGAACGCCGAGTATCAGATTCGGCGCAACACGATTGAGGCGTCTGAAGGGTTCATCGACACGAAGATGCCCGATCTCGATGAGCGGGAGTCGGATGTGATTCTTCGAGAGTCGGGACAGAAGATAGACACGACTATGCAGGCGCCCCCAACGCTCAAGGGGTCGCCGGAGAAGAAGAGCTTCAACGTGCGGGCGGACGCGCGCACGTTGATCGAGCAGGTGGCGACGGCCTATGGCATTCAAGTGGTGTTCGAGGCGGACTATCAGCCGCAGTCAAACGTAACGTTCCACATGGTGGATGCGACCTTTGCGGAGGCCTTTCGCGGAGTGGAACTGGTGACGAATTCCTTTTTCGTCCCGGTAAATGACCGGATGGCGCTGGTTGCTCGGGACACACCGCAGAAACGGGCGGAGCGGGCTCCGGCAATGACAATCACTATTCCTATTCCGGAGAGAATGGCGGTTCAGGACGCGCAGGAGATCGTGACTGCGGTGCAGCAGACTATGGAGATTCGGCGCGTGTCGATCGATTCGCTGAAGCGCACCGTTACCTTGCGCGATGCCGTAAGCAAGGTGATGGCGGCAAGAGCATTGTTTCAGCAGCTTTCGAAAATCCGCGCGCAGGTCGAAGTCGAGGTCGAGGTACTGGCCATATCGAAGACCGCATCGCTGAGTTACGGCTTGGACTATCAAAACTCGACCAATATTGTGTTTCTTTCGAAGGTGCTCGGCAACAATCCGACGAGTGTGGCGGGGGCGTTCACGAACTTTTTGGCGTTTGGCGGGGGAAAGACCCTGATGGGAATCGGTTTGGGCGATGCGACCTTGATTGCCGCCGTGAGCAAGACCATGGCGACTTCGGTCATTAAGTCAGACGCAGTCGCGATTGACGGGCAGCCGGTGAGCTTTCATGTCGGCGACCGATACCCGATCGTGACGAATCAATATGTGGGCGCGACGGGGACAGGAAATGCTCAGGTGTATGTGCCGCCGCCGACGATTACCTTCGAGGACCTGGGGCTGGTGCTGAAGGTCACGCCGACGATTCATGCGGGCGGGGAAGTGACGCTGGATATGAGCGCGGAGTACAAGATTCTGGGCGCGCAGACGGCGAATAATATTCCTGTGATTTCGAACCGGAAGTTCGAAGGCAAAGTGCGGCTGGCGCAGGGGCAGTGGGGTGTGATTGCGGGGCTGGAACAGCAGACCATCGGCAAATCGTACACGGGGATCGCAGGACTTAGCGACGTTCCACTGCTTGGAAAATTGCTGCGGAAGAACGCCGACGAGAAGGATTCGGCCCAGTTGGTGATTATAGTGAAGCCTTACCTCATGAACGTGCCTCCGTTCGAGGATCCTCATCCGGAGATGTGGGTGGGAACAGATAGCCGACCGTTGAGTGTGTTCTAGCAGGAATTGGCCGGAACTCGAATTTGTCCCCATTAATGATCTGAAGCTGTGAGCGATGCTAGCGCGGTCTTTGGAACTTTGGCGACCACGTTGTAAGAAGAATCGACCAACTCCGTGATGTCGTACTTCGCAATCGCGCCCAGCAGCACGGCAACCTCACTGTCGTTCAGCTTGTATGTGTCCTTGAGCCAAGTCGCTAGCTGCGATGTCGCGATTTGGATGGAATCGGGAACGGAACCGGCGATGCCCATTGACATCAGGTAGTCCGCGTTTTCGAGGCGCGGTCCGACGGTCTGGCTGCCCTTGATGAGATCGACGGTGAATTCGACGTCCATCGACGTTTCTAGCGCGCTGCCTGTTAGCTCCGCGTCGCCCATTGCGGCGTGCGTGTCACCCAGAAAAAACAGGGCTCCTGGATGGAACACTGGCAAGTACAGCGTCGCGCCTTCGCCCATTTCGTTATAGTCCATGTTGCCGCCGAACGGACCGAGGTCTGTTGCGCGATAGACCAGGTTTCCGGCAGGAGCCGTCGCAAGGCATCCGATCATCGGCTTTAAAGGAATCGTGAAATTCTTCAGCCGGTCGGTTGGATGCGAGAGACGTGCGACTCCAGCGGCGCGATCGAGCGTCCATTCGCTGTTAAAGCCTTCGGTGTATTTAGCCCCGGCGTTGTATGCCGGGGTGACGGCCTTGCCATTGATGCGATTTCCCTGGCGCGCAGTGGCGCGATTTAGGTTCAGCTTATTTAAGTGGACCAAAAGCGTGTCCCCAGGAAGGGCGCCTTCGATATAGAAGGGGCCTGTTTCAGCATTACCGCCAGGCGAGCGGCGCTGAAGCTTGGAATCGAGTCCTCCTGCGTCGATCGTGTAGGTCCGTACGGTGTCCTTGGGGAAGAGATGCAACACCGGCGGAATCGAAGCCGAATAGTACCGCTGGAATTCCTTTGGAGCGAAATCGAGGGTGCGGGGCGACGGCGGCGCTGGAGGGATCTTGGTGAGCCTGAAGGCGACTTGTTGAGGTTCAGGAGCGTCGTTCTGCCGCTGGCGAATCGCCATCTTGCCCGAACCCTTCCAATCCGTCCCCGCGACCTTCGCTGTAAGCGATCCTCCGGGCACGGTTAATGTGATCGCTTCCGGCCCGCTGCCGGGAGCGGAAACGGCCCCCTCAATCGGGGAGCCGTTCCATGTCCCGGACAATTTCGCGCCGTCCGCTTTGAGAACCACGCGAGCGTATTGTGGATCGCCGCCACCGCTGGATATTTCGGCAATCCACTCGCCTGAAAAATCCGCTGCGCACAGAGACGACGCCATTAGTGTTGCGAGTGCAAGGAATTTCATCACGGCCAATCTCCTTAGAACAACAACTTGACTGCGAGCTGCACATTGAACGGCTCACCCGGACCAATTCCCGGTTGCCCGGAAGAAGCGCCCACGGTAGATCCGATCAAACCCAGGGAACTGCCAACGCGAGCGCTCGGATTCGCAAGATTCACGCGATTGAAGATGTTAAACATCTCCGCGCGGAACTGCGCCTTCATGCGTTCCTTGATGGGAATGTTCTTGAAGACCGAGAGATCGACACTCGCGAAGCCCGGCCCGTAAAGCGAATTCTTTTGCATCGTGCCGAAAGTGCCCGCGGGAGGATTCACAAACGCGGCAGGGGCGAACCAGCGGAGCGATTGACCTTGAACGAATTCGTGGGTTAACCCTTGGAACGGATCGCCAATGATATTCGCGCGCTGTGTGTTTTCGAGCGTGCCTGACGTATCAGACGATGAACGAATGAGCACGGGCCTGCCTGTGCGAAGGAAGAGGCTGCTGTTGAGCTGCCAGCCGCCGAAGACAGACTTGGGCCCCCACTTGAGCGCTGGAATGTCATATATGACGTAGCCCTTGAACTGATGGCGGACGTCGTTCGTCGAGTTTCCGTAGTCGCCTTTGATGTTGTTGCTGTCCTGGGGGAGCGTCGATCCGCTGGCGAGTTCTTCGAGCGCATGGCCCCAGGTGTAGGCGAACTGCGAAATCAACCCGTGATAGCTCTTCGTGCGAATCGTCGCCTGGAGCGAGTTGTAGTTCGATGTGCCGGCGCTTTCAATCTGATCGATGGCGCCGAAATTGGGAAACTGAGAGAAGTAAGGACGAGTCGTCTGCAGATAAGTGAACCCTTGCGGATTTTTCGTCGTAATGGAGTTGCTGCCCAGTGCTGGCTGGTTAATGTCGCGAATGATCACCAAGTGCCGCGCCTGAGAACCCACGTAACCAAACTGCAAAATTACATTTCTGCCCAGCGTCTTCTCAACGTTGAAGCTGAAATTTTGCGTGCGTGAAGGCGTGAAGTCCTGGTTAATGCTGAACAAGCCTAGAACATTCGTGCCTCCGATCGTCAGGCTGGTGGGGAAAATCGGAACTCCGGACTGGATCGTGTATCCGGACCGGTTGATCGCGTAGACAGGACTCGTGCCGGCGGGATTCGCATCGACTCCAATCGCGCCATTGTTCGTGAGGCTGCCCTGCGCAAGAAACGTATTGCCAGACGGCGTGTCGTAGTAGAGTCCCCAACCAGCCCGGATAACGATACTGCCATCAGCAATCGGCTGATAGGAAAGACCGATGCGAGGTCCGAACATGTGATAGTCGGACGGGTAGAGTTGTGAGATTTGATCGCCCACCACGGCGAGGCCAGCCGGTACGCTTGGGTAGAAAGTGGAAAGGTCTTTGTTGCCGTTAGTCATGGGCGTGAGCGAGTCCCAGCGCACGCCGGCATTGACGTTGAACTGACGAGTTACCTGCCAGGAATCGCTCGCATAGGCGTTAAAGCTGTTAAGCGAAACATTGCGGTTCACGTTTCCAGCCTGAATGCTAGACGAAAAAACGTTCCCTGCGAGGAAGTCTGCCAGCGCGACCACGTTCGGGTCCTGACCCGACTTGCTGAGCAAGCTGGCCCAGGGACCCACCTGGCCATTGACGGTAAAGTTTCCGCGGCCACCCCAGTTATTTCCGGCGCCTGCACCGATTTCAAATAGCTGAGTGCGGCGATACTCGCCACCAAAGCGCAGATTGTGCCGTCCCTTCACCATCGAAACGGTGTCTAGAATATGGCCCGTGTAATCTTGGCGACCTGATGTCGGACTCAAACCGGTGGGATCAAATCCGCTGATCGCAAAATTGGGCGAGCCGTTCAGATACGGCCCAGTGACACCCGTGACAAAGCCGTAGTCGGCCGGATTGAAGCTGTCATTGGCGTCGCGAAACGCCTGATGGAAATAATTGACGCCCGCCAGGACCTGATTGGTGGTCGTCGCCGAAAGCGTGGAGTTCAGCACGGCGGCATAATTGTGCACGTGCATGGGGCCCACTTGGTAGTAATACGGAATAAAGCTTGAAAGTGGCGCCGTTTGGCTACCTTGACCGACGTACCAGCGGCCGGAAAGGCGGTTGTTGGCATTCAAGCTGTGGTCGACTTTGACGAGACCGTTGTGGCTGTAGCCGGTTTCCGGAGTGGTCGCGTAGTAATTGTTGGGGGCTGCGGGTCCGTTCAATACATTCGCAGGCCAGAGAACCTTCAGTAGCGAAGAAGTTACCGAGTTCACCGGAACTCCGTATTGTGTGAGCAGTTGCATTGCGGCGGTTTGATAGGCGAGCGAAGGTTCTGTCGTATAAGTCGCTTGGCCGATCACGAATTTCTGCGCTTCATACGTACCGAAAATGAAGGTCTTGTCCTTGATGATCGGCCCACCGAGCGATCCACCATAGTGCTGGTTACGCAGCGCGCTTTTCGGCGTGGTCGAGGTCGCGAAGGGGGATTGAGCCGCGAAAAACTCGTTGCGGTTGTAATAATACGCGCTGCCGTGGACCTGGTTCGTGCCTGACTTGATGATGAGGTTTACTACGGCGCCAGGGCTCCGGCCTGTTTCCGCTCCGCCCTGGCTTTGTACCGAAAACTCTTCCAGCGCATCGAGCGGCATCAGCACGCCCGGAATGCTTTGAATGCCGCCCTGGTTCGCCGCGGAGGAGTTATTCGCGGCGTCGTTATTATCGATACCTTCGATCTGCTGATTCACTTGGCCGGAGCGGAGCCCATTGAAAGATCCGCTGCCTCCATAGCCAGCAAATCCTGGCGCGAGCGCGATCATCACCGTGAAGTTTCGTCCATTCACGGGAAGGTCCTGCACCGTCTTCGTGGGGAGCACGTTTGTCTGCGCGGCCGTGGTCGTATCGACAGATACGGCGGCGGCAGAGACTTCTACCGTCGACGAGACACGCGCAATGGGAATTTTCACAGGCAGATTGAACGTTGTTCCTGCGGAAATCCCAACTTGGTTGACTTTCACAGATTCGAAACCCGGCATCGACACTTCGATGGAGTACAAGCCGAGCGGAAGGTCTTGGAATGCAAACTCGCCAGCAGTTGAAGAAAGCGTCTGGTAGGAAAGAGCGGTCGCTTCATTCGTGGCCTTTACGATGGCGTTCGCCACGACGGAGCCGGATTCGTCAGTTACAGAGCCTTTGATGCCGCCTCGGAAGTTCTGGGCACAAAGAGAGTACATGATCAGGAACAGAGCTGACACTAGTCGCTTCATTTATTGGGACCCCCTTGAGATGAGTCAGCGGTTTACTGGCGTGGGACCGAGACTTGGATTGTTGGGTGGGACGCCGAAGGCCCGGGACGGACGGAGGAGATCGGAAACGTTCCGATTAGTGACAGGTTACCCTCATGGCGTGTAACTTGTCTACTCGCAAGGGCAAAATAGTGCCGCAGCGTTTACGCGATGCCTCATAATCAAAGTTGGCTATGAATGCAGGGCACATTAGTGACTTGAGCGTCAAACTTCAACACGCGCGCAAGTACTCTCCGGATATGTCGTGGACGAAAGGTATTCCGCGCAACAAGGTGTTGAATTGCGTCTCCGTCGCTGATGAAACGTTTCATCAGGCCGATCGGAAGCTTAGCCTGGTGGAGCGAACCGGGCTTGACCGCGAGCAGATCCGGGTGGCGGCGTTCCTGCCTCGTGTGCCGGGTACGGAAATCGATACCGGGTGCCGCCGGTACGCGAGCTATATGGCGAAAACGTTTCGTCAGCACGGACTTGATTTCCGAGTGGAGGAAGCGTCAAGCGCTGATGCTCTGGAACTTCTACTCATGGGCGCCCAGGTGAATGACAAGATCATGGGAACGTTTGTCTTCTTCCCCACTCCCTTTGGAAGGACCGAAGACTACTTCCTTCGCCGCGTCCGGCCCGAAAAAGACATTGAAGGGCTGACGGTTGAAAACACAGGCCGTATGGCCCTCAACATCAAGACAGTGGACGAAGAGGAGAAATACGAAGGGGTAGTGCCTTGTACCGCTCGGGCTATTCTCACGCTGTTGCACCGGCACGACGCGATCAAGAACATGTTCCCGCGCGACGCTAGCCAAAAAGGTCCGACGGCTGTGATCTTTAATAGCTCGCCGCGCATCGGGATTCCTCTGCAAAATATGCTCATGCGTATCGGCGCTACAGCCGCGATGGTTCATGCGCAAACTCGGGCTGAAGACAAGCAACACTTCCTGGACGTAGCCGACATCGTCGTGGCCGCGTTCCCGGCGCGCTCGGATGAGGATTTAATCCGGGACATCAAGCCGGGCGCTGTCGTAATCGATTGTTCGACGGAAGGTAATCTGCATCCTGCTGTGGCAGAGAAGGCCGCTTACATTTCGACCCACGATAATCACTTGGGGCAAATTACTACAGCGTTGGCGCTCTACAACACTGCGTTATGTGCTCTTTGGCAACGCGGGATGCAGGCTTAATCCTCTCAATTTCAACCAAATACTATTCGGATCGGACCAGGGCGCTTGCTTAAGCGTGCTGATGCATTGCGGTCCGGAACGTGTTGTTCGAATGGTGATCGCCGTTCAGCCAGCGCCTGAGTTCACTGTGAGCTGTAGCGCGCTTTAGGTCGGTACCCTCGGCCGCTTCCGGGTTGTCTGTGGTCAATTCCAGGATCATGCCGTTCGGGTCGGTCGCATAGATGGATCGGCAGTAGCCATGTTCCAGGACGTAATAGTTCGGCGCCGTGAACCCAGATTCTTTGAGACGTGATTCCACCAATTCCTGAGTCGTGGCATCGACATTGAGCGCGATGTGGTGGAACGGTGAGGCAGGCATTTTGGGGCCGAACTCCGCTTGATCTTCTGCGTCCGCGAACTGAAAGAACGCCAAAGCGCTGCCATCGGCAAGACCGAAGAAGCAATGGCAGTAGGTTCTCTCTTTGCCAAAGAGTTCGTCCGATTCGCACCAGGTAGCCACCAGCGGCATGCCAATCAGATCTTCGTAGAAATGGCGCGTGGCCTCCATATCGCGGGTGACGTAGGCGTTGTGATGCAGACGTGTAGGTAGATGGGGCATACTCTTCTCCGGTCTCAAAGCGTTGCATCTCAGGCGCCATCCAAATCTTTACGGAATCAGATGACGGGCTCAAACATTTGCGTCATCTCACTCACTATTTTTGGCTCCACCTGCGCTATCGTGCGCAAAAAGACGCTGCGGACCTCCGCCCCATCCGAAAGATGTGCTGCGTTATTGCGAACTTCGCCCTTAATTCCTTCGCGGCGCGATACGTGCAACAGATCTCAACCCGAAGTTCTGTTTTCAGGAGGCGAAATGAAATGCCAGATTCTATACAAGCCACGCATTGCCATAACTGCGGTAATAACTGTGGCGGGCGCAGCGCTCACCATTCCGTTGGCGGCTCAGAACCAGAGCACAACCGCCGCGGCAGCGAAAGCTGCGACTCAAAAGGGACTGACCGCGGGCGAGTTCTTCAAGAACGTGACCACGAGCACGTTGAAGGGACTCACGCCGAGCGACTTTCTGGGAGCCATGGGTGTCATGACGGCGGCAGTGGGCTACGACTGTTCCAACTGCCACCCGGGCGCGGGCACTGACGCGATGGATTGGGTCACCGACAGGGACCCCAAGAAGGTGATCGCCCGCAAGATGGTGGAGATGGTCGCCAACATCAATAAGCAAAGCTTTGGCGGATCTCAGGAAGTGACTTGTTGGACTTGTCATCACGGCCTCGACATGCCGACGACCTCCGTAGCACTCGACAAGCTTTATGGCGAGCCGAACGACGAGAAGCGCGACATTGTCCCGATCCAGGACGGTGAGCCGCCTGCGGTAAAGATTCTCGACGAATACATTGAGGCGGCGGGCGGAAAGAATCTGGCTGGATTAAACAGCTACGTAGCTACGGGACGAAGTGAAGGTTATAGCGGCTTGGGCGGCAGCGGCATGTTTCAGATCTTCGCTTCCGCGCCGAACAAGCGCGGAATGTGGATCACTTTTCCGCAGCACCCGGATCGCGGAACCAGCGCATGGACCTATGACGGCAAGACGGGTTGGATAGCACAACCTCGCGGATTTCTGCCGCTCTATGAACTGAACGGAAATGATCTGTCTGGTGCGAAGCTGGACGCTCTGGTGGCTTTTCCGGGGCAAATTAAGTCGGCGTTCCCGAACTGGCGGGTAGGGCCTGAGGAGACGCTGAACGATCGCGATGTTTACGTGGTGCAGGGCAGCGGGCAGGGACTCCTCGGCACCTTCTACTTCGACAAAAAGACTCACTTGCTTACGCGCTACGTGCGGCGGACGCCTTCGCCTGTGGGCCGCATTACGATCCAGCAAGACTTCGACGACTATCGCGAAGTTAACGGAGTCAAGTTTCCGTTCAAGTATTCCTTCCTATGGCTTGACGGACGGTTCACGGCCATCATCGAGGACGTGAAGGTAAACGTACCGGTTGAAGCAGCGAAGTTTGGCAAACCGTAAGGAGAACGCCCATGGCAAAGATTCTAGGAGGGGTGGCGACATCGCACTCACCGACTATTGGGTTTGCGCTCGACCGGCATAAGCAGGACGATCCTTCATGGGCGCCGATTTTTCAGGCTTACCAGCCCGTGCGGAAATGGCTCACTGAAAAGAAGCCGGACGTGCTGTTTTTCATCTTCAATGATCACGTCACGTCATTCTTCTTCGATCACTATTCGCATTTTGCCCTTGGCATCGGCGATTCGTATTCCGTGGCCGACGAGGGCGGCGGCGCTCGCGCTCTCCCGCCGGTTGCGGGACATACGGATCTGGCGCAGCATATCGGCGCGGCGTTTGCGGCCGACGAATTCGATATGTCGTTCTTCCAGAACAAGCCTCTCGATCACGGCTGCTTCTCGCCGCTGTCGATGCTTTGGCCGCATGAGGAAGGCTGGCCTGGCGCGATTGTGCCGTTGCAGGTCGGGGTGCTGCTGTTTCCCATCCCAACGGCGCGGCGCTGCTATCGTTTGGGCCAATCGCTGCGGAGGGCGATCGAAAGTTATCCGCAGGATCTGAATGTGGTGATCGTCGCCACGGGAGGTCTCTCGCACCAGGTCCATGGCGAGCGGGCCGGATTCAATAACACGGCTTGGGACATGCAATTTCTAGAGCTGCTCGAAAAAGATCCAGTGAAACTGACGGAGATGACTCATGCCGACTATGCGCGGTTGGGAGGACTGGAAGGCGCCGAGATTATCATGTGGCTGATCATGCGCGGCGCTTTATCGGCCAACGTAAAAAAGGTGCATCAGAGCTACTACCTGCCGACGATGACGGGGCTTGCGACGGCGATCTATGAGAACGAAAGTATTGAGCCGATGGCCGATACGACAAGTTCCTATCGTGCTCACATGAGCTATCGGTTAGAGGGCATCGAAAAACTCCAGGGGACGTATCCGTTCACGCTAAAGACAAGCGTGAGGGCTTATCGCATCAACAAGTTCCTGCATGATTTGGTTGAGCCGGTGCACAGGAAGCGCTTTCTGGCCGACGAGGAGGTTGCGTTCGAAGAAGCGGGACTCATGGCCGAAGAACGGGATATGATTCGCCGGCGGGACTGGCGCGCGATGATTCACTACGGAGTGATCTTTTTTATGTTGGAGAAACTCGGCGCCGTGGTGGGTGTTTCCAATTTGCATATCTATGCAGCAATGCGCGGGCAGACTCTTGAGGAGTTTCAAAAGACTCGCAATGCTCCGGGCGCGCTGTACTCAGTCGCGGGAAATGAGGGTAGCGGGATGGCATGGGATAAAGGGGCGCCCAGCCTTCCCAAGAGCTAACTCTTCATTTCGCAGCGGACTTGGTAGTGAGCTCTCGGAGGACAGCCGCAGTATCCTCGTGATGGCCGCGGCCAGGAGCCATTACCAGGTCCATTGCGGTTTTGTCGGCCCCATTCTTAGCATTCGGATCCGCCCCTAGTTCGACAAGCAGTTTCACCATGTCGTTCAGACCTGCTTGGGCCGCAGCGTGGATGGGACGATCACCACGCGCGTCAGGGGCATTTACGTCGGCGCCATGCTGAGCAAGAAGACGTACTCCAGCGGAAGCCTTGTTCGCACCCCCCGATCCGGCCCTTGTTCCGGCGAGAATCATCATGGCGTTCGAGCCCTTGGTCATGTTGAGCGATGGCTTCGCGCCGCCATCGAGCAGCGCCTGCATTGCTTCAATGTCGGGGCCTTTCGCCGCTCGCATAAGAGGAGTGGCGCCTTCTCCCAACGAGCCGTCGCCAAACCCGTGATGGCGCGCAAGGATCGGCTTCTTCAGCGCCAAATTCGGATCGCCTTTGTGTTTCAGCGCGAGCTTCACGATATCCAGCGCATGAAGCTTGTCTTGCTGCGGGACGATCGGCCGTCCAATGTCACTGCGAAACGAGATCATGTCCACCGCCGCATAGATCGAAGTCATGCCAGTAGAATCCGAAACATTCGGATTCGCTCCATGTTCCAATAGCAGCGCGGCCAGATCGTAATGCTGGTTAATGATCGCCAACTGGAGCGCCGTCGCGCCATCGGGATCTTGCGCGTCCAGATCGGCTCCGCTTTCCGCTAGTGCACGAACGGCGTCTTGCGCGTTCTGGCGAGCGGCGTACATCAGGGCCGTGAAGCCCCCTCTTGGCAGTACAGTCGACACCATTCCGACTTGCATCCAATCCATCGGCGCCAGATTGAGGTTCTTCGAGTGGCGGTTGGGGTCCGCGCCTCCCTTGATTAAAATGCGGATTGCCTCGCCGTGGTTCTCCGCCGCGGCCCACATGAGCGCTGT
>Ga0126381_100003541_pt1 | contig 16925 bp, 17 predicted proteins | sample PanSoiMetPlot_28_FD_96465 | JGI IMG/M metagenome (GOLD analysis project Ga0126381, IMG submission 96465) | Tropical forest soil microbial communities from Panama - MetaG Plot_28 | ecosystem: Environmental > Terrestrial > Soil > Tropical forest > Bulk soil | place: Panama | collected 2016-02-17 | reverse complement strand
GACGTTGCTGCGCGACGACGGCACGGGGCACGCCAAGTGGATCGATCGCGGTGTCGAGGACTTGAACCGGCCCTACGGCCTGGCTTGGCATAGCGACGAGCTCTTGGTTGCCGACCAGGATGCGGTTTGGCGCGTGCCGCATATCGTCGGCGCGCTGCGTCCCGGCCGCCCGATGCCGCCGCAGCGCGCCGATCAGGTTCCGCCCGACCAGCGCAAGCCGCAGCCGGGCGCTTATGGAGCGGATCCGCTGACCAAGAAGGGCGTCTTCGGCATCACGGTCGGCCACCAGAACCGCCACCTCGTCATTGACCCGAAGACCGGCGCGTTGCTCGTCGGCGTCGGTTCGTCGGGCAATATCGGCGTCGAGCCTGAGCCGAAGGCGACGATCCAGCGCTTCGACGCCGACGGCCTGAACCAGACGACCTACGCATCCGGCACGCGCAACCCGACTGCGCTCGCCTTCCAGCCCGAGACCGGCGATCTCTGGGCGGTCGTGCAGGAGCGCGACGGCCTCGGCGACAATCTGCCCTCGGATTATCTGATCCGCGTGCAACAGGGCGGGTTCTACGGCTGGCCCTACGCCTATATCGGCAAGCACCCGCAGCCGGGCTTTGCACAGCTCGCGCCCGACAAGGTCGAAGCAGCGATCACACCCGATCTCTTGTTCCAGGCCCATTCTTCGTTGCTCGACCTCGTCTTCTACGAGGGCGACCAGTTTCCGGCGGAATATAAGGGCAGCCTGTTCGTCGCGCTGAAGGGCTCATGGAACCGCTCGATACCGACCGGCTACAAGGTCGCGCGGGTGCCGTTCAAGGACGGCCGGCCCGAAGGCTACTACGAGAATTTCGCGACGGGCTTCTGGGTGTCGGGCGAACAGCGCGCCGAGGTCTGGGGCCGTCCCGCGGCGCTCGCGGTCGCCAAGGACGGCTCCTTGCTCGTCGCCGACGACACCGGCGGCACGATCTGGCGGGTGTCATACAAGGGCCCGCCCGCCGAGCATGCCGCCGCGTCAGGCGAGACGGAGGGGAAATGATGCATTCGAGTACTCGTTCGTCACCGGGCTCGGCCCGGTGATCCACGCCTCACGCGGCGGCACCGAGCTCCGCGCGGGCTCGTGGATGGCCGGAACGAGTCCGGCCATGAACGACTCGGAGGCTGGTCAGAGTCGCGTTGACAGCCAGATGGCCATGCGCGAGCCGCTTTTGACCGCGGCAGTGATTACGTCGTAGGCCGGGCTGTCCTCGGCGCCATGCGCCAGGGCGAGGTCGCGGTGAACGATCTCGTCGTCCTGGAACGATAAGATCGTGTCCCGCAGGCCAGGATCATCTTCGACGAGCTTTTCGGCCTGGCTCTGATAATGCTCATCGATGACCTCTTCGATCGCGACGGTGCAGGCCATCGCAGCTCGCTCGCCGAGAAGAGCGGTTGCCGCGCCGAGCGCATAGCCGGCGACCAACCACAAGGGATGGAGCAGGGTCGGCCGGACGCGGCGTTCGCGCAGCAATGTCTCGAACTGCGCGAGGTGGCGTTTTTCGGTCTCGGCCATCTCGCGGATCGCCGCAGTCGCGCGACCGCGGCCCAGCACATCCAGCTGGCCCTCATAGATGCGCGTCGCGCCGTACTCGCCGGCGTGGTCGACGCGCAGCATACGCGCGATCTCCTGCGCCGGCGCGCGGTCGCCGGGCAGCCGATGTTGTGCTGCATCGTTCATGCCGTACCCCGACGGATTCGCGCCCGCCGCAGCGGTCCGCGCGAATACAGAAACGCTCCCACGCAACACCCTGTCAAGATCAGGGAGGCGAGTAGGTTCCAGCCGGCGAGTGAAATTGCCCACAACGTCCATGCCGGTTCGTCGCAGCGCACCGGCTGCTGGTGGAGCAGCTGCGCCTTCAATTGCTCCACCGTATCGGCAGCGGTTGCGGGCGCGGTGCAAGCCGTCGGTCCGGGAAACCAGTGCTGCTCAACCCCAACGTGATAAAAGGCGAGCCCGCTGCTGACAACAAACACCGCTGCGAGCAGCAGCGCGACCCAGGCCAATGCCGCGCGGCTGCCGACCATTGTGGCGATAAACGACATGACGATCGCGGCGCCCCAGGGCCAGCGCTGCAGCAGGCACAGCTCGCATGGCGCGAGCCCGCCCCAATATTGCGACAACAGCGCCGCGCCGAGCACCACGGCGCTCGTGACCAGCACAAAACCGCTGAACCCGCGGCTCATGAAATTAAAGATAGCGCAGCACCAGGAACCCGCCAACGAGGGCGGCGGCGACGGCGCTCGTCACCAACATCAGCCGGCGCTCAATGAACTCGCGGACCGGCTCACCGAACCGCCACAGCAGCGCGGCCAACAGAAAGAACCTGAGGCTGCGCGATATGATCGAGGCAAGCGTAAAGGTGAGCAGGTTGAATTCCGCAACCCCGCTGGCGATCGTGACCAGTTTGAACGGGATCGGCGTCAGTCCTTTTAGGATGATGATCCAGGCGCCCCATTGCGCGAAGCCGGCTTTCAGGGCCTCGTATTTATCCATCGCGTGGTAAAATTCGAGCACCGGCCGGCCGACTGCGTCGAACAGGAAATAACCGATCGCATAGCCGACAAAGCCACCCAGCACCGACGTGGCCGTGCACACCGTCGCGAGCCACCATGCCCGGCGCGGCTGCGCCAGGATCATCGGGATTAGCAGAAAATCGGGCGGCAGCGGCAGAAACGAGCTCTCGGCGAAGGAAATCGCCGCCATCGCCCACATCGCATGCCGGCTGGCGGCAAGGGCGAGCGTTTGAGAGTAAAAGCGGCTGATCATTGTCGAAGACAGCCGCGGGTCACGCCGGATCCGCAGGCGCGGGGAGAGCAATTCCCTCATACAGCTCGGCCATCGCGATCCGCAGATCGACCGAGGCTAAGAAAAGAGTAGCTTCAGCCCCGCGAACCAGCTCGATGCCCCAGCGGTTGCTCTCTAGCCGATAGACCTCTGCGTGATGGCTATCGGCGTCGATCAGCAAAATCTCGCTGACGCTCGCTATCGTTTGATAGGCGGGAAGTTTTAAGCGGCGGTCACCGCGCTCGGTGCTCGGCGACAAAATCTCGACAATCAGGATCGGATCTAGCATCGTCTGCCGCCCGGGCTCGTTCGGTCGGCAAGTGACCGCGATATCAGGGACATAATAGGAGTCAGCTCGGTCGGGGCGAACCACCCCGGGCTCGATCTGTGCGTTGCACGGCCGCCGCACAGCGAGCTTGGCATCGATGCGGGAGCCGAGTCGCATCGCCAGGATACGATGCGCTTCGGCGGGAGGGGCCATCGCGACGGGAAAGCCGTCGATGAGCTCGTAGCGTGTGTCGGTCCCGTCGTCCCACCACAAGAACTCGTCGAGGCTCATTCGCCTCATCGCCGGATCGGCCATTCCTCACCTCCTCCCGCCACTATATAGTGGCTAATCGGCGGCGACGAGCCCGGGATAGGCGATCGGGTCGAGGAAACCGCCCGACTGGCGGCGCCACAGGCGCGCATAGGTGCCGCCGAGCGCCAACAGCTCGGCATGGGTGCCCTCCTCGACGATGTTGCCCTCGTCGAGCACGACCAAGCGGTCGAGGCGCGCGATGGTTGACAGGCGATGCGCGATCGCAATAACCGTGCGGCCCTTCATCAAATCTTCGAGCTGTTCCTGGATCGCCGCCTCGATCTCCGAGTCGAGCGAGGAAGTCGCCTCGTCGAGCACCAGGATCGGCGCGTCCTTCAGGATCACGCGTGCGAGCGCTATGCGCTGACGCTGGCCGCCCGATAATTTGACACCGCGCTCGCCGACATGCGCGTCGAAACCCCGCCGGCCATACCAGTCTTCGAGCCCCTCGACAAATTCAAGGGCGTGCGCCTGGGCGGCGGCACGGCGGATCTCCCATTCGCTCGCCTGCGGACGCCCGTAGCGGATGTTGTCGCAGATCGAGCGGTGCAGCAGCGAGGTATCTTGCGTCACCATCGCGATCTGCGCGCGCAGGCTTTCCTGCGTTACCGTCGCAATGTCCTGGCCGTCGATCAGGATGCGGCCGCGCTCGAGGTCGTAAAAGCGCAGCAGCAGGTTGACGAGCGTCGATTTACCGGCGCCTGACGGCCCGACGAGACCGACGCGCTCGCCGGGAGCCACCGAAAGGTCGATGCCGTGCAGCACCCCCCGCACGGAGCCATAGCCGAAATGCGCGCCTTCGAAGCGGACCGCCCCGCGCGTCACCTGCAATGTGACCGCGTCCGGCCGGTCCGGCATCTGCCGCGGCACCGCGATCGTCCGCATGCCCTCCTGCACGACGCCGATATTCTCAAAGATCGTCGTCACGTTCTGCGCCACCCAACCAGCAATCGCGGCGATGTGCCAAGTCAGCGGCAACGCCATTGCGACGGTGCCGACCGGAATGCGGCCGACATTCCACAGCCAGATCGCGACGACGCCTGTGCCGACGACCATCGACGCGTTGGCGAGATTGAGGGTCAGCCCCCACAGCGTGCTCAACCGCAGCTGGTCGCGGTGCGCCTCGGTGAGATCGTCCATCGCGGCGCGGACGAACTCGTCCTCGTCGCGAGGGCGCGCGAACAGCTTGACGGTCTGGATGTTCGTATAGCTGTCAACGACGCGACCAGTGAGCTGCGAGCGCGCGTCCGACATGCGGCGCGAGCGCACCCGCAGCCACGGCACGAAATAGCGCAGCAGTGCCGCGTAACCCGCGAACCACAGCAAGACCGGGATCGTCAATCGCAGATCGTTCGACGCCATCAGCATGACCGCGCCGGTGCCGTAGACGAGGATGTACCAAACCGCATTCGTCGCCGAGACGACGCTCTCGCGCAGCGATGGGCCGGTCTGCATGACGCGCTGCGCGATGCGGCCGGCGAAGTCGTTCTGGAAGAAACTCCAGCTCTGCCGCACGACGTGCCAGTGGTTCTGCCAACGGACGAGGTTGGAGAAGCCGGGAATGATCGCCTGGTTCGTGATCAGGTTCTGCAGCAGCATCGCAACCGGCCGTGCGACGAGCAGGACGAGCACCATGCCGGCGAGCTGCGGCCAGTTGTCATGCAGGAACGAGCCGGGCGAATGGGCGGAGACCAAGGTGACGACGCGCCCGATGAAGACCGGGATCAGCGTGTCGAGAATCGCCACGATAAAGCCGGCAATGAAGAGGGCGGCAACGAGGTGCCGCGCCTGCCGCGCATAGTGCCAGTAAAACGCGGCGAGCCCCGCCGGCGGCGGCGCACCCGTCGGCAACGCGGTAGGCTCTAAAAGGCTTTCAAAAAACCGGAACAAACGCATGGCCAAGACAATTTGGAAATTCTGCTCGTTTAAGGAGAGAGCGGAACCGCGGCGTCGGCCGCTGCTTATAATCTTAGCACATGTACGGCGCCGGGCCGCGGAAGATCCCTGATTTCGCCTGACATTTTAGAAGTCTGGATCGGGAAGGCCCCGCCGTCGGCACGCGGCGAGCAGAGTGTTGAGCAACAGGCAGGCGATCGTCATCGGACCGACGCCGCCCGGCACCGGAGTGATCGCTCCGGCGACGGCGCTCACCGCAGCGTAATCGACATCGCCGATAACGCGGCGGCGTCCGTCCGGGCCGGTGACGGCGTTTATGCCGACGTCTATCACAGTGGCGCCCAGCTTCACCCAGTCGGCCTTCACCATATGAGGGCGCCCGGTAGCCGCGATTAGAATATCGGCGCGCCGGCAGATGGCGGGGGCATCGGATGTCTTCGAGTGGACGACCGTCACCGTGCAATCTGCCGCGAGGAGCAACGCCGCCAACGGTTTCCCAACGATGTTCGATCGTCCGAGAACGACCGCCTCGGCTCCGGTGAGACTGTCGTGCACGGTGCGCAACAGGCGCAGACAGCCTTGCGGGGTGCAAGGCACGATCGTGGGGAGCCCACTCCACAGCCGGCCGATATTCGTCGGGTGAAAACCATCGACGTCCTTGGCGGGATCGATCGTACCGATGATGCGGTGCGGATCGATATGCTGCGGCAGAGGCAGCTGGACCAATACTCCGTCAATCCGCTCGTCGCGGTTGAGCTTTTCGATCTCCGCGAGCAGCGCGGCTTCCGAAATCTCCGTGGGCAACCGGATGTCGAAGGCCGCGAGCCGGGAACCGGCGCAGGCTCGGGCTTTCGACTGCACATAAACCTGGCTTGCGGGATTGTCCCCGACCAAGACCGTGGCGAGACCGGGCGCGATACCCGCCTTTTCGTACAACCGCGCCGTGATTTCGCTGGCGTGCTGGCGCAGCCGCGCTGCGACTTCACTGCCGTCGATTACCTTCGCCTGGCCCACCCCGCCTCCGGGCAAGTCGTCAAACGGCCTTTATCTTAAGCCGATCCTGCCCATTTTAGACTTGTGTCGAAGCCGCTCGGAGAGCGCAGATTTGTCGCGGCGAATTGTCGTAGCTCTCTCGATCGATCGCCACTTAACTCAAATTGAGAATAGCGGAAACTGCGCCGCCCATGGCCTAATCTCCTTATGACCGATTTCGCCCCCAAACACGGGCTCTCCTTCGCCGATCTTTATGACAGCAAGGGGCTCGTTCGCCTCGACCGGGCGTTCGTCGCTCATCTCGCGCAGACCGACGTGGGGTTGCATGACCGGCTGATGACAGCGCGGCGCGACCCCGATGCGATCGAGGGGCTCGAAGAATCGCAGGCCGGGAGCAGCAATATTTCGCCGACGGGATCACGGAGGACCTGACAACCGATCTGTCGCGGATCGCAAACAACTTCGTAATCTCGCGCAACACCGCCTTCACCTACCGCAACAAGCCGGTCGATACAAAGCAGCTCGGTCACGAACTGGGCGTGCGCTGCGTAGTGGAAAGGAGCGTGCGGCGGTCAGGCAACAAGGTCCGGGTCAATGCCCAGCTGATCGACGCCGAAACCGACGCGCATGGGTGGGCCGAGCAGTTCGACGGCGACATGGGCGATCTGTTGGCCCTGCAAAAACGAGATCACGAGCCGCATCGCCATTACCCTCAACCTTGAGCTGACCAGCAGAGAGGCCACCCGGCCGACCAGCGGTCCTGATGCGGTCGACTACATTCTTCGGGGACGGGCCGCATACTTAAAATCACGAGCGCGAGATGACACTGCGGAGCAAATCAGCATATTCGAACGCGCGTTGGCGCTCGATCCAGGATCTGCTGAAGCACAGAGCTGATGAGCGAACGCGATCGCAAACCGCGTGATCAATGGTTGGACTGATTCGCCTGCGGCTGACGTGGCACGAGCGGAAAGACGGGCCGATCAAGCCTTGGCGGCATCGCCGCGCAGTGCATTAGCGCATTACGCCAAAGGCCAGGCACTGCGCGCGCAGAATCGATTTGAAGAGGCTGCTTCATAATGCGAGGCGGTAATCGCACTCGACCGCAATTGGATGTTCGCATACTTCGCGCCCGGCGACCGCAAGTTCAGAATCGGGTCGATTGAAGAAGTTATCCCACTCCCGCAAAAGGCGATCCGTATCAGCCCGCGTGATCCGTACATCGGCTATTTTTATAACATGATTGCGTTCGTGGATCTGTTACAGTCACGAACCGACGAGGCGATCGTCTGGACAGAAGGGGCCCGCAACGCCAATCCCGCGCGGCCCTACCTTCACGCTATCCTCGTCTCAGCTTATGCCCTGAAAGGTGATGTTGCACGCGCCGGCTCCGAACTCGCCGAAGCTCGGAGCCTGAACGCAGCATATTCGTGCATCGCTCGCAATAGGGCGACGTTTACCTGCGTGCCAAAGATTTGCGCGCTACGCGAAGCTACCGTTTACACCGGGCTGCGCAGGGCAGGCATGCCGGAGGAGTGAACACAAGCCGCGCCGCTCGCGCTAGCCGCCGTTTGACACGTTAGCATGATGAGGCCATCTAACTACGCAGTCGGAAGAGCGTAACGGTACCACGCGATCGCCGAGGGACAGCTCAACATGGCCACCGTATCAACGGATACCGGCGCGGATGTGCGCCCGTCGCCACCTGCGCTCGACTCGGTCGTCGTGCGTTTTGCCGGCGACTCGGGTGACGGGATGCAGCTGACCGGCGGCCGTTTCACCTTATCGACTGCACTCGCCGGAAACGACCTCGCCACCTTTCCCGATTTCCCGGCCGAGATCCGGGCGCCGCAGGGGACGACCTTCGGCGTCTCCGCCTTTCAGATCAACTTCGGCTCGGCCTCGATCGAGACGGCGGGCGATGCGCCCGATGTGCTGATGGCGATGAACCCGGCGGCGCTCAAGGTCAATCTGGCCGATCTGCGCGCGGGCGGCCTGATTATCGCCGATACTGGCGCCTTTGATCAGCGCAATCTGACAAAGGCCGGCTACGCCGCCAATCCGCTCGAGGACGGAAGCCTGGCACCCTATCAGGTCGTCGGTCTCGACATTTCGCGGCTGACGCTCGAAGCCGTGAAGCCTTTCGGGCTCGGCAATCGCGAGGCGCTGCGCTGCAAGAACATGTGGTCGCTCGGCCTCGTGCTGTGGATGTTCGACCGCGGCCGCGAGCCGGTGATCCACTGGCTCAAGGGCAGATTCGGCAGCCAGAGCCAGCTGCTCGAGGCCAACATCGCGGCGCTCAATGCCGGCAATGCCTATGGCGAGACCGCGGAGCTGGGCCCGGCACTGACGCAGTGCCGGGTTCCGCCGGCGGCGATGGCGCCCGGGCTCTACCGCACCGTGACCGGCGCCGAGGCGCTCGCCCTGGGCCTCGTGGCGGGAAGCCAGCTCGCCGGGCTGCCGATGTTCTTCGGCTCCTACCCGATCACCCCGGCGAGTCCGATCCTGCACCACCTGGCGCGCCTCAAGGAGTACGACGTCACGACCTTCCAGGCGGAGGACGAAATTGCCGCGATCTGCTCGGCGATCGGCGCCTCCTATGCAGGCCATCTCGGCGTCACCTCGTCCTCGGGCCCCGGCCTTGCCCTCAAGACCGAGGCGTTGGGTCTCGCGGTCGTCTCCGAACTGCCGCTCGTCGTGGTGAATTCCCAACGCAGCGGGCCGTCGACCGGGATGCCGACCAAGACCGAGCAGTCCGATCTTTATCAGGCTGTCTATGGCCGCAACGCCGATTCGCCGCTCGTCGTCCTTGCCGCACGCAGCCCGTCCGACTGCTTCGAGGTCGCGATCGAGGCGGTCCGTCTTGCGGTCGCGTTCATGACGCCGGTCATCCTGTTGAGCGACGGCTACATCGCCAACGCGGCAGAGCCTTGGCGCCTGCCGGACCCCGAAGCGCTCGAACCCTTTGCCGTCGAGTTCTACAACCGCGCCCCGACCGAAGGGCGGATCAACCCATTTCAGCGCGATCCGCAAACCCTGAAGCGCGTTTGGATCAAGCCGGGAACACCGGGCCTGATGCACCGCATCGGCGGCATCGAGAAAAGCTTTGAGACGGGCGACATCAGCTATGAGCCCGACAACCACCAAAAGATGACCAACACGCGCAAAGCCAAGATTGACGGTATTGCCGATTTCATCCCGGAGCAGACGGTGTCCCTCGGTAAGGCTGGCGGCAAGCTCGCGGTCGTCGGCTGGGGCTCGACCTATGGTCCGATCCATCAGGCGGTGGGGCGCTCGCGCGCTCGCGGCGCGGATGTCAGCCACATTCACCTGCGCCACTTGTGGCCGCTGCCGAGGAATCTGGGACCGCTGCTGCGCGGCTACGAGCGCATCCTCGTGCCAGAGATGAACACGGGCCAGCTGAAGACGGTATTGCGCGACCAATACCTGGTCGATGCCAAGCCATGCAATAAAGTGTCCGGACAACCTTTCCGGATTGCCGAGATCGAAGCGGCAATCGATCAGGCGCTGGCGTGAGGAGGACTGCCTGATGAACGATATCGCCCCGCTGGCGCAACTCTCACCCGGCGATTTCGCCTCGGATCAGGAGGTGCGCTGGTGCCCGGGCTGCGGAGACTATTCGATCCTCAAGGCGGTGCAGCGCACCTTGTCGCAGATCGGCGCGCGGCCGGAAAGCACGGTGTGCATCTCCGGTATCGGCTGTTCGAGCCGCTTTCCCTACTATCTCGAGACGTACGGCTATCACACAATCCACGGCCGCGCGCCGGCGGTCGCCACCGGCGTAAAGCTCGCCAATCCGGCGCTCGATGTCTGGATCGTCACCGGCGACGGCGACGGGCTCTCGATCGGCGGCAACCATATGGCGCACCTGCTGCGCCGCAACCTCGACTGTCAGGTCCTGCTCTTCAACAACGAGATCTACGGCCTGACCAAGGGCCAGGCTTCGCCGACCAGCCGGATCGGCACGCGGTCACCCTCGACGCCGTTCGGGTCGATCGAACAGCCGATGAACCCGTGCGGTTTCGCGCTCGGCGCCGGCGCGCGGTTCATCGCCCGCGCCTATGACCTGGCGCAGAAAGAGCTGCCCGAGATCCTGAAACGCGCCCATGCACACAAAGGGGCGAGCTTCGTCGAGATCTATCAGAACTGCATTGTCTATAACGATGGGGTCTTCGCTGATTTTGCCGGCAAGCAGGCCGCGCGTGACGCGGTGCTCTGGCTCCAACCGGGCCAGCCGATGCTGTTTGCCGGTGGCAAGAAGGGCTTAAAGCTCGACCGCGAGCACCTGCAGCTCGAAGTGGTACAAGTCAGCGACGGCGACTGGCGCGCCGCCGGCGTCCTCGTCCATGACGAGACCAGCGGGACCCTCGCTCAGCTGCTGATCGAGACGCCGTTTGCCGAGAGCGGCTTCCCGATGGTGCTCGGCGTCATTTACTGCGACCCGGCGCCGCCCTTCGACGTCGTCATGATCGCGCAGAACCGCAAGATGTCTGCCGGCAAGCCGCGCGACCTACAGATGCTGCTCCGGTCGGGCGACACGTGGTCCGTCGCCGGTGACCGGCCTATCGGAAACGCCTAGAGATCGGAGCGGAATACGTCACACCGCGGAAGGCGGGGTGCGGAGGCGAACTTGCTGCTCTGGGTTCCCGCTTTTCGAGCTTGTGAAGAGCCGTAGGAAACTCCCGCTTGCAGGGAGAGAGTAGGGGTGAGAGGAACCCTTGTTGCGCAGAGGGTGGTTCACGCCTCCCGAGAAAAATCTCCCAGCTCCCGTCGCTTGCAGCCCCTCACCCTGCCGCTTCGCGGGGCGAGGTCGCCGGGCGCGCGGTCAACTCGCCGATGCAGTGCATTGATAAAGGAGATCTGCGCGCAGTGTCTACAGCGTCACCGTGACCCGGTGACCGGCACCGAGACGGTGGTGTTCTCCTGCTTCAATCAGGACCAGGAGATGGACCGCGTCGATTTCCGCACACTGCGCCGGCGGCTCTCGCAAAACAGCGTCCAGGAAAAACTGACCAAGCTCTGGGTCGACCGCTGCCTGCAGCACTTGGGCGAGCGCCCCGCGATCGCCGCGGAGTGAGGAGCCTTTTGAGGCTCGACATTAGTTCGCTCGGCAATGCGGTGCGGCGCCTCCGCGAGGGTCTCGCGTATCACGAGTGCAACCAGGCCGATGAGCAGATCAGGGACGGGTTGATCTGGTAGTCGAAATCAAATTGATGATGCCCACCAGCGGGCCTCACTTCGAGATTGCCTGCGAGTTAAGCCATAAGATGCTCCGACGGTATCTCAGAGAGATTGCCGCCTCCCCCGAGAAAATCGCGCGACTGCCGGTTTGCGGATTTGATCAGGACGGGGACAGCGCAGGGCCTAACAACAGCGCACGGCCTAACAATTGAGTAAATCCGCCGTCAGGGTGTGCGCTACTAAATAGCCGTATTCGAGGCGTTCTCCGACCTGGCGGCAGCGGCTTCACAGGTCAGGCGGGCGAGACGCAGCATGTTGCCGCTCGATCAAAGCCCTGGGACAACGTTCGGGCAGGAGCAACATCGGTCAGATCATGGACTTTGCATTCACTCCGGTGTCCATCTCGACGCGCCGCAAGTTCGCCTCGATCCTACTGGCGGTTGCCATCTTTGCAACCCTCGCTGGATTGGTGACCCGAGCCGGCGGTCGCCCGGGCGTTTTTGGCTTTCTGAACGCCATTTTGGTCGGCACCGCCGTCGGTCTCTTCGAGGAATTTTACGTTCAGAGCCTGCGCGGCCGGTGGATCCGCAATATCCATCCCCTCGGCGCCATTCTAATCTACACAACTATAGTAGTAGTTTTCTTCCTCGTTTCCATCCACTTGACGCATCTTTTGTTATGGCCTTTCTATCAACTTGGGGTCCCATACGCCCGACTCCCGTTCGTTATCCCTATAGTGGTCGCATTTTCAGTCGTCGGGATCGTTGTCATGCGAACGGTCCATTTCATTGGGATCGAAACCCTGTTCCACTTGACGATCGGCACCTACCATCGCCCGGTGGTGCAAGAAAAAGTTCTGCTCTTTCTGGATATCAACAACTCCACAGGGCTTGCCGAGCGGCTCGGCGCAATCCAAACAAAATCCCTTGTTGGCAAATTTCTCTTCGATATTTCGAAGCCGATCACCGATCATGGCGGCGAGATCTATCTTTATAAGGGCGACGGCCTCATTGCGCTGTGGGACTGGCGGGAGGCGGCCAGGAACAACCGGATCTTGCGGGCGATCGACGCCATCTTTTTGACTATCGATCGTGAGCAAGCAAATTTTTTGCAGCAGTTCGGCGTCGTTCCGTCCTTCCGGATCGGGGTGCACGGCGGCGAAGTGGTGGTCAGCGAGCAAGGCGACACAAAGCGGGCCATCGGCGTCTACGGAAGCACGATCAATATCGCGGCCCGAATGGAAGAAGCGGCGAAGGCGCACGGTGTTGCGTGTGTCGTTTCCGGTGATGTCGCCGAAGCCCTCTGCGAGCCCCGACGGCTGGCGCCGATTGGCCATGAGAAGGTGAGGGGTATTTCTGCCGAAATACCCATTTTCGAATACCATGTCGCGAAAGCGGCCTCGCAACGTCAGTCGCATATCGTGGGCTGTTAAGAGCCGGCCGAATTACAATCTTGAGAAGAGCTACGGGAATCTATTCTTCTCACGTTTGCACAATTCGTAGTTAATTTGGTAGAATAGGAATTGCAATTGCGGTAGAATAAGAGCATTGTATTCCAGGCATCGTTTTGTCCCCCAACGATGCAGATCGGCCCGTCGGACCGGCACACCGCCGGGCCGCAGAAGCCCCGGTCTTCCCCGGCCGGGGCTTTTCTGCGCCGGGAGCCCGGCTTTCTTGTGCCGGTACCCCTTTGTTGCCGCCGATCCCCGGGAGGCCGCAAGGGCGGCCGCACAGGGAGGGACCCAAGGCGAAGCGCCCGACCCTCGCGGCGCAAAGCGCGGGGAAGCCCTTGCCGCCCGCATGCGCAAGCGCTGCCCGCGCAACGCCCATCTCATCAAAGTCGAGGAGCTATCAGCCGCTGACTGGTGGGTGCCGGCCCTAGCCAGTGGAAGGAATTGCGATTAGTGTGGTGAACGCGAATTTTTTGAGATCAAAAGGGGATCGTCATTGCGAGCGCAGCGGAGCAATCTCGTGCCTGTCGTGCTCACCCAGCCGAGATTGCTTCGTCGCTCCGCTCCTCGCAATGACGATAAAACCTGATTTCTCAAACTTCTCGATCGGGACACCAGCCACTGTGCTGAACCTTATCAGTATCTCGGCATACAATCCCCCCGGCTGACAGTACGGTCCCATAGCGTAAACAAGCATCGTACCCCAATACCTCGAATTCGGTCAGCTTATCAGGTTTCCATTATTGTCAGTCATGTTAATGGAATAGAGCGTTCCTGAGCTTCCAAACTTTGTGGATCGCCGTCTGCGGCCCCGAAGATTGCTCCCATCCCCTTCTGGTAATCCCAGCTAAAGGCACAATATCGACGCCGCCAGTTCGGCGGTCTGCGCGTGCGCTGCAAGCAGTGCCGGGAAACGCTCGGGATCGCCGCGCGCCATGCCGCATTCGGTGGCCACGCCGTCGACCTGGACATGGCGCCGGGCGGCGACGAGGCGAGCGGTGTTGCCGGCCATGTCGTCGCGGTGAACAAGGCCGAGATAGAGCTCGGTTTCCGGGCGCATCGTTAGCCCGGCGAGCGGTGCGAAATAGGCATCGTCGGTGCGCGGCTTCGGCACCGGCAGGTGAAAGAATTGGATCGGCCGCCGCAGCCCGGCCGACACCGCATTGACAATCTCGACCATGATCCCGGCGTCCTTGGGCTGGATCACGTGCTCGTCGGCCGGGCTGCCGTAGCACAGGTGGTAGCCGAGCTCGATCGCCGCCGGCACGCCGTCACCGATCGCGATCAGCTCGGCGATCGTCTCCTTCCGGAAATCGACCGGCCCCGGCTCGTAATAGCCCTCCCACGCAATGACCTCCTGGCACACGTCCCATTGCAGCGCGATGCGGTCGTTAGGCAAGGCCTGCGCGATCGCTGCGACCTCGCCGAGCATGTGCGTCGTCAGCACCGGGATCAGCGCCGGTCTGTCGGTCGGCACCATGTTGTTGTAGGTCGGCGCGATCGGGGTTGGCAGCGAGATCTGGAACTTGACGCCGGCGGGGATCACGCCTTCCTGCTGCAGGCGTTCGAACAGTCGCCATGACTCGATCGCCATTTCGGCATAGCCGGTCTTGACGGTCGCCGGGTCGAGCCGGGCGCCTGGCTTCACGCGCAGGCGTGGAATTTCGCGCAATAACTTGCCGTCCCACTGGGTAAATTTGAACGGCGGTACATCGCGCGCTAGCTCGATCGCCGGGTTATCGGCCAGCACTTGCTGCAGAAAGCGGATCCAGGTCTTGCGGATGCCGGTCTCGCCGTCCGGCAGGCGCTTCAGATATGGTCCGGTTGCCGCCGCCAGGGTACGGAACACCGTCTCAGCGTCGGGCAACGGGATGCTGCCGACAAAATGCACAATCGGCTTGTGCGCTGGCGCTGCGCTCATCGCGGCCCTCTCCCCTCAACCGACATTCGCCACATCCCGGCGGCTGCGCGGTAAGGATCGCCCTTTTGACCGGTTTGGGCAATCAAAACGCTAAACGCGATCCTCGCCACGCTCAGACCAGAGCCGGTGAGCGAGCCATCACCACCACCGCCGGCCCACAAGCCGCCCTCGAAGTGCCGATACCGGAGACACCGTCGAAACCCTACCGGCCCGCCGCGCAGCGGAGACAGGAGCTGTGTTGGTCGCCGGAAGGGGCGGGACACTTGCCGGCTTCGCGGCCAGCGAAGGGCGACCGCCGTGTGGCTGGAGGCTGCCGTGATGACACTGAAGAACCCAACGGCGGGGCGCTTGGCTGGTTCCGCCCCTGCTGGACGGAGATATGCCCATTGCCGCCAGAATCCAGTGAATTGCAGTAAATCTCTCTCCAACAGAAAACAATGCGGCGACCGGCTGATATCCGATGCTGCCGCGGGACCAATGTCGCTTGGTTTGATTGCCGGATGTGGCGAGGTGAAGAAAGACCGTCGCGATTACGATCATTGGCGTCGCCTCACTCACCCGTGCCAATGCTGCGGTGACGTTTATTTGCCGCTGATCAGCTGTCCTGTTACCAGCCAAAAATCGGAGAGTAGATTTGTGCCGCCGAGAGTGGCGGTAACGAGCATCAGACACCCCTCACGGTCACGGAGCTGGTGCCTTCGATGCCGACAGCCGAGTACTTGCGGGTTTGCATAGATGCCCGGCCTAAGAGCCTGTCTTCGGGGCGGGCCGAGCAGGAACCATCGCTCTTATTTATTCACGGCCATTGGTTCTTTGTCCGAGGCGCTCAGCAGCCGGTTGTCCCCTTCCTCCAGTGGGAGCCCGGCCGCCTTTCTTGTTGTCAGCGAACCAAATCCTGGAACACCGTCGAGCAGATCAAAATCCCAGGAATTCTCGGACAGGCCGATGAAGTCGCGGATCGCCGGATCGGTCACCCAGGCGCGGCGCAGCGCCTCCCGGGTCAAACTTTGAGGCACACCGGGATCCAGAAAGGGCCGGATGTCGGAGCCGAGACCGATTGCATCGATCGGCGGCAAGCTCGCCGCGTTGAGCACGGATTGGGGCGCGGACAGCTGCTCGGGTTTCTCAGAGAGTGGCGTCGCAGCCGCGTTGGCGTTCGGCAGTCCGCTCGAGAGAGTGGGAGGGACGATTTCCTGTATCTGGGCAAACGCGCCGGTCGCGAGAAAGGTCAGCGTGAATACGCCCAGCAGATGGCGCAGCAACATCGAGCACATATCTTCCTCCTTCCGATCATCGGATCGGCTTATTAGAGCTGCCTCGGCCAGGGATCCCGCTGACTGAGCCTCGTTCGCCGATGGGCAGCTGCCGCCGACTAAGGACTAATCGAGAAATCCATGGGCGCGATGTGACGTGGTTCACATTGGAGAAAAATCTCCGCCTCACGCAGCAACTCCGAGGAACTCCAGGACGCGCACAGTGCGGACGCGAAGACGACCGGTCCACGGTGTCTTCGAAGAAGCCGTTGACGGGCGCAGCTCGGATGTGCCCGTAATTGCAACGGTGTCGCCTTCACGATAAGAAGCGACAAACTCGCGTGCGACGTCTCCGGCGATGGCGCAGATGACAGAACCCTGTCCCGGGCACTCGAGCCTAAAACTGGCCCGCGTCCCGAACTCAGGTACCTTGAAGATGCGCAGGCCGGTAATGTGCCCGATGAGAAAATGCTCCTGCATCACGGCTGCCTCCGTTGAGCCGAAAACATGCTGACAATAAAGGCAGTGGCGAGGGCAGTGCCCCCGCCAGCCCTTTTTATGGCCTCAAGTTGCGTAGCGGTCCCTGGTCGTCGGGAAAGTTTGACGTGTTCAGCACCTGGATGCCGGCATTGTGCTCGCCATTGAATGGCGTCACGGTATTTGGGCAGCCGACGTTTTGTGCGTCGGTCGGCGAATTGAACCACAGGCCCAAATGGTAGGTCTGTACCGGGTTGGTCATGGGATTCTGTGCCGCGTCCGGGAATGGCGGATCATTGAAGACCAGGGGCGCCGGCGCGACATTGGGGGCGACG
>Ga0126381_100003540_pt1 | contig 16930 bp, 11 predicted proteins | sample PanSoiMetPlot_28_FD_96465 | JGI IMG/M metagenome (GOLD analysis project Ga0126381, IMG submission 96465) | Tropical forest soil microbial communities from Panama - MetaG Plot_28 | ecosystem: Environmental > Terrestrial > Soil > Tropical forest > Bulk soil | place: Panama | collected 2016-02-17 | reverse complement strand
TGACTTGGGCCGAAAGAACCACTTCCTGCGCCGCCGCGCATTCGCGCACGTGCGCTGAATCTGCGGCCTTTGGGATGCTCGCCACGCCCGGCTGAGCCAGGAGCCACGCTAGAGCAACTTGTGCCGGTGTGGCGCCGACACGCCTGGCGATGTCTTTCAGCTGCCGCTGACGCAGCAGTCGTCCTCGCCCGAGCGGGGAATACGCCATAACCGCGATGCGATGGCGGCGGCACAGCGGCAGCAGATCCCATTCGGCGCCGCGCGACGCCAGGTGATACAGGATCTGGTTGGCGGCGCAATGACTGCCTCCCGGTGTGGCTAGCAGCTCTTCCATGTCGGAGGTGTCGAAGTTGGAAACGCCCCAAGCTCGAATTTGCCCGCCTGACTTGAGCTCTTCGAAGCCCGCCACCGTTTGCGCCAGCGGAACCGACCCGCGCCAATGCAGTAAGTACAAATCGAGATAGTCGGTGCCGAGCCGCTTCAAGCTACGCTTGCAGGCGGCAACAACGCCCTGGCGCGTCGCGTTATGGGGATAGACCTTGCTAACCAGGAACGCCTTATTGCGCGAGCCGGCAATCGCTTCCCCGACAACCTCCTCGGCCCCGCCCTCGCCGTACATTTCGGCGGTGTCGATCATGACCATGCCCAACTCGAGGGCGAGCCGAAGCGCGGCGACCTCGCCCGCACGCCGCGTTGCCCTCTCCCCCATCTCCCAAGTGCCAATGCCAAGTACGGGCATCGATCCGCCCGAGCACATCGCAATCCTTCCATTCACCAAGGACATTCTGGATTCACCTTTCACGGAGCAACGATACCCCAGGACTGAGACCGCGGCATCGCTGGGCTACAATGCCAAGGAAATAGGTTTCGACCATGCCTCTGGACAGCCGCTCCACCGAATCAAGTCCTGCGCGCCACATCGTGCGCGGCGCATGCCCGCATGATTGCCCCGACACCTGCGCGCTGCATATCACGGTCGAAAATGGCCGCGCGGTCGACGTTGCCGGCGACCCCGATCATCCGACGACACGCGGGACTCTCTGTACCAAGGTCGCGCGCTATCTCGACCGGACCTACTCGAGCCAGCGCATCTTGCATCCGCTGCGGCGCGTAGGCCGCAAGGGCGAAGGCAAATTCGAACGCATCGGTTGGGATGAAGCGCTCGATACGATAGCGCTGCGGTTCAAGCAGATCGCTGCGTCGGAGGATGGGCCGCAGGCGATCCTGCCGTACAGCTATGCCGGAACCATGGGCCTCTTGCAGTACTGCTCGATGGATCGGCGCTTTTTCCATCGCCTCGGAGCCTCGCTGCTCGATCGAACCATTTGCTCCACCGCAGGCAAAGCGGGCTACGTCGCCACGATTGGCGCGGCCGTCGGCACGGACCTCGAGCAATTCGAAAACGCCAAGCTGATCCTGATCTGGGGCTCGAATCCCATTGTTTCCAACCTTCATCTGTGGAGCCGCGTGCAGGAAGCCAAACGGCGCGGCGCCAAGCTGGTCGCCATCGATCCTTACCGCAGCCTCACGGCAGAAAAGTGTCAGGTGCATCTAGCCTTGATTCCGGGGACGGATGCCGCGTTGGCGCTTGGGCTGATGCACGTGCTCATCAATGAGGATCTCATCGACCACGACTACGTAGATCGCTACACGGTCGGCTTTGCCGAGTTGAAGGAGCGCGTTCAAGAGTATCCGCCCACGCGAGTAGCGCAGATCACCGGCCTCGAGGCTGGAGCGATTGTTGGGCTTGCTCGAGACTACGGCTCGATCCGGCCCGCGGCGATCCGCCTCAATTATGGAATGCAGCGTCACGCCGGTGGCGGCATGGCCATGAGAGCCGCAGCGTGTCTGCCGGCCCTGGTCGGCGCATGGCGGGATCCGGCGGGTGGCGCGCTGCTTTCCTCGAGCGGTTCCTACCCGGTGAATTCCAAAGCTCTCGAGCGTCCCGATCTGATCTGGAACAGCCCGCGCACCATCAACATGACGACGATCGGCGACGCACTCCTCGAAGCGAACGATCCACCAGTGCGGGCGATTTACGTCTACAACTCGAACCCGGTCGCGGTCGCGCCGGATTCGGCGAAAGTCGTGCGAGGCTTTTCACGCGAAGACCTCTTCTGTGTCGTGCACGACGTCTTCCAGACCGATACCGCCGACTATGCCGACATCGTGCTTCCGGCGACCACGCAGCTCGAGCATGTCGACGTGCATTCTTCGTATGGCCATCTCTATGTGCTCGCCAACAACCGCGCCATCGCGCCCCTGGGCGAAGCCAAGCCGAACACCGAGGTGTTTCGCCTGCTCGCGGCAAAGATGGGATTCACCGAATCCTGTTTCGCCGAGACCGATGAGGAGATCGCCCGCGACGCCTTCGTCTCAAGCGATGCGCGAGTGGAGGGACTCGACTGGGAAGCGCTGAAGGCACGGGGCTGGCAACGCCTCAACGTCCCCGCCCCGTTCGCGCCGTTCGCCAACGGGGGATTTCCGACGCCTTCGGGCAAATGCGAGTTTTATTCCCAGAAGCTGGTCAGCCAGGGGCTCGACCCGCTTCCGGCCTTCACTCCGCCGCGCGAATCGGTCTCGAGCAATCCGGATCTCGCGCGAAAATATCCGCTGGCGATCATTTCTCCGCCGGCGCGCAACGCCCTCAATTCGACTTTTGCCAACCTGCCAGTGTTCGCCCAATCGGAAGACGTCCCTCGCTTGGAGATTCACCCCGACGATGCGAGGGCGCGGAGCGTCGCCGCAGGCGACCGGGTTCGAGTCTTCAACGATCGCGGATCACTCGTGCTGACGGCGCGCGTCACGGACAAGGCGCGGCCCGGCGTCGTCGTCGCTTTGTCGATCTGGTGGCGCAAGCTCTCGCCCGACGGTACCAACGCCAACATGGTCACGAGCCAAGCTCTGACCGACATGGGCCGTGCGGCGACCTTCTACGATGCTTTGGTGGAGGTGGAAAAGCTGTAGCACTCTGCGCACGTCGCGATGTGGCATCGCCGTGCGCTTGAGCGACCGTCCACTGGCTCGCAGCTCTGCGCGAACCGCGACAAAGCGAGCGCTAGTCCAAAAGCTCGTAGGTCTGCGCGAAAAGCGCACCGCCGACGACGCCCCAATCGTCCGGCGCGTACTGAACCAGCCAGTCCCCTGCTTCGCCCTTTAGCTCGCCCCGGTCGTTGCTCAGCGATACGGCAAAGCAATCGCGCATCTGCTTAGCCCATACGACCAGGGCGCGCTTGCGATAACGTCCCGGCTTACCGGGCCGGAGCGGAGCAACAGGCTCATACGACACATCGAACGCGGCGCGCGGTACCGGCCAGCGCTCGCCCGCGGATCCAGTCACCAGGGCGTCACCTGGAGCGTACTTTACAGGGCCTTCGCGCGTCGAGAGGGTACCGCCGTGCTGTGCGAACTCCACGGTCAAAGGGCCCGGGCGTTTGCGCGCGCGGTGAGCCGCAGGATCGAGCTTCAAATCCAGCGCAGTCATGCCAGCGGTAGGTTCTTGTCGCGCAGCATGGCGAGCAGCTGCTCGCCTCTCGCTAAGGTCGGGCGTTATCTTACCGCGGCGAAAATCGGCGCGACGCGCGAGACTCGCCAGGAGCTTTAGTTCGTCTTGCGCACCAGCCCGACCATGACCCCGAAGATCTCGAGCGAGCCTTCCGGTCGGATGGTCGGGTAAGACTTGTTTTCAGGGCGCAGGACGAAACGCCCGCGTTCGAGATCCAGACGCTTCAGCGTAAACTGATTGTCGACGATCGCCACAACCACGTCGCCCCGCTTCGCCGCGCCACGTTTTTCCACGACTGCGAGATCTCCGTCGAAAATTCCGGCGTCGATCATCGAATCGCCCTTGACGCGCACCAGCACCGTTTGCGATGGATGCTCGATCAGGTAATCGTCGATGGTCAGCGCGTCGCCAGCCGCATCGTCGATGGGCCTGGGTAGACCCGCATGAACAGGCGCATCGGCCAGCGTTCTTTCGAAAAAGCGGCGGGTAGGCGCAAGCCGGCGGTCCGGCGTCGATTCGACAAACCCGGCGAGCTTCAGGCGCGCCACCAACGCAGCGACGGAGGACTTGGAGCGCAGACCAAGCAGGCCGCCGATCGAGGCGTAGGAAGGCAGCGCATGATGCCGAGCGTAATAGTCCTGTAGCGCCGTCAGGTAGGAACGATCGTTCGACATTTGGCGTACACTACCGAACGATCGTTCTTGCGTCAAGGCTGTCCATGTTCGCTCCGGCAGTCGCTTTTGTCGACCTGGAAACGACCGGCGCCACGGCGCCGGACGACCGGGTCACCGAAGTCGGCATCGTCCGCGTTGACGACGGCGAGCAGGTGAGCGAATGGAGCACCCTGCTCAATCCCGAATGCAGCATACCTGCACCCATCCAGGCGCTCACCGGCATTACCAACGCCATGGTGGCGTCTGCCCCGACGTTCCGCCAGGTCGCGAGCGAGATCGCGGAGCGTCTTCAAGGATGCTTGTTCGTCGCGCACAACGCGCGCTTCGATTACGGGTTTCTCAAGCACGAGTTTGCTCGATTGGGGCAGTCGTTCACCGCCAAGGTGCTGTGCACGGTCAAGCTTTCGCGGAGGCTCTATCCCGATTGCGCACGCCACAATCTCGACGCGGTGATCGACAGGCACCGCCTCGGTGAAGCCGACCGCCATCGCGCGCTGGGTGACGCGCGCATCCTGTGGCGGTTCGTGCAAAGCGTTTATGGGGAGAGGAGCGCCGACCAAGTCGATGCGGCGGTCAAGTGCATCCTGAAGGTGCCGAGCATCCCGCCTCAGCTCGCTCCAGACGCGCTCGAGCGTATTCCGGAAGCGCCCGGCGTTTACCTTTTCTATGGACTGAACGCGTTGCCGCTTTACATCGGCAAGAGCGTCAACCTGCGTGAGCGCGTCGCCTCGCATTTCTCTTCCGACTATCGCAGCGCCAACGATCTCCGGTTGTCGATGGAAATCACCCGCATCGAGATCGAGCAGACCGCAGGCGAGCTCGGGGCGCTGTTGCGCGAATCGCGGTTGATCAAGACACTACTTCCCGCATACAACCATCGCCTGCGCAGGCGCACCGACATGGTCGCAATGTCTCTGGCCGAAGACGAGGCGGCGCCCGATTACGTGAAGTCGACCGCCATCGATGCCAACAACCTCGACGGACTCTATGGTCCCTATGCGTCGCGCGCTCGAGCCCGCGCGACACTGCGCGAGCTGGCTCGGAGATCGAGGCTGTGCTGGAGCACGCTCGGGCTCGAACGCCGCACTGGTCCGTGCTTTGCACGCCAGGTTGGACACTGCGCCGGGGCCTGCGTGGGCGCCGAGACGCGGGCTCAACATGCGTCACGATTGCGCGAGGCACTGTTCGGGCATCGACTCAAACCTTGGCCCTACCCCGGGATGGTCGCGGTGCGCGAGAACGACATTTTGAGCGATCGCACCGAAGCGCACGTGTTTCGCAACTGGTGCTGGCTGGGGACCGCGTGCGATGAGGCACAGCTTCAGACCATCGCCGAATCTCCGCCACGCGTCGAGTTCGACCTCGACATCTATCGCATGCTGGTCAAGCGTTTGCGGCGCGTCGCAGTGACACCGCTGGCGTAACTCGACTCGCCGCGCGTGTGAAGTCGACGACGATCGCTTCCGCGCGAGTACGCACCGATTGCGCATTCGACCAGCGCAGGAATATTCGCGTTGCAGTCGCTCTTGGCGACGCAGTATGATCGCTGACGCTACATGCCCGCTCGCGCGACGAACACGCGGTGTTCGCGCGACGCGGCATGGCGTTCGGTCGCTGCAACGAGCAGGTATCGACGATGAGCGAGATCAGTAACAACACGTCAGCCGCCGAGCCTTTGCCGGAAGCCGACAAGGCAGGCGACTCGCGCCTTTGGCGCGCGCTCACGATGGTCGCCGTTGCGATGATAGGCGCCTTCCTCGCCTACATGACGGGAACGTACGAATTGCAGAGCGTTCGGCTGGAGCGTGAGATCGTCCAGCAGAATCTGATCACCGTCACCGAGCGCCAGCGTCTGCTCGACTACCTGGAAGCGAGCCAGCAGTTGACCCGTCGCGCCGATGCGTACCGTGCGATCGCCGAATCGAACGCAGCAGCTGCGACAGATCATGTGCGGACTAGTGAGCAAGCCGAGATCCTCACGCTGCAGGCGCAGGAGGAATTCGCCGCAGCGCGTGCGCTGAAACCGTTCATCGACGCCACGAGCCGGGTCGTCAGCTCGGACGGCCCCGACACGGATACGAACGTTCGGCGCTCCGTGGATCAATTCAAGGAAGCGAGAGGCATCGCGAGCGAGCCAGACTCGCTCGCGAAGCTCGACGAGGCGATGGAAAAAGCACACGAGAAGGTTCGAACGCTCGCCGGAACCGTTGTGGTCTTCATCCTCGCGCTCGTGATGTTCACGCTCTCGGACGTCTATCGTGCCACGCCGTACCGTTCACGCACCTGGTTCGCGATCGGCGTCGTCATCGCGATGCTGGGCACGGCGTTCGCCGCGTTCACCAATCCGGAGTTGTACATCTGGTTGACGGGCTTCGTTGTGGTAATGGTCGCGCTTTTCGCAGCGGCGTGGGTCTTGAGCGGCCGTCATGCAAGGCGCACCGCGTCGCTGCCGGCGGCGAACCAACTCGAATCCGACGCCACGCAGGCGCACGCGGGACGCCACCGCGACGAACATCCGCACCCGGAAATCAAGCCTGAGGCACGTTCGATCTTTGGCCTTTTGGGCCATGCGCACACGCCTTATTCGCGGCTAATCATTTACACCATGGCGTTGACAGTATTCCTGAGCGCGCTGTCGGGCTTCGCTTACACGTGGGCGCTGATCGAATCGAGCACCGCGTCGCATCAGGCTCTGAAGCGGCAGATCGAGCTCAACACCAGCATGAGCGCGGACGCTGAGGCGATCGACACGCTACTGCAGGTCGCAGATGCCGCCGAGGCGCGCGCGCGGTCGCAGGTGGTGCGCTACAAGGCCGCCTACTTATCGTCGAGGCAGCGCAACGACGAAGCGCTCGCAGCAACTGCACAAGCCGATGCGCTTGACGCGTCGGCGCGCAATCCGGTCGCAGCGCAATGGCTCGAACATCCGACGCTTGGCGCCGATGCTGATGCAGGCTTTCCGCGAAAGCTGCTCAATCAGCGGTCGATCCAGGAAGGCAAGGCCAATCGATGGGAATCGCTCGCGATGTGGGACGCGCATAACCACGAGAGCGTTCGTCGGAACCATATCGCGACGGTGCTGTTGCAGACGCTCACGATGCTCGCCGTCGCGCTGTATCTGCTCGGCCACGCGAATGCGATGGGAAAAAGCGCAGGCGGCTGGTCCCTGTTCACGGGCGGCTGCGTGTTGCTCGCGACGGCGTTCGTGCTCGCGCTCCACGCTGAAGCAAGCACGATGCAAACGCAAATTGCGACTGTCAGCGATAACTGCAAATCGGACCCGAGCCATTCGTCAGCCAACATGCCTGCTGAATTGCGCGCGGCGCGCTACTACGCCAGCGCGCGCGCGCTGCTGACGACGGCGGACAGCTCGGAGAAGTATCGCGAAGCGCTCATCGCTTTGGAGTGCATGTCGCAGCTTCGACGCGGGGAATCGACGCTGCCGCGGGTCGACTACGTGCGCGCGCTGGAGCTCGAAAGCACGTTCCAGACGAATCAACCCTGGGCAGGCCTGCCGCTCAAGGAAGATCTCGAGGGCATGATCGCGCGGATGGAAAGCGTCGTCCGCGAGTATAAAGTGACGGGTGAGAAGCCACCGGTTCGCATTCTCGCGAGCCTCGGGCGATACAGGTTGCTGCAAGCGCTCCAGCGCGGCGACGATAAGGGTGCCGGCGACAGCAATGGCCGTGGCAAGAGTAAAGGCGGTGCCGACGGTAAAGCCGCTCGTGACGACTCCCTGAAGCGAAGTGTCGAGTTGCTCACCGAGGCAGCCGAAGCGGTCAACGCGGCCAGCGACGGGCGCGAAGCCCAACAGCGGCGAATACTGATCAACCTGGCCATTGCTCAATATGCGAGCGGTTTGAACCGTGGCGCCGACGCGACAGCGAACGCGGCTCTCGCGATTCCTGTCACAGGCTCGAAGCGCTTCATCGGACGCGCGCTGACCGACCTTGAGCTCCTGCGCAAACATTGCGTGCGCTTCCGCACGCCGGACGAATGCGCGTCGCTCGCGAAGCGCATCGACAGCCTCAAGGGCAGGCTGGTCGCGACGACGTGGCAACAGTCCACCATGCTTCCCGTCGCGCTCGCGCGATCGGACGATGCGGGTGCGCCCGTGAAGGAAATGACGGTCGATGTGACGCCCGACGGCCTGCGATGGTCGTTGCCGCCGCTTCGCATCTCGTCGCAACAGCAGCTCGCACTCGTCTGGTACGAATACGACGCGCGATGGGAGGTGTGGCGGGCGATGCCGGACGTGTCGGGGCTCGTTGCTGTCGGCCGAGACTCGGTGATCTCGTACCCCGCCGCGACTCGACTCGAGCGCTGCATCGCCGCCGACCCGGGCGCGCGGTACCGAGCCGAGCTCTATCTCGACGGCAAGCTGGTCGCGACCGGCATCGGAGCGCCGGCTTCGGAACAGCGGTTCAAACCGTGGCTGCTGAGCGACCTCAACGTCGCGTTTTGCGCGCCGGTTGGATGGACCGAGATCGACGTGCCCCTGCGCTCGGACAGCGACAGCATGCTGGTGCGCGCGATCGGCACGGGCAACGGCACTCCCGCAATGGTGTTCTTCACGTTCTACGGGTTCAACCGCAGCGACGCGTCGCCACAGCAGATCGCGCGCGTCGCAGACTACCTCGTGCGCGGCGGCTGGCTCGACGCCCAGACGACGCTCGTACCGCGCGAGCTATCAGCGAGCTGCGCAAAGAGCGACGCCTTCCCGGCGTACGTGACGCGGACGACAAACGAGCGCGTTCGGCACATCGCTGTCGCGTTGCGCGGTGATGCTTCGGCCGACGCTTGCATTGCGCTGCGCTCATTGACCAACCGATACGGGACCGAATCGCCGGGCGGCGCAAAGCCGACACCCAGGGCGACGCTCGCGGCACGGTGACGGCGCCGGCACCCCCTGTAGTCCGAGGTCGAAGAGCCGTAACCCCGTCCACCATCAACTCGCGGGCACGAGAGGTTGGAAGCTTCGCTCGAACCCCGCCCGCGGTCGCAGTCCCTGCCACCAAGAAAATCCGCTAAGCTTGGGCGAGCCGCGGCATTTGCGTCACGCGGTGCTTCCCGTGAAATCGTCGACGTCGACTGCGCCGGTCCTGCCATGGAGCGTCCGCCTGAGCGCTCCGCGCCGGCTGGCCATCGTGCTGCTGATAGGCACGCTCGCTTTCCTGATCCTCGAGCCCTGGCTGAATGCACGAACGCGCATGCTGGTCGCATGGAACGCCGGTGCGCTGACTTATCTCACTCTGGCGTGGATCGCGGTTGCGCGTGCGACTCCGGAGATGACCCGTGTTCGCGCCCAGACGCAGGACCAGACAACCTTCGTTATTTTTCTGCTCGTGATCACCGCATCGGCGACGAGCTTTGTCGCCATCGGCTTTGTTTCAAGCGGCCTCAAAGACCTGCCCTTCTGGCCGCGCGCCTGGCACCTCACGCTCTCGGTTGTGGCGCTGCTGCTCTCCTGGCTGCTGATCCAGACGCTGTTCGCATTTCACTACGCCCGGCGCTACTACTCGTGCCATGTCGCGACGACCGAGCTACGCCGCGGCCTCAAGTTTCCTGGCGACAGAGAGCCCGACTATCTCGACTTCGCGTACTACTCCTTTGTCGTGGGCATGACCTCGCAGGTATCCGACGTCGCCGTCATGACGCGGCATATGCGCCGGCTGACGCTCATCCACGGCGTGCTTTCCTTCATTTTCAACATCGCCATTCTGGCGATGAGCATCAACATCATCGGCGGCGTGATCTAACGGCGGACATCCGCTGGCGGCGGGCCCTCGGTCGCCATCGACAGCAAATTGCAAGCTTGTCGCAAGGCTATGACGGCGCTTGTACATGACACGCGCCACCCACGGATCGACTCGTGATTCAACGTGTTGTGTGCATTGGTTTGCGTTCTGTCAAAGAATTCCTTGCCCACCGCTGAAAAGATTTGTAACAATTGGAGCCGGGGAGAAACTATGTCTCTCCGCAACTAACCTGCCCGAAGAGCAGGCGCTCTCCAACAATGCTTTGTTCCCCGGCGAGGCTGATGCCTTCTGCTGCGCGTTTGCTTGCGTCTGTTGCCTGTCCCGCCGCCTTCCAGCCGCGGACGCGCGGGCGTGTGGGGCACGCTCGCGGCGGCGCCCGAGCACGCATTCTGGTCATCGCCGGCACACGCCCTGAATGCATCAAGCTGGCGCCCCTGATGCATGCACTCGAAGGCCACGCCGCGCTGTCGGTCATCCTGATCAACAGCGGCCAGCACCTGCTCGCCGTGCGCGAGTGTTTCGCTGAATTCGGAGTGCGCTGCGACGTGGAGCTCGCCGAATTGCCGCAGCTGCCGCATCTCGCGGCAGCGCATCAGCATCTGCGCACCGAGTTGCGTGCCGTCGCCGAGCGATATGCTCCGGCGGCGGTGCTGGTACAGGGCGACACGCTGACCGCGTACAGTGCCGCACGCGCGGCGCGCGACGCCGGTTGCATGCTCGCGCATATCGAAGCAGGTTTGCGCACCGACGCCATGCTCGATCCGTTTCCGGAAGAATGGTTCCGGCGCCGAATCGCGTGCCATGCAAACATCCATTTCGCGCCTTCAGCTTCGGCCGAGGCCAATCTGCTCGCCGAGGGGGTCGAAAAGCGCGCCATTCACCGCGTCGGCAACACCGGCATCGACAGTCTCAAGCGCCTGCTCGACGATGGGCGGTACCAGCGCCACCACGCTGCGCGAAGCGACAACTCACTGCTCGCGACGCTGCACCGGCGGGCAAATTGCGACGGTAACGCTTCGATCGTGTGCGACGCGCTTGCAGACGTCGCGGAAGCCCGGCCCGGCCTGCGAATTCTCTTCCCCGTGCACCCGAATCCGCGCATTGCTGCGACGATCCGGCGGCGGCTCGGGTCGCATCGCTCGGTCGATCTTGTCGAGCCGATGCGCTATCCACAATTCGTGGAAAGAGCGGCCCAAGCCGCCCTGATCGTGAGCGATTCCGGCGGCATTCAGGAAGAAGCTCCGCACCTCGGTACACCTTTGCTTGTTCCGCGCCTCAACACCGAGCGCCCTGAATGTCTTACCACCGGCTTTGTGCAACTGGTCCCTGTCGACCGCGCGGCAATCGTCAAGCACGCATTGACCGCGCTAGATACACCACGGCGGCCGGCTCTGCCGATCGATGATGACGCGCCCTTTGGTGCGGGTGACGCGGCGAGACGCATCGTCGGCGTTCTCGAGCATGCCTTGCTAGAGAGAGCACCGACGTGAGTTGGCGCGCCGTTTCCTCCGACATCGCCACCTGGCAAGCCGGTTCGGACAACCGGCTCGATACAGCGCAGCGCAAGGTCGAGGCGTGGTTGCTCAACCGTGCCCAGGTACGACGAGGGTTAAACCAGGGAGCCGTCGCCGGCGCGATCGACCATGTTGCTGGCGCACAGTATCTCTATCCGGAGGCCGCCGGCTATTTTCTGCAGTGGCTCGCGTGGCTTCGGGTGCTGCGGCGGCCAAATCGGCAACTGGCCGAGCGCGCGGCAGACTGCCAACGCTGGCTTTCCCTGTGGATCGAGGGCGCGGCGCCTCCGCAAACCAGGGTTTACGTGCGAGCGCACGAGCTCGATTGGCGCAATTCAGCGGTGTTTTTTTTCGATCTTTCCATGGTCCTGCGGGGACTCGCGTCCGCCGCGGAGCAGGAACTTCTCGATATCGACCGGCGCCTTGTCGACGCACTGGTCGAATGGCTGTCAAAGCTGGCCGCGCGCGAGGGAGATTTCCTTGCGTGCCTCGCAACATCGCCCCAGGTCGACTTGCCCAACCGCTGGTCCACGCGGCGCGGGGCTTTCCTCGCCAAGGCCGCGGCCGGTGTCTTAAGTGCTTCGCGCGCGCTGCCACAGGTCAATGCGCATTTGCGTGATGCGGCCAAGAAAACGCTTGCGTCGAGCCTCCTTGCAGCCACAGCGCAGCCGCACACGGAGGTGCACGCGCAGCTCTACGCCATCGAGGGCGCGCTGGCGCCCGCGGCAGACGACGTAGCGGCGCCGCATCTGCCGAAGCTGGCAATACAGCTCGATGCAATGCTCGCCGCCGCGATGCCGCGAGGACTCCCGTGGGAATCGGTGGATGGGCACGGCGTCGCGCGAGTCGATGCTGCCGCTCAGTGCCTGCGAGCGGCGTACCTGCTGCATGCGCTTGACGCCAGCTGGCTCCCGGAGGCGGATTGCCTGCGGCGAATGCTCGATGCTCTGGTTGGTCAGATCTCGACCGAAGGCGCGGTTCCGTTCGCTGCAACCGGCACTGCAATGGCAGGCAGCGTGTGGGCGGCGATGTTCGCCGAGCAAGCGTTGACACTCTCCCGGCTGCGATCCGGCGACGCTGTTTTGCACGATGCACGTCGGTGGATCGTGTGACCGGTCATCGGCGGTATGTTGCACCGACGCGCGCATGCGTCGGTTCGTCGAGCTGATTAGGCGGTCCTGATGTGGGGAACCCGACTTCGCCAGCGTGCGCGTCTCGCTCCGCTTTATCTGGCGGTGGCGTTTTGCGATCGATTCGCCAAAGCGCCGCGACGACCCCGACCCGTCGGACACCCGAAGACCTGGAGTGCTGGTATTTCCGTGGTGATCCCCGATCGCGACGCGCCCGAGCTGCTCGGCGAAGCGCTCGACAGCATCGACGCGGCATTCGATTCGGTCGGCGAGCCAAGGCAACTGATCATTGTCGCCAACGGCGCGCCCAGGGCGCGCTACGCGCGTGTGGCCCAAAAATATCCTGGGCTCGAGTTCCTTCATGATCCGCGTCCCTGCGGATTCAGCACGGCGATCCACCGCGGCGTGGCGCATGCCCGCTACGATTGGACTCTGCTGCTCAACAACGACATGACTATCGAGCCATCCGCGCTGGCGCATCTTGCTTCGCTCCGCGCCGCAGCCGTGTTCGCGATCGCGCCGCAGATCCTTCAGCAGAGCGCGGATGGACGGCGGGAAGAGACCGGCTTTGTCGACTGGTATGTCGATGATGGCGGCGTCCATGCATACCATGCGCCGGTTCCCCGCGGCGGCTACGCGAGCCCGCATCTGTGCGCGAGCGGTGGCGCAGGATTGTTTCGCACCGCACTCCTCCGTCGCTATGTTCGCGCCACCCGTGCCTACGACCCATTCTATTGGGAAGACGTCGAATGGGGCCTTCGTGCCTGGCGCGACGACTTCCTGGTGCTGCACTGTCCTGATGCACGGGTAAGGCATCGTCATCGGATGACTACGACCCGTTTCTACGCCGAGCCGGAAATCGCGCGCATCGTCGAGCGCAACCGTCTGCTTTTCGATCTGCGCAACGCGGTGACCGATCGCCGAGCGGAGTGGCTGATGCAGCGCGTCTGCGATCAGCCTTACACGTCGCAGAAGGAGCTCGCCGGCCTGATCGTCGCCGCACGGGTCCTGCGTCATCGCTGGCGCTCGCGGCGCGAGGCGAAGGAGCCCTTGCCTCCGGCAACCGCAGATACGCGACACGAAGTCGCCGAGCCCGGCCCCTCGTTCAGCTATACCCTGGGCCATCGCCTACCGCGCACACGGGTACTGGTGGTCACGCCGTTTTGCGTCTTCCCTCCCCGCCACGGCGGCGCGCGGCGCGTCGAAGGGCTGTTGCAATGCCTGAGGCACGAGTTCGACATCGTTCTCTTGAGTGACGAGGCGTCGCTCTACGACGCACGCAGCTTCGCCTATTTCGATGGCCTCCAGGCCGTCAAGCTCGTGCAGCGCCGCGAATGCGAGGCTTCGACCAGCGATGCCGACCTCGAAAAGCGCATCGAGATGCACTGCCACAAAACAATGGTTCGTGCCTTGCAAAAGACACTGTCGGACTATCAGCCCCACGTGGTGCAGATCGAGCACGTCGAGCTGGCGGCGCTGAGCCGTTTCCGTATGCCTGGACAAAAGTGGGTTCTAGCGCTGCACGACGCCTTTGTCGCGAGCGACTTTCGCGACCCTCGGGCTGCGGGCCGCCTCAATCAGCACTTGTTGGAGTCCTACGACGCCGTGACGGTGTGCTCGACCGAGGACCAAACGCTGACCGCGCATCCGCGAGCGATCTGCGTTCCCAACGGGACCAGCATCGACGATCCAGAACATGCTCCTTCGGATTCGGCACAGCTTCTGTTCATGGGACCCTTCCGGTACACGCAGAACCTGCAGGGTATCAGGCGCTTCCTGCGTGTCGCGTATCCGCAGATCAAGGCGGCCGCGCCGTCCGCCGGTCTGCTCGTGCTTGCAGGCGACAGAGCGGAGCAGGCAATTGCCGGGGATGCTGCGTTCGCCCAGCCCGGCGTGAGCGTCGTCGGACACCGAGAAGACGTGCAACAACTGCTGCGTGCTAGTGCGCTTACGCTCAACCCGCTTTCGGGCATTCGCGGCTCGTCGATCAAGGTCATCGAATCACTCGCCGCCGGCAGAGCGTGCGTGAGCACCAAAGATGGAGCGCGCGGTTTTGTCGATGCAGGGCTGGCGGGACTTGTCACCGTAAACGACGTGGAAGCAATGGCAGCCCCGATCATCACCCTGCTCAAGGATAGCCGGCAACGTCATCGCATCGAGAAGCCTGATGCGTCGCGGCTGGAGCGCTTCCAGTGGCGGCACTGCGCGGCGATCCAGTCGGAACTCTACCGGAACTTGATGGCGGGGTGACTTGCTTAAGATGACGTCCGCGTACGACCAGATCGCTCACCTCTACGACGTTGACATGGCACGCAATATGCCCTTCGACGACGTGAGCTTGTACGCGGATCTGGCGCAGCGCGCAGGCGGGCGGGTGCTCGAGCTGGGCTGCGGCAACGGACGCATCCTGCTCGAGCTGCTCAGGCGCGGCATCGACGCGTATGGCGTCGACCGTTCCGCCGCCATGCTCACACAGCTGCGCGAAAAGTCCGGGAGCTCCACTGCGGGGCGCGTATGCCGGATGGACGCGTGCGCGCTCGCATTCTCGGATGCGTTTGCACTGGTGCTATGCCCTTACTCGCTGATCACTTACATGGCCGCCGAAAGCGATGTCGAGCGAATGCTCGATGGCATCCGCCGAGCTCTCTCGATTAACGGTCGCGTTGTGATCGATGCCTTTGTTCCAAGGTCCGGCATGAGCAGCGAGATCTTCGGTTTCGACTACCGGCGACCGTATCGCAGTGGCGTGCTGACGCGAGCAAAGCGCGTCGCGCCGCTGGGAGCGCGACGCAACCGGATCGAGCGCCATTACGAAATACTTGGCGCCGACGGGATCCTCATCGAGGAGATCGATACCCGCGAGGACATCCGCCTGTTCGCCCCTGACGATGTGCGCGCTTCGCTAACCGGCGCGGGATTCAGAATCGATACCGAGTGGTGGGATTACGCCACCAACAGCCGCGATTCGCAGCCGCAATTTTTCACCGTCGCGGCGACTCCTTTGCGGCGAAATCGCGCCTATTTGGCATAGAGGTCTGGAAACTGGCTCTTTAAAGCCGCCAGCTTGGGGAGGTCGTTGTAGACGATGTACGGACTGGACGGATGCAGGGCGAGGTAGTTCTGGTGGTATGACTCGGCGGGATAGAACGCCTTGAGCTGCGCTACCTCGGTGACGATCGGCTTGGGAAACGCTTTTGCGCCGTCCAGCTGGGCGATATAGGCCTGGGCGATCCGTTGTTGCTCGGGACTGGCGTAGAAAATCGCCGACCGATATTGCGAGCCGACATCCGGGCCCTGCCTGTTGAGCTGCGTCGGATCGTGCGCGACCGAGAAAAAGACGCGCAGCAACTGCCCATAAGTGATCTGCGACGGGTCATAGGTGACCTCGACCGACTCGGCATGGCCGGTGAGGCCGCTGCCGACCATTTCGTAGTGGGCCGTGGTCGCCGAGCCGCCCGAATAGCCGGAGGTCGCGCTGGTCACGCCCTTGACGTGCTTGAAGACCGCGTCCACTCCCCAGAAGCAGCCCCCGGCAAAGACAGCCGTGGCCTGCGCCGCCTTCGATGCTTTGGTGTCGTCCACCGCTGGGTCGGGCAGAGGAGCGGCGACGGCATGCCCGCCGATCAGGAGCGATCCGAGGACCGATACCAGCACACTGCGCGAAGTCTTCATCTATACCCCCATTGCACGACTACATAGTCCTTCCCTGGCAGCGAAGAGTTCCCGGCTGCCGGAGTAACTCGTTGGCGCTACTGAGTCGTTTCCAGAGGTCCACCGCTTACAGCGGAATGCGCCCTCCGATGGGCCGCTAGAGAAGAGCCATGCGGACGCGCGGCGCGCCGGGAAAGCCCCTCTAGTGCTTGGTGCTGTTCGCGACCAGGTTGAGCAGTTCGTTGGCCTGCCGATTGTGCACTTCCATGCGCACCAAGATGTCGGTCGCATGCACAGCCCGCCCGTAATAGAGCCGGTTCCAGTCGTCGGCCGTGGTGACGACGCTCCCATCGAGATTGACGCCGACGTAGACGCCCTGCGAGCGGCTGAAGGAAACGAAGTCGACGATGAAATCCGATCTGGAGCCGGCCCCCACCGGTCCTGCCGCAATGCCGACATCCCCTCCCAGGCTGAACGAATCGGACAGGAGTTTGTTGAGTCCCTTGTCCGTCATCACCAGCGTCACGATCTCCGACACCGATATGCCGGCCTGGATCCCGACACTGGCGGTGGCAAGCGTGTAGAACGCGGGCCCGACCCATTTGCCGCTTTTGGGATCGCGCGCCACCACCACGGCACGGCCTCCGGACCCGCCGACGATGAAACTTGCCTTGGTGATCTCCGGCGCGATCATGAC
>Ga0126381_100003539_pt1 | contig 16937 bp, 13 predicted proteins | sample PanSoiMetPlot_28_FD_96465 | JGI IMG/M metagenome (GOLD analysis project Ga0126381, IMG submission 96465) | Tropical forest soil microbial communities from Panama - MetaG Plot_28 | ecosystem: Environmental > Terrestrial > Soil > Tropical forest > Bulk soil | place: Panama | collected 2016-02-17 | reverse complement strand
GCCGCTCAACACCAGGCGTTTGGTGTCGCTCACTAAAGACAGGATCGTCGATTCCAGCAAGTTCATGAAAACCTTTCAGTTCCAGTTTCAAGAAAGTGTGGAAGGCTTCATTGCCAACGAGCTTCCCTGATTCGTGATCACGGTCGGGGAAGTCCAGCGGCTTTTGTTGGCTGTGCCGTTCGCGGCGAAGAAACAGCCGGGTTTCCAGAGAAAATAGACATTCAGGAGCGAACGTCCGTGGCGAGAACCGCGACCATTACCATTTCGCAGTGCTGGGAAGATTATTTTAAGAAACATGATGAAGGGCTCGGCACGACGTACGAACGCTTCATCCTGCACAATTATTTCAGCTCGCTGAAAGATCGCTACAACATTCAGAGCGTGCTGGAGGCTCCTTCGTTTGGAATGACCGGAGTTTCCGGAATCAACAGCCTCTGGTGGACGTCGCAGGGGGCCGAGGTCACGATTGTGGATCAATCTAGACCGCGGTTGGCGGCGATCGAAAAAGTGTGGCAAGAAGCCGGCTTGGGAGCCGAATTTGTCTTTCAGTCGGCGGATTCCGCGGAGTTGCCGTTTGCCGACGGCGCGTTTGACCTGGCGTGGAACTTTGCTGCGCTCTGGCATGTCAAGGACGGCCAGAAGTACTTGTCGGAACTTTCGCGCGTTGCGAAGAAGGCGCTCTTTATTTGCGTTCCCAACAAACAGAATGTTTGCTGGGTGCTGCGCCCGCACAATTCTGATGAGTACGAGCTGAAACATATTAATACGGACTGGATTCTTTCCTGCCTTACACCACGCGGTTGGCGGCTGATGGAAACCGGGTTTTTTGACGTTCCTCCCTGGCCGGACATTGCCATGAAGAAAGAAAACATGCTCAAGATGGTTGGCCTGGGAGGGCTAGGAAAGTCCATGGAAAACAAGCAGACCAACGGTGGACTGTGCATTCTGGATTATTTCAGCGGGAAGTCTCCCGAGATGGGAAAGAACATTCTGAAGTACGGGTACCTAGAGAATGCTCCAAATTGGCTGAAGAAACGCTGGGGCCACCATCGCTACCTTGTTCTTGAGAAATCCTGAGCTCACCATAGCGGGGCTCTCCACCAAACATTTCATTCCTAGCTGAAGAATCGAAGAGAAGAGGGAAAATCCCGATGAATTCTTCCGTCTCGCAATCGCCGGCGGCCTTGAGTTACAGCGCTGATTCATTCCAGAGCCGCCAGAGCACTGCCCCGCACGTTCCGCTTTTCGGCGAGCCTTTGCGCGACGCGTGGCTCTCTGTGATTGTGCTCTTTTTCATGTTTGTCACCATGCTCGCGCTTTTTCGTTTTCCGGTTAAGAGGAGCTTCGCCAACGTCGAAGTTAACTATAACGAAGGTTGGAACGCGTACCGGGCGGCCATGGTCGCAAAGGGGACGCCCCTTTACGGCGCAAAGCCGGGAGGTTTTGGGACCGCAACGGCCTATCCTCCGATTTCCTTCCACTTGGTGAGTTGGTTGGGAAATGCGAATACCTATGTGTTGGCGGGCCGCTTGGTTTCTATCGTTTCTCTGCTTGCGGCGGGACTCTTTGTTGGCTTGATTGTTAAGAAAGCAGGAGGGTCGCGGCTGACTGCAGTTTTCTGCTTCTTTCTGTATGAAATCGGAATCGCGCTTCTACGCGCCGACCGCATAGGAATGTACGATCCTCAACTTTTGGGGGAAGCCTTGTCGGCGGCCGGTCTTTATTTCTATGTCCGCGATCCCGATTCGAAGCGTCTCTTATGCATATCGGCGCTCTTTTTCTGCCTGGGAGGATTCACCAAGCATAACTTGGTGGCCTTGCCTGCGGCAGTGGCAATTGATCTTTTACTCCGGTCGTGGCGGTCGTTCGCCACATGGGCCAGCGCCATGGTGGTGTGGGCTGGCTTACTGACGGCCGCGACGATGTTGGTGGATGGCCGATATTTCTTCACCCATTTGCTGGGCGGCGGAGGCGGGCGCACTTATTCCTACATGACGGCTTGGAGCCAATTCCATAAGTATGGAGAAAAATTTCAGACCCTGTTGGTGATTGGAACCGCCTGGTCCGTGCGCGCTTTCCGCTCCCGCACATTATTCGTAGCTGCCTTTCTCTTGAGTAACGTCCTGGGTTTCCTGCTCAGCGGCGGATACGGGATCGACCTCAATATCTTCTTCAACGGCTTCCTGGCCGCGGTAATCGTTTGCGGTCTCGCCATATCCGATTTGACCTCCGCTCTCGTCGCGTTACGTCCCGGGGGTTTAAATGCGACGGCAGCGATGATGTTCGGTTTGTTTTTCATCAGCATCTTTATGTTCGTTCCGGGACAGCTCAAGCGCGACCGTAAAGAAATGCGGGACCTTCCGGAAACTGAAAAGGAATTCCAAGCGGGCGTTGCTTTCCTTAAGGCGCACTCGGGGCCCGCCGTGTGCGAAAGCCTTCTGATGTGCTACGAGGCAGGCAAGCCGTTCGAGTTCGAGCCGTTTTCAGTTCGCGATCAGATGATGGCCGGCAAGATTCCCGAGGCCGACGTTCTTCAGTTGCTTAAGACGCACCACTTTCAGACGGTGCAAGTAGCTTTGCGCTACGACGAAGTAGACCTTAGCGAGGCCAAGCTACTGACTAGCCTCTCAGACGACCAGAAGGATCCTGAGAAATGGAGAAGGTTCTCTCCTAGTTTCATGAACGAACTTTTGAGGGATTACCAACTTGGGTTGCGGACGTCCGACACGGCATTGTTTGCAGCCAAGTGAAGCTCGGCCACGCCCATGGTGAGAATTCATCCCAGTGGTAAGGCTTTTCCTGTCGCGCCCCTGCAAACTAACCCTAGCTTCCCGAGCGATGTCCCTTGCCGGGAAGCCAGCCTCGCCTAAGTGCCCTATTTACAATGTTTTAGGAAAACCTGCTATCCCGCAGAATGGAAGTTGAATTGCCACATGTAGCAGCGGCAGCCGCTGCCTGAATGGCGGTAGCTTATCTACAGTCTGAGGCAACCCATTCTTGTAAAGCCCGGCACGTCCTGATTAATCAAAGTGAGAATCCACGTTCTAGATCCATTGCTGGACAGTCGTTGGGATGAATTGGTTGCGCGTCATCCCAATGCTTCGGTGTTTCACGACCGCGGTTGGCTGGAGGCTCTGGCGCGCACCTACGGCTACGAGCTGTACGTGCTCACCAGTGCTCCTTTTGGCCAGCCCCTCGAAAACGGCATGGTCGTGTGCCGGGTCTCGAGCTGGCTCACCGGCGCCCGCTTGGTGTCCCTGCCATTTTCCGATCATTGCGAGCCCCTGCTCCACGAAAATGAGGACTCCGAAGATTTCATCCGCTGGATGCAGGACGCATGTGATTTGCAGAATTGGAGGTATGTGGAGCTTCGTCCGTTGTCCGCTGCCTACAAGGGAGGGAATGGCCTGCAACCGAATCGTTCTTACTGGTTCCATGAACTGGACCTAAGCGCGAGCTTGGATCAGATGTTTGGGCAACTGCACAAGAATTCTTTTCAGAGGAAAGTGCAAAGGGCAGAGCGCGAGGGTCTGTCTTACCAATCAGGGCGGTCGGAACAACTCATGAGCGAATTTTACAGGCTGCTCATGAGGACCAGAAGGCGCCACCAATTACTCCCCCAGCCGCGGGTGTGGTTTAAGAACCTGCTCGAATGCATGAGAGACAAGTTCCGGATTCGACTTGCCAGGAAAGACGGAACTCCCCTCGCAGCAATGCTCACGCTGCATCATGGCTCGTCGGTGGTTTATAAGTACGGTTGCTCGGATGAGAAATTTCACAATATGGGGGGGATGCCGTTTTTGTTTTGGAAGCTGATCGAGGAAAGCAAAGCGTCCGGGGCTGAAAAGATTGATCTCGGGAGGACGGACTTGACCAACGAAGGATTGATCAATTTCAAAGATCGGCTTGGAGCGAGCAAGCGTTCGCTGACCTACTATCGCTACGCAAAAACAGCTAAACAAGGCGTGGCAGCGCTTTCCGAATCACAAGCGCTTCGGCAGTTCTTTTCGTTACTCCCCGAAACAGTTTGTTCAGCAGCGGGCAGAATCTTATACAGGCACTTGGGCTGATTATGGCTGAATTCTCGCATTCACGATATTGTAAGGAACCATTAACCTGCCTTGGTGCCTGGGTTGCAGCGGTTTGTCAGCGTTTGTCGCGTGAGGAAAACCGATGAGCACTGGGTCTTCGACGGGACTGGAAACCAGTTTGGAGCAAGCTTCTCAGGTGGCACCGGCTGACGATGTTTCTGCTTCCAGGGCGCCCTCATGGATTCAGATTCCGCCCACTGAAGCTATGATTGTCCGTTATCGCTGTCCTGAAGAGCTTTTGGACATCGCCTCCAGCGAGCAACTATCCTCGAGCGCCGGCTTTTTTTGCTTCGGCCAGAATAGTATCTGCTACGGTCGTTCTCGCGCAGCAGTTGTTTCGTCGCGGCCTGAATCTCCTCTTCACGATGTGTCCGGCGAAGTCGCAATTGAAAATACAAAACTTCTTCTGCCGTTCAACCTGAGAGAAGTCGTCGACAACCTTCGCCTGGAACGTTACAGGAACGGAGAAGCCACGGAAAGCGGTCTCTTCCGGCTTTGCAAGCGACTGTATTACCGCTTGCGGCCGTTCATGAATCAAACGGTTCGCAAACAGGTTCAGAAGCTTCACGCGCGCAACTGGAAGGAGCGCTCTTTTCCGCAATGGCCCGTCGACACAACCGTTGAGAACGTATTTGAAACAGTTTTGCTGATGTCGATGAAAGCCAAGGGTCTGGAAAAGGTTCCCTTCGTGTGGTTCTGGCCCAAAGGCGCAACTGCCTGTCTGACGATGACGCACGACGTGGAAACCAAAGCAGGCAGGGATTTTTGCACGGCACTCATGGACGTGGACGATGCGTTCGGGATCAAGGCCGCCTTTGGTATCGTTCCCGAAGAGCGCTACGAAGTTCCCTCGGAATTGCTCACGTCCATGCGAAGCCGTGGATTTGAGGTCGTTGTCCAGGATTTGAACCACGACGGCAGACTCTTCGACAATAAGCAGGAATTCCTTCGCCGGGCCAAACGCATTAACCAGTATGGGCGAGAGTTCGGAGCAAGCGGCTTTCGTGGGGGCGTTCTTTATCGCAAACCGGAATGGTACAACGCGCTCGATTTTGCCTATGACATGTCGTTTCCCAATGTAGCGCCATTGGATCCGCAGCAGGGCGGATGCTGCACGGTCATGCCGTTCTTCATCGGAGACCTGCTGGAGCTTCCGGTAACAACGGTTCAAGACTACACACTCTTCCACGTGCTGAATGAACGCTCGATCAAATTGTGGAAAGCGCAAACGGATGCGCTCCTCAAGAAAAACGGTTTGCTCAGTTTCATCGTTCATCCGGACTATGTTTTGCGAGACGATACCCTCTCGGTCTACAAACGGCTGCTGGGCCACTTGCAGGGACTGTGTGAAAAAAATTCGATTTGGTGCGCGCTGCCGTTGGAGATCAATGCGTGGTGGAGAGCGCGAAACAAGATGTCTGTCGTCAAGGACGGCGCCTCCTGGCGGATCGTTGGCGAGGGATCCGAGCGCGCGGTTTTGGCTTACGCAAAGAATGTGGACGGCAAAATAGTTTACGAATTCCCCCAGCCGGCGCGGCCCCAATGAGATCTTAACCGCTAGGCTATTCCGTCATGGAATTTCTGAAAACCAAGCTGCCTGGAGTATTTGAAATACACATCGAAGCCAAGCCGGACGAACGCGGGTTTTTTGCACGAACCTGGTGCCAGAAGGAATTCGAATCCCACGGACTTGCCGGGAAGCTCGTGCAGTCCAGCCTGTCGTTCAACAAACGGAAGGGAACTTTGCGGGGCATGCATTATCAGGTTACGCCGCATGAGGAAACGAAGCTGGTTCGATGCACGCAGGGCGCGGTTTATGATGTGGTGCTCGATTTACGGCCAAGCTCTCCTGCTTTCAAGACGTGGATCGGTGTCGAATTAAAGGCCGAAAAACGCAACATGATTTATGTTCCGCAAGGCTGCGCGCATGGCTTCCTCACTCTCGAAGACCGGTGTGAAGTTATCTACCAAATGTCCGAGTTCCAGCATTCGGAGGCTGCGCGCGGCGTTCGCTGGGATGATCCCGCGTTTCAGATTCAATGGCCGGTCAAAGTAGAAGTGATTTCCGAACGCGACCGAAATTACCCGAATTTTCAGTTGAATTGATGAGCCTTCTCACAGATTTCGATCGGAAAGACCGCAAAGCGCTCGGCGAAGAACTGCACGCTTTTGCGCGCGAGCTTTTTCCGATTTGCCGGAGCATCACCGGGGACGGAGTTCGCCGCACGCTCGGGATGATCCAGGACCGGATTCCACTCCAAATTACAGAAGTGCCTTCCCGCACGCAGGTCTTCGATTGGAACGTGCCCAGGGAGTGGAACATCCGCGATGCATTCATCAAGTCGGCCAACGGGGAACAGGTTGTGGACTTCAAGAGATGCAATTTACACGTAATGAATTACAGCGTTCCTGTGCACACAAGAATGTCGCTCGAAGAACTCAGGCCGCGCCTCTTCAGCATCCCGGATAAGCCGGATTGGATTCCTTATCGCACTTCCTACTACAAGGAAGATTGGGGCTTTTGCCTTTCGCATAATCAGTTGCTAGCGCTCAAAGACGCCGAGTATGAGGTCTGCATCGATGCGACTCTGAAAGATGGGAGCCTGACTTTTGGGGAATGCTATCTTCCAGGACGAACCACTGACGAGGTCCTGATCTCGTGCCATGTATGTCATCCATCGTTGGCAAACGATAATCTGTCCGGGCTGACCGTCGCCACCCATCTGGCACAGCATCTCGCGGGCCGGGACCTTCGGTATTCCTACAGGTTCTTGTTCATTCCAGGAACGATTGGCGCGATCACCTGGCTGGCACGAAATCAAGCAGCTGCAGAACGGATTCGCCATGGGTTGGTGCTAACGTGCATTGGAGACAAGGGCACATTCCACTATAAGAAGAGCCGCCGCGGAACTGCCGAAATTGATCGCGCGATGATGCATGTGCTTTCTCACCAAACGGCGTCGCCGGAGTTTTTGGAATTTTCTCCCTACGGCTACGACGAGCGGCAATATTGCTCGCCCGGGTTCAATCTGCCCGTTGGATGTTTGATGCGCAGCGTGTGGGGGACTTTTCCGGAATATCACACTTCGGCAGACAACATGGAGTTTATCCGCGCCGCACAACTGGCAGAATCACTTCGCGTCTGCACTGCCGTTTTTGATGTATTGGAGAGCAATCGCAGATACCGCAACCTCAGTCCCTACTGCGAGCCTCAATTGGGAAAGCGGGGCCTTTACCGCCCTACCGGTGGCGGATCGATTGAAGAAGAACTGAACGCGCGGTTTTGGGTGTTGAATTTGTCCGATGGACAACACTCTTTGCTGGACATTGCAGAACGCTCGCGGATCACGTTTCCGATGATTCGCGATGCCGCCGATTTGCTGCATGAAAACGGGTTGCTATCGGTGGTTTCCGAAGACGCTGCGAACGAGAAGTCTTCGCGCGATGCGGCGCCCAGCGTAGCGGTAGCCCGGCGAGGCCAGTCCTGAGGACAGCCATCCTGTCTTTTTTTTTCGTCGACTAAAACGCACGAAACGAAAATCTTGATCCATGTTCCCAGAGGAGCTGAACGCTAATGAACATACTGCTTACCGGCCACAAGGGGTATATCGGAGCGGTCGCCGTGCCGATGCTGCACTCAGCGGGCCACGAAGTCGTCGGTTTTGACACCGACCTTTTTGAAGGTTGCGAGTTTGGGGACGGGCTCGAGCACATTCCGGAGATTCGCAAGGACCTTCGGGACTTGGCGGCCTCTGATCTCGAGGGATTCGATGCGGTGATTCATCTGGCCGCACTATCGAATGATCCGCTGGGTAACCTCGATGGCAATTTGACTTACGACGTCAACCACAAAGCTTCTGTCCACCTTGCTGAATTGGCGAAACAGGCGGGAGTAAAGCGGTTCGTATTCTCCTCTTCCTGCAGCACTTACGGTGCGGCTGGAGACGATTTTCTGGACGAAAACGCGGAGCTGAATCCTGTGACTCCCTACGGAGTCTCAAAGGTTCTTGTGGAGCGCGACCTGGCGCACCTTGCTGACGAGCACTTCACGCCAACGTACATGCGAAACGCCACGGCGTACGGCGCATCGCCCCGCCTGCGGCTGGATCTGGTGCTGAACGATTTCGTTGCGGCCGCAATGACAACAGGCCGAATTTACATCAAGAGCGACGGAACGCCTTGGCGTCCGATTGTCCACATTCGCGACATTATGTCCGCCATGCTTTGCGTGCTCGATGCGCCGCGAGATGCCGTTCACAATCAGACGTTCAACGTGGGCCAGACCTCGGAAAACTACCGCATCAGCGAATTGGCCCAGATTGTTGCAGAGGTCGTGTCGGGCAGCAGCATCGAATACGCTCCAGGTGGCGGGCCAGACAAGCGCTGCTATCGCGTCAACTGCGACAAGATCAGAAAAGCCTTGCCTTCTTTTGTTCCGCAGTGGACGGCGCGGAAAGGTGCTCAAGAACTCTACGACGTGTACCGCGCGAATGGATTGAGAGCGGACGAGCTGCAGGGTGGGCAGTATTTCCGAATCCACCATATCCGCCGGCTGCTGGAGTCCGGGAAGCTGGATATTTCGCTGCGGTGGAATGTATCAGCGTTTCAAGGCTAGGAACGAAAGATCAACCCGTCCTCGTCACATGTAGACACGCGATCTCTCAATGAAAGACCTAAAACATAAAGTTATCCGCGGTGGATTCGCCAAGGCCCTCGCGCAAGGCACCAATCTGGTAGTGCGCATGGGTTCCCTGATGATTCTTGCTCGCCTGCTCGCTCCCCGGGACTTCGGTCTTGTGGGAATGGTGACGGCGTTCACGGGCGTATTGAATCTCTTCCGCGATTTCGGGTTGTCGACGGCGACCGTGCAACGGGGCCACGTCACCGAAGATCAGGTGTCAAGCCTGTTTTGGATCAACATGCTGGTCGGTGTGGTTCTGGCGCTGATTTTGGGCGGCATGGCGCCGTTTGTCGCTGTTTTTTATCACGAGCCTCGGCTCGTCTGGGTGTCTGTCGTCCTCGCCGCGTCCTTTATCTTTAACGCCGCAGGCGTGCAACATACCGCCGTGCTTGAGCGCCAAATGCGCTTCACGACGCTGGCTACCATTGACATCATTGCTCTGGTCGTTAGCACGGCAATCGGAATCGCGCTGGCGGCAATGGGTTTTGGCTACTGGGCGCTCGTCGCGGCTTCCGTCCTGCCCTCATTGGTTAGCAGTGCTTGCCTCTGGCTTGCGAGCGGGTGGATCCCGGGCTGGCCGCGATCCCACGACGGAGTGCATTCTCTATTACGTTTTGGCGGCGCATTCACGCTGATCAATTTGATCGTTTACGTTGGTTACAATCTGGAGAAAGTTCTGCTCGGCCGGTATTGGGGAGCAAACGCATTGGGCCTGTACGGGCGCGCCTATCAGCTCGTCAACCTGCCTACAGAAAATCTCAATTCTGCGTTTTGGGGTGTGGCATTCGCGGGATTGTCACGCGTGCGTGAGGAGCCCGAACGCTTCCGAAATTACTTTCTCCGTGGCTATTCCCTAGTCCTGGCCTTGACCATTCCCATGACGATTGGCGCCGCTTTGTTTGCGCCCGACATGATTTTTGTTCTTCTGGGTCCCAAATGGAATGATGTCGCCCTCATATTTCGTTTGCTTGCACCGACGATTCTGATCTTTGCCTTGATCAATCCGCTGGCATGGCTGACGTTTTCCCTGGGTATGATCGGCCGAAATCTGAAAATCGTTTTGGTTCTCGCGCCGTTGGTGATTACGGGATATGTACTCGGGTTGCCGTACGGCCCCAAGGGCGTTGCGATAGGCTACTCCGCGCTGATGGCGATCTGGTGCCTTCCACACATTGCCTGGTGCGTTCACGGCACAGTCATTTCGCTCCGCGATATCTTGGTGACCGCCAGCCGGCCGTTTCTCTCAGGCATTGTGGCGGGCGGGCTTGCCGCTGGAGTGCAATTCCTTCTGGCCCATGCTCTGCCTCCTTTGCCACGGCTGGTCCTCGGCCTTGCCGTGCTTCTTTGCGCTTACATTGGCATGCTGTTTTACGTGATGGGCCAAAAGGAAGTCTACTGGAACCTTCTTCGCGGATTCCGGCGAAGTTCATCTGTCGAAGAAGAAACCTTGGTTCCCGCCTAGCCTGGACCATCAGCGTTTTTCGAAAATGAGGTTGCCTCAAAAGGAGGCTCATATTTCTGTTGCGACTGAATCGGAAGAGAAGCTGGCGCCCTTGGGGGACCAGGCCCATCCGCAAGAGCGTTCCTGGCTCTGGCTTATTGCGTTCCTGCTGATTCCGGTGGTTGTGGCGGCGATTCGCTGGATCGTCGAACACCCCTACGGTATCCACTGGGATGAGGCTTTGTATTTCAACAATGTCCTCATAGACCTTCAAAAACTTCACAGCGGCAGTTGGCGGAAGGTTGCTTCGATACTCATTGGGCCGGACGGCGCCCATCCTCCGGGAAACCTCCTTGTCGCTCTACCTTTTCTCGCCGTGTTTGGATTTCACACGGCGCTAGCGAGGCTGGTCACTCTGGCTTGCTGGGGCCTGAGTGGTGGGACCCTGTACCTAACTACCCGCCGCCTTGCCAGCCCTGCTGCAGCCGCAGTGGCGGTCGTGGTTTTTTGCTTATCACCCGAGGTTATTTCTGCCAGTGTCTTCTTCAGCACCGAAGGCCCCTTTTACCTGGCCACCGCGGTGATGTTGTATTTCGTCTCCTTTTATTGGGACGATACACCTGAACCGCCTCGCGGCTGGATCCTACTTGGACTTGCAATAGGCCTTGGACTGCTGGCGAAAAGTTCCTTCGTGTTGATTGCGGCGCCGGTTTTGGCGGCTACACTTTTTTTGACTGCACGCCAGCGCCGGATTTCAGCCCTGTCTTCTTTTCTCAAAGCTGGGGCCGTTGCATTTCTGGTCGCGGCTCCCTGGTGGCTGGAGAATTTCAGATTTGCGGCGAACTACACTAAGTTTGCGAGGGAACAACCCCGCAATTCCCTGGGACCGGTTTCGCTGTTGACTTGGGCAAAATGGTTTTTCACCGTGGTGGTCAGCTTGATCGGACCCGCGCTCAGCATTCTGATCGCATTGATCGTCATAATGGCGATTCGTAAAACCGTTGTTAAGAAAGAGGTTCGCCTCAGCCCGGCACTCCGGGCGGGACTGGTTGCATGCGCTTGTGGCGTTTTGCCCACTGTTGCTTTACAACTTTCCGGCACCAATCACTTGCTTCGCTATTTATGTCCGGCAATGATTCCGTTCGCGATGGCCGTGGGTATTCAGTCGGAGGCGACAGGCTGGATACGTTCCAGATCGGCCTTAGCTGTGTCTGGGGCGCTCGCCGCCGTTCAGATGCTGATCGTCATAACTCCTGTAATATTCCCGAACCATCAGCCCGTGGACCCGGGTTTTTACAATGGCGGGCTGCCCTGGCGAATTATGGTGCGCTTTGAACAGTGGGACTTGCAGCCGCTTCGAGAAATCGCGCAAGGTTGCGGATTGGAAAAACCCAGGATTGCGTTTCTGGGGATGGGCCGGCCTCTGAATCCCCCGCAGATTCTCTATCCGTGGTACGCAGCAGGCGTGACTGCCAACGAGAGGAACGGCTTCCCGCAACCGGAGTGGTTATGGCGTTTTGAGCAGGGGCCGCTCGATTGGCGTCAGGTCATGAGTTCTGCCGAACAGAGCGACATGGTGCTTACCGCCCCGACCTTTGTGGGACAAGCTACCGACCGCCAGAACATTGATAACCAATACAGTCGAGAATTTGCCGAAAAGCTTGCCGCCGACCCTCATTTCCGGCGCCCCCAGCGGCTTCAAGTGGGGCGTTTCGAACCAGTTGAGTTGCTTGTTTTTCTGAGAAACGACCTTGCATGCCGCACGTCAACGGCCGCACGGACGAAGCCGTAAGTCAATGCCATCGCTTGGATCAGCATGTCCGAACGCACTTGTTTTGTGAGAGTCCCATGAACCCGCTCGTCAGTTTCGTTGTTCCGTGCTACAAGCTCGCTCACCTGTTGCCGGAGTGCATCAATTCGATCCTCAGTCAGACGTACGAGAATTTTGAAATTCTGATCATGGACAATTGCTCCCCGGATAACACCCCAGAGGTGGCGGCGTCCTTTGACGATCCTCGCGTGAAGCACATCCGCAATGAGACCAATCTCGGGCACGTTCGCAATTTTAATAAGGGCATCACACTCGCGACCGGGAAGTATGTGTGGCTGATTTCACCAGACGATTGGCTGCGAGGCACCCACGTTCTTGCGCATTACGTCGAGATGATGGAAAGGAACCCCGGAATTGGTTTCGTCTTCTGCCAGGCGATAGATGTGGAAGAATCAAGAGAAGTGGGCCTGGCGGAGTGGACTAATCTGGGAGAAAAAGACTGCATCTGGGAAGGCAAGGATTTTTTCATGCGGCTGATTCAGGGAGATTGCGTTGTGCTCTCAGCCGCCATGGTCCGAAAAGAGTGCTACGAAAAATTCGGCATGTTTTCCCTGGAGATGCCGCATTCCAACGATTGGTATTTGTGGTTTCTCTTGTCGCTCCACTATAAGGTCGGGTATGTGGCCGAGCCGATGATCTATGTAAGGACGCATCAGGAAAGCCTCACATCCTCGTTCAACCAGGGCGGCAATCCGCTTTGTGTTATCGATGAGTTGACCGTGCTTTGGCGTGCTGCCCGCCTCGGGGAGGAAGCCGGTGTGATTTCCGATCGGCGCGTTTTTAATGAGGCTATCGCGACCACGGCAGGCGAGGGCTTGACGTACGGGCCGCACTGGGCCGCAGCAAGAAAGAGGCCCGGCTTGAAAGAAGCCGACGTGGACGCGCTGGTTCGCCAGTATGCGAAGGATTCCAAGGATGAAGAAGACGTCCGGGCCCGCGTTTACAAAGTAGTAGGTGATGAGGAGTTCTGGCACGGAGAGTATCAGAAAGCGGCGCAAGCTTATTGGCGGGTGCTGAAGCTTCGGCCGTGGGGGGCGAGAACCTGGGTCAAGTATATGCTTCTGCGGACAGGGGCTCCTGGTCTGTATATCCGGCGATTCCTGGGGGGCCTGCGCGAGTCGCGCGGTGAGGCAAGATGAGGCGTTCCACAAGCATTGGCGACGAGCAGGCGATGAATAGCTTGCCGGGAGAAGATGCATGAAGGTTTCCGTGATTCTTTGCACTTACAATCGCTGCGCGTCCCTGGGGAAAGCGCTTGAGAGTGTGGCAGCCTCCAGGCTTCCGAACTCGGTCGATTGGGAAGTCCTGGTAGTAGACAACAATTCAAAAGATCAGACGCGTGAGGTGGTGCAGAGCTTCTGTGATCGCTATCCGCGTTTTCGTTACGTTTTCGAGCCGCACCAGGGAAAATCGAACGCCCTTAATCGGGGCATTCGGGAAGCTCGTGGCAGCGTGCTGGCTTTTACAGATGATGATGTTATGGTGGAGCCGACTTGGTTACAGAATTTGACCTCGGCATTGGACGGCAGCGAATGGAGCGCCACGGGCGGGCGAGTGAGGCCTGCACGTTCCTTCGAAGCGCCACGCTGGCTTCCGCTTGAAGGCCCCCACAATATGGGCGGCATCCTTGCGATGTTTGATTTAGGCGAGGAGCCCAAGCAATTGGACCGGCCTCCCATCGGAAATAACATGGCGGTCCGCAAGGAGATGTTTGAGAAATACGGGTGTTATCGAGTCGATTTGGGGCCGCGCCCAGGCAGCGAGATCCGCGATGAGGATACGGAGTTTGGCAGGCGCCTCTTGGCGGCCGGCGAACGGCTCCGATACGAGCCGTCCGCGGTGATCTATCACGATGTCCCCGAGAAACGGGTCACAAAAGCTTATTTTTTGAGGTATTGGTTCGACACGGGCCGCACGATGATACGGACGATGGACCGGCGGCCGGATGTCCTTGGAATTTCGCGGCTTCACCTCAGCTTGGTAAAACACGCGCTGATTCTCTTCCCGGTGCACATCCTTAAGTGGCTGTTCAACTTCAGCCCTCGAAACAGGTTCTACTGGAAATGCTGGGTATGGCTTGTGGCCGGAGAAGTTCTGGAACTTTATCACCGTGTGATTGTTCGAAGCAGTCAGGAACAAGATACTTCGCCAAGGATAGAAACCGCGGGCGGTGCCTGAGTTGACGCAGGTGGCGAAGGCTTCGCTTGAGGAGCGGTCGAGTCGCGAGTGCGTGCGAAAGATTCTAAAGTGATTCGAATAGCAGGCGGGACCCAGCATGAATAGGGCGGCAAACCGTCCGCGGATTCTTTACGTTACGCCCTTCTGGCCTCATAAGGGCATTACCGGAGTTCACCTGAGGTGCTTGAACGTGTTGCGGGCCTTGCAGCAAATGGGTTCCGTAGAGGTGGTGTTCCTGGGGGACGAGTACTCGAAGGGTGTCCAGGCCGGGCAGCCAGCAGTGGAGGTCAAAGTCGCCCACTTTCTTGAGGTGACGCCGCGCCCGAATCAGGGCCTGATGGAAAAACTCAGATGGACCTTCGACCCGGAGAGCGATTACCCGTACGGGTGCGGCGTTAGTCAGGAAGGAATGCAGCGTGTTCTCCGCGAGCTCGACCAATTTGACCTGATTTGGTTCTTCAAGCCTCGCGCCGCAGACATGTTCCCGAATGCAGTTTGGCCTCGCTCCGTCTTGGACATCGATGATGTGCCAAGCGCATTCGAACATTCAGATCTGCAGACACAACGCGGTCCGATCGATCGCCTTATGACTCTCAGGCGTCTGTACGCCTGGACGCGCAGAGACAAACTCCTGGGCGAACGATTCACGGTGCTTTCCGTATGCAGTGAAGAAGACAAGGAACGGCTGAAAAGCTTGGGCCTGACGGTCCCAATCCATGTCATTCCGAATGGATTCGAGGAGCCCGTGGGTAAAACGACCCGCCGCCCCGCGACGCCGCCACGGATCGGCTTCATCGGGCAGCTGGAATACGCTCCGAATAGGGAAGGGGTCCGCTGGTTCCTAAGCCAGTGTTGGTCGCAAATCAAGTCTGGAGTGCCTGACGCAAGGTTGAGACTCGTAGGCCCAGGCAGTGATGGACTCGTCCAGAAGCCGGATCCGGATGTTGACGTCCTTGGCTATGTAACGGATCCTTCCGAAGAGATGCAGACGTGGGCTTTGATGGTGGTTCCCATACGCGTCGGAGGGGGTACTCGCGTCAAGATTGCCCAGGCTTTTAGCCAAAGGTGCCCCGTGGTTTCGACTCGACTCGGAGCTTACGGCTACGACGTCCAGGACGGGATCGAAATGTATCTGGCCGATTCCCCGGCGTCTTTCTCGAACGCCTGCGTAAAGGCCATTCGCGAGCCGAAAGAAACTGCGCAGATGGCTGAAAGAGCCTGGGGCGAGTACCTGAAAAAATGGACATGGAAAGCCATTCATCCGCGTATCTGGGAAGCGGCCGAGAATTGCCTGAGTTTGAGCGGCCAGGCAACGCATATAGCAGCGGAATAGGAAATGCATTTTCGAATTTGGAGAATGAATGCAGACTGAATCAAAGAGGAGTTTGGCGAACAGCGCCGCTGGCGTAGCGCAACCTCTCCCCTCTAGGGAAAAACTGCTCTGGATGTACGAGCGCCTGACACTGATCCGCGAATTCGAAGAGCGGCTGAAGTGGCTCGTCGAAACGGGCGTGCCTGTCGGTGCCGTGCACTATTACACGGGCCAGGAAGCCTGTGCTGCGGGTGTGTGCGCAGCGTTGGAACCTAGTGATTGGATCGCCTCCACGCATCGCGGCCATGGACACTGCATTGCCAAGGGCGTGGAAGTTAATCGCATGATGGCCGAACTTTATGGAAAGACCACGGGCAGCAATCGGGCCAAGGGCGGCTCGATGCACATCACCGATGTTCGGGTAGGTATGCTCGGTGTGAATCCGATTGTTGGAATGGGCGTGACTCACGCAGTAGGCGCGGCCCTTTCGGCCAAAGTTCGCAGGACCAGCCAGGTTGCGGCAGCGTTTTTCGGCGAGGGCGGGGCAAGTATCGGGGCAGTTCACGAAGCGATGAACCTTGCCGCCATCTGGAAACTTCCCGTCATCTTCGTTTGCGAAAACAACGGCTACGCGCAAGCGACTCCGGTGGAGTACGCGGTCTCTGTTCCGCGCATCGCCGACCGCGCTGCAGCTTATTCGATGCCGGGTGTAACCGTTGACGGCCAGGATGCGATCGCGGTTTGGGAGGCTGCTGCGACTGCCGTCGGGCGCGCTCGCCGCGGCGAAGGACCTTCCCTCATCGAGTGCATGACCTATCGTTATTACGGTCATCATCAAGGAGACGACACGGCGCGGTATCGCACGCGCGAAGAAGAGCAAGCCGCACGCGACCGGGATTGCATCCGCCGCTTCCGCGAACAAATGCTTGATCAACACTTGCTCACGTCGGCTGAACTCGACGTCATCGAAGCCGCTAGCCGCAAGAAAATTGACGATGCTGTGGCTTTTGCTGAGTCAAGCCCTTTGCCAAAGCCTGCGGACCTTTTTACCGATGTATATGTTCCAGCGCGCGATGGGGAGCAGCAATGACCACGACCGCCGTGCGGGAACTCAGTTTCGGGCAGGCCATCAACGAAGCGATCCGACAGGAGATGCGCCGCGACCCTAACATTATTGTTATGGGCGAAGATGTCGCCGGCGCAGCAGGCCGCGCGCATCTCGGTTTTGTAGATGCCTGGGGCGGGCCTCTTCGCGCCACTCGAGGCTTGATCACCGAATTTGGCCCCGAACGCATTCTTGACACCCCCATCGCAGAAATGGGTTTTCTCGGCGCGGGCGTTGGCGCCGCGATGTCCGGCTTGCGTCCGATTGTCGAGATCATGTTTGTGGATCTGATTGGTTG
>Ga0126381_100003538_pt1 | contig 16938 bp, 31 predicted proteins | sample PanSoiMetPlot_28_FD_96465 | JGI IMG/M metagenome (GOLD analysis project Ga0126381, IMG submission 96465) | Tropical forest soil microbial communities from Panama - MetaG Plot_28 | ecosystem: Environmental > Terrestrial > Soil > Tropical forest > Bulk soil | place: Panama | collected 2016-02-17 | reverse complement strand
CTGGCCCGTGCTTGACTTGCTGACCGCGCCGCTCAGCGTCACGTTCGAATGCGGCAGGTAGACGAGACCGCTGATGCTCCAGGTGGGACTGTTGCCGGCGGCGGACAGGTCCACGCCCTTCGTGAGCGCAGGATCCTGATAGATCGCGACCCCGCTCCAGTTGCCGGATGTCGGCGCGGCAATATCCAGTGTTCCGCCTCCGGTCGGGATATGCTGGTAGGTGTTGTTGCTCGCGCCCGAAAAGACGATGGTGAGGTTCGAGCCATGAAGCGCGAAGCCATTGGTGTCGAGCTGACCGTTCTCGATCACCAGCACCGTGTTGTTGATCGTCGTATCGCCCGTCAACTGCTGGTCGCCACAGACCATCTGCACGCTGCCGAACGTATACGCACCAGCCCATTGATTCGAAACCGGAAGCGCCGGATCGTTCTTCTTGGTGGGCTCCTGCGGGTAAGACGCGCAGCTATTGGCAGGGATATTCGAGGCACGCCCGGCAAATGCATCGCTCACCGTCGCCACATTTGAGTTCTGTATGTTTCCACAGCCGTTGTTGGTGCCGTGCGCGTTGCCGACGCTTGCATTCAGGTTGTGGCCGTTGCACGTGGAGCCCGTATTGGACATCGTGTTGCAGCCGTTCAGGTTCGTGTCCGGCGCTCCGTCGGAGGTAATTCCCTGCTTGCCGCTGCCGGCGAGAGCCAGGACGCAATAGGCATACGCTGTCGTGCTGGTGGCCACCGCGCCCGCCGTCAGCGTCGACATTTTTTGATTGTTGACCGTCGTGCTCCCCTGGTAGCCAACGACCTGCGAAAGGAACAGCGGCACCCGATCGGTGATCGTGACCGTGTAGCAATTGCTGGTGCAGCCAGTCGCCGTGGCGGGGTTGTTCACCGCCACGGCGACTTGACCGGCGCCGTCTTGGAAGCCGTAATGCGCGGAAACGGCTTTGGCGACGGCGACGAAGTTGGAGCCTCCGCTGGTCGCCGCCGCGATGGCGGCGGCGTCGGCCCCGTTCTGCATGGCACGCTGATGTAATCGCCAATATGAGGCCTCGGCTGCAAGGCCCATCGCCCCGATCAAGGCCGGCAGCGTCAGTGCGATGAAAATGATGCTCGCGCCGCTCTCGTTCGCCAGCATTTCGCCAAACCGCTGGCAAGTGCGGTTGCTGAATGCGAGCAGACTTTCGTTCCAGAATTTGGTTCTCATCGTTCCATATCTCGATTTCGCCGATGCCCTTGCCGAAGCTTCATACGCTTTTGTCCTTTACGCATTTTCCAATATTGCCGACCAGAAATCTTCATTTGCTTAAAACCGATAGGTCAATAGGTCAACTCGTGAGCAACTTTTCATTAAGTCATCCGGTCTCAAGGGAGGCAGGAGAGAAAGCTGGTGTGTTTATTAAACAAATAATGCGGGCTCTTTCAATCTTTTGTATCAATGCCACCGTTTTTGATTTACCAATCGGCTGAAAATTCGATGATGTCCCAGTGCCGCGAATAGACCGATCCACGAGGGCGACGCTGTGTCCGGCGTCCGAAGTTCGGAAGCGTCACATACGGAACCTCGGGGGTACCGTACGGCGAACGTCCCCGGCCGCCGCCCCTTACACCGGGTTACCGACATGCGGTAATCTCGCGGCCAGGACAGTTTGCTCCTGCCGGGCAGCCACTCGGCCTATCCGCGCACATTTCTAGTTAACTCCGAGGTCCAGGGCTTGTCCATTTATCTGGCCCTGGACTGTCGTGTTACGAAAGCCGCCCTTATAATCAGCATACTCGATCAGCGAGCTATTGCACTGCGAGCCCGGCTGTCCGATGCAGGTGAGACCGAATATCTGGAGGTAGCGTTGGCTCTGCATCAGGCGCCGCAAGTCGTTGTTCGTTCTCTCCCCAAGTCCCTGATTGAAGGAGGCGAATATTGTCTTCAAGTTCGGATTTTTGCCGCGACCCAAGCGATAAAGTCGACGACAGCCGACATTGCCGACAAGCGACCGAACCTCTTGGCCAGGATCCATACTGCGCGAGCTGGCGCAGGACGGGAGAGCCTGAGCCGCTGACTCGGTAGTATCGGTGTTTCGAACTGCCAAGCGTCAGGCTCAGGGGATACCGAGTCCTAGAAAAACGAGTGGGAGCGAGCGCGCGATGTTTTTTGTCTCATGCGCGCGCAACCTAGTTGCGGAAATGCTCGTGTAAGGTGTACATACTGACGTCAATACGGGGGGTGCTCGGAGCTGGCAGTGGGGGTTCGCCGGCTACCCGGGGAAAGCACCTTAATCTCTTGAGGAGCAACGCGGGAGGAAAAGATGCAGATCAAAATATCAAGAAAGCAGATCGAAGATCTGTCGGACCGCGTCACTCGCCAGCTGGAGAAGCTGGTGAAAGGCCCAGATGGGAAACCCATCGCGAACGCCCGCCTCGATCCGACGGTAGTCTGGAATGTTGTTGCGACGAGTCTCCTCTTGATCGGCATAGAGATCGAGGGATAAAAATCAAATCGCGTAATTCACCATCGGCCTGCCCCCGGCGTGGGGAAGCTCAGCCGGCCGGCGCGGATTGAAGCTCGATGGCTGCTTGCGGCAGGAGCAGGAGGGCGCTAAGGCGCGCGAGCCAGACGATCCGCCCGAACAGCATGGTGGTGGCAAACAGCGCCTCCTGCGCCTCGGCCGGCAGGTCCGGATTCTCCTGCAAAACGCGTCGGCGGGTGCGCTCCATCAGTTCGGCGCGATGGCCGAGCATCGAGAGAACCATCTGCTGCTCGGGCGAATCCTCCGACGCCATCGCGTCGACCAGCACGCCGAGAAGCGCATGCATGGCCTCGATCATCCGGTCGGCAACACGGCAGCTGGCGGGCCAGTGGCGCGATTCTCCGCCACCCGCCGCGAACTCGTCGAGCGAATCGCAGAGCAACCCGAGATTGGCGGTGCGGCGCTGGCTCAGTGCTACTCGATGAACTTGTCGGCACGACCAGAGTGGCGGCTCAATAGCGTCTGATATGGAGCCAGAACTTTCACGTCCGCAATGTGCCATTGAAGCCAATGGCAGGCCCTGCGCAAATCATTGACGTTGGGACCTCGCATCATGACTCCCAGGTCACTATCCCTCACCACGTAGTCGTCGCCATCCCGTTCAATTGAGACATGCCGTTTCCGAGGGTGCGCCTGTACCGACATAAGTCACTCACAATTCTCAACGCCCACCGCAGTTTGCAAGCATATCGCCAGCGCTCAGATGCGTCATGGGCGTTAGCTCTGAACCTTGTGGATATCGGGGAAACACTCGCGATCCTTGCAATCGTCAAGGCGAGCGATTGATATATTTATGGGTTCTTGTCAGGAGCAAGGAGACCTTTGAGTGCCGCTTCGCTTTAATGGTGGCGAGCTCGATCTCCTGTCTCGCGGCCTATCTCTTGAGTTTCACGCGGAGGATGAAACTGTTGCCTGCATTGTACGCCGGGCGCGCTGCTCGATCTTGGAAGCTATCACCGGCTTAGTTTCACCGAAGAAGACGTATTTGGCGTGCTACTTCCCGAGCTTGATCGGTTAGCGAGCGCGAAGCATCGTGCCGGTCGATTTGAGGAGGATGGCAGTATCTTGGTCAGGGAGGCTGATCTGCTTCGCTACGGCTATCATCGAGTTGCCTGATCGGTAATCCGCGCTTTCAAGCTCTGACGCACCTTGCCGCGGCGTGCCCCGATGGCCGGTGTACGGAGTCATTTTCGCTCCGCTCGTGACCCCATCCTGGGCGACGCAGGCAGATGCACGGTGTGGATCGGTGCGCCAACCCCGCGACGTATCGCTCAGTAAGGGTATGAGGTGGCCCAAGTGAGCCTCTCGCGGAGGGTCAGTCCGCCTCTGGCTTCGTCCGTAGCCGCTGCAACGCCCGACGGCTGGCTGCGCCGCTCTACCCTGTTTCCCCCTAGGGAACCATAGCGACCGCAGTGTCAGCGACGCCGTGACTGATGCTGATGGCTATTCCGACGACAACGGCCACAAATCCGGCCTGCGTCCCAACTGCCAGTATGGTGCCTTTGATTTGCCTATCTGTGTGAGCCCAGCGATGAAATCTTTGGAGGGTACGAAGTGGCTCGTGCGGGAAGCGGGCGCATACGAACTGGAGAGGGTCAGGGAGCATGGCTCCGATCGCACCGAGCAAAATGGCCCAGTGGCCTAGCGGCGAACCGAATAGAAAAACTGCGACCAGGATGCCGAACAGGCCGTCGGAACCGATCGTCAGCACATCCCAAAGAAGGCCAGTATCGAGTGTCATAGGCGCGCCGATCTCGGGATTAATCGATTGAGACCGGATGGGATAATCAGCGTGCGGGATTGCATCTAAGGCAAAATGACTGGCGAAGCCTACGGCAAATGTGGTTACTGGATGGGCCGGCATCAAACTGGCGAGAGCCGCGCCGACAATAGCATGGGAACTCAGGATCATTCGCTGCCAACCTCAGTCTGTGTTTCCTGCAATTTCCTGCAATGTCGATCCGAAAGGACGGTCCGTGCTTCCGAACCAGCGCCTTAGGCGGCGAAACGGTCCTCCGTCCGAAACTTCCTCGGAAAGAACATTTCGCTAATGAGCTTCAGTGCAATGATTTCCGACGGTGATGGCACGATTTCATTTCCTTGGGAATCTATGACCTTCGTTGGCTGATTGAACGCGGTCACCAGGCGGCGACCATCAGGAAGCTTTCGAATCCGATTCCCCGCAAGCCTCTGGTAATTCGACATTTGTCTCTGATGTCTCATCTTGGGACACTCCACTTGTTTTTGCCGGCTGCCCTTTATGCAAGAGCAAGAGGTGTTCCAATTGAGATCGATCGACGAGCCGAAAGCTCGCGGCGGATGACGTGGGTGGCTAGAGTCGGGATAAGCGCTGCAGCTTGGGGCCTAAGGTCAAAGCCCATTTGTCCAAGCGTGCAGATTCCCGGCATCCAGTCGGACGGGCGGTCCAGTCCCGAAAGCTGCTGGTCCGAGCGGCAGGCGACCAAGGGGAAAGCGGGCCCAAAAGCTGTTATCGATCCAGGTCGCCGGTCAATATTGCAAACCATTAGTCAGAAACCCGACAGAAGCGCTTGAATGGGGTCCGGCGATAACGCCCTGAATCCAGAGAAGTTTTTGGCGAGAAAGATGATCAGCACTGCCAGCGTTGGGAAGTTGGCAGCCCCATTCTACTTTAACTCTTCAACAATCTGAGATCAGTATTTTTCCCGAGGTTGAAATCGGGGGTCGGCGCGCGCGATATCACGGCGAGACTTGGATGTCGGATATCCGAAATGAGGGGCGACATGAAACATCCCGAAGACCTCGCCCTAGCAAGGGACGCTGACCGCAGCAGATCTTCTGACCGCAGACAGGCGCCTCGCCGTAAAATATTAAAGGTCGCGCGTGTCTGTTGGGAAAACGGGGGCTGGAGCGAGTGTATCATCCGCAACCTTTCTGATACGGGCGCCCAGCTTGAGATATCCGGTCCTGTGCCAAAAACGTTTGATCTTGTAGTGGCTAATCGATTGGCATGCACCTGCTGTGTGGTCTGGCGCCGGGGGAACCGGGTTGGCGTCGAGTTTCAGCGGCAAATTCAGATGATCCAAACGCTGCCGACAGCTGTCCTGTCTGCCTGCCGGCAACAAGCCGATAATTGCCGGGTCCTGGCAGAGCGGGCGACGGCGTCGGATCGTGACATCCTTCTCAATATGGCGGCCGCATGGGAGACCGTTGGCCTGCGTTACCGAAGAAAAGCGCGCGAAATCTCGGGAGCCTGAGTCAGGATGCTAGCCAGATCACGCGAGCATCGAAGGGCGGTTCGACGCCCAAGCAAGCGCTCTGCAAAAATATGCGTCCGCGGCAGGGGATTGGCGCTCCCTTGCCGTATTTGGGATATCTCCGAAAGCGGAGCACGATTGCTGTTCGCAGACTCCCCTCCATCAGACTTGCCCCGTCATTTTACTTTGCAGCTTGCCCCCGATTGGTGTGTCAGCTGGCACTGCGAGATGGCTTGGACTGATGACAGATTTATGGGCGTCAAGTTCATCGGGTTGGCGTCATGATCTCCACGCGCGCGGTCAATCGTGCAACTTTGCGATCATCGCACCGGCAGCAACGCCGCCAGGCTCTGATCATCAGCTGCGTTAGCCTCGTAGTGGTGATGACCGGGGCCGCCACGGTCATTGCCATCGGGTCGTCGCAGCCGCAGCCACAATCTGGAGGCACAAGTTCAACGTCCGAAGGGAAGCTCCGAAACGCCAGGATTGTCGATGAGCTGAGCCGCCAGTGCCAAAACTTTGACAATCAGAGCGGTTGGATGACCCTGGCAGAGGCGTGCGATGTGGTAGGGCGTGACGAGGGATTTCCGACACCGCTTGGGACAATTCATCGTCTCGATTCGATCAGCAAATCATTCTCCCGCCATTAGGATGATGGTGATGTTGGCGCTGTGCGCGGACGGCCTCCGCGCCTACCCATAGACAACTAGCACTAAGGGTTCGCTCAGCCTCGGAGGGCGCTACCAACGGTCGATGTCCCGGCAACCGCCGTCCCACTGAGCCCGCAGCCCTGCGGAATTAGGGCCATTTGCTGCTGTGTGCATTGCAGCGTTGGCAGCTACTCAAGGGGACGACTCACCTCCTTCGACTGGCGGCGCCATTAACGGTCTTGGCGGTCGGATCGCGCGACGGTGGAACTCCATTGTGGATGCGGAATTTTGTCCACATGTCGACTCGGGACGCACATCGGAAGGAACAGGCCCCAGCGAACGCCTGTCCACGCTGCGAGCAACCGATGAAATTCGTCAAGTCGATCCCGAGACTTGGACCGTCCCACCCGGAGCTTCAGGTTTTCATTTGCCCGGTGTGCGGGGAGGTCGAGACCAAAGAGGTCGTGCGGGCCCCTCGGGCATCGTAAGACGCGGCAAGTCATCGAGCCCTGCATCGCGCCAGTCCATTCGAGGGCAGGCTGTCGGGTCACGCCGCTTTGCGCACAAAAGAGCCTTGCAGCAAATCTGGTGTACCTCATTTTTGCGCATCCGGTAATCCAGGTGCGGGTATAGCCTGTGAGAGAGGTCGGATCTCTCTCGACTCAACGTCCACGGAGTGCCGTCATGCTACGCGTCCTATATCTCGTTGGCGTGACGCTCGCCTCAGTCACGCTTCCCCCCGCGCATGCTCAGCAATACGGAATCTCCAATCTGTACGTCGCTGCCGGCGTCGGCCCGGCTACGCTTGTCGGCAGGTATTCGACGCGTGCCAAATGCCTTCGCGCCGCAAGCCTTGCAAGCCGCGATATCAAAGCGCTCAATGGCCCAAGTGATCAGCCGCAGAGCGGAGCCGTGCTGTTTTGCGTTCCTGGCGGCAGCTAATCATAACGTGGCTACCGGCCCATGTCAGCCGATTTCATCGCACCGCTCGGCTCTTTATGTATCGGCATGTATCAGCCCATGCGCGCCAGGGAAAAATTCACATCTGACTGCGAACGCATTCCTTGCGAGCGTGATACCGCTGTGCGCCGGATGGCAACACCTTACCATACCCTTGACTAGCGCCGCCGCTCGAACTCCTCCTTGAGCTTCATGTTCTCCAAAAGGAGAGCGATGACCAGTCGACGAAGTCGAGCGTTTTCCGCTTCAAGTTCATGAAATCTGCCGGTCCGCTCGCTGAGGTCCCCGCTCGGCAAATCCGGCATTTCGGGTGTTATCGGAGGCGAGTGCACTGCTGCCCGTGCGGCGGCACGCCAACGATGATAGGTCATTACGCTAATACCCAGCGTGTGGGCGATCTCAGCTTGGCGCTTGCCGAGTTGCAACAACTCATCGGCTTGATGCAGCTTGGCAGTGATTTCCTCGTGTGAATATCGCCTTCGTAACTTCATCCGAGTCACTGCTCACCTCTGGCACCCACACATCACCGCCCGACTATAACCTGCAAACTGGTAGGTGGAACTCAGGTATCGACCCTATCGCATGGTCAGTAGGAGTACCTCGTTCTGGCGAATGTCTAGCAGGCGCCCTTGGCGGCTTTGACCAGCTTCTCAGAGATGCTAAGCGGCGCGGCCGCCGGTTCAGGCGCCGATCGGATACAGCCTTACCAATCTCAAAACTGCGGTGATTGATCATCCAACCCCCCGGGGGAACCGACTTGATATATGTCAATTGCCCTCAACTGTAGCGTCTTAGACCTTGGGAGGCCAACACGAGGGTCAGCCATGTTTCTGGCCGGTATGGTCTTGGGCATCGCCCTATCAGTCACAGCTGTAATGCTTGTCCTGAAGCTCGGCAGTTATTGCGATGAGCGGAATCGCTAAGTTCGATCGCCAGCGCCGGTAAACGTAAAACAACAAAAACAAGCGCCGCCGACGGTTTCTCACATTGAGCAAAACAGGTACGCAAGACCCCCGTTTGGCGACCGTCCTAAACGTCCACGAGCTATCCCGTGGGCTGGCCCGCCCTGCTCTTCCACTGTGACTTATGGCACAGGCGCCCGCCTCGAAAAGCAATAATTGGAAGCTGTGCGCGGACTGCTCCCTCTCCCCTCCTCAAAGGTCCGCGCATCTGCCAGATCGACTATGGCCCATCATGTCGTTCGGGCAGTCTTCCCTGGACTGGCCCCCCACAAGGGGGTCCTTTTTTGTAGTTAGGCTCGGTCGGGCGACCGCCTTGACACATGGAAGAACAAGGCGCGGGGCGGCCAAGCTGCCCCGCGCCGTTAACCATTCGTTAACCTACTTCGTCCGCCGGTCACGGATTGTGTTAGATCGCGGCCGCGCGCGGGCGCCCACCCCCCCTTTATTCGACCGCATGGCAAAGCTGAAGCTTTCCGCCGATCATCGCCGCGCACTTGAACTGCTCGCCGGCAGCCCGGCGGGCATGACCGATTCTCTGCTGCTGGCGCACGGCATCACGCGGACCTTCCTCGCCGAGCTGGTCCTTGACGGGCTCGCGAGCACCGACGAGCGCATGATTGGCGGCAAGTTGCTCGAGGTGCGGCGGTTCAAGATCACAGATGTGGTCCGGCAGGCGCTCATCAGGTAAAATCGGTAGGTCGGCTATCTGCGATGGAACAACAGAAAGGGCGATGGCTTGATTGCCACCGCCCCCCTGATAGCCGGCCCTGACCTGCCGGGCCGTGCCACGCGGTGCCACGCCCGACCAAGCCGCGCCGGTACCACGCCCCCGCTCGGCCCTGACCCACGCGGCCGGGCCAAGCGATCTCGTGAGTGCTACAGCGCAATGTGCAGAGCAAGAGCTTCCCTATACTTGTCGCGCATTGTCGAAGGGGTGTGGCATTTCTGCCGCTGCATGAGGGCCGCCCATGCCTTGCGCCAGTATGGCGGCAATCCTGAGAGGAGATCGGCGAAATGAGCGAACAGCTGCGGTGCGAATACTTCGACAGGATAGCAGCCTAATCTCGCTCTGTCCTGGTCGGGTGCCTCAAGACTCTCCGTACGTGTCGGGCGACAAGCTGCTTCTGTCGCTCCGGTTCCATGATCCTGTATTTGCCTATCGCCGCCTCGATGGCCGACGGTTCGTCGGGCGCCTCGACAGATCCAAGCAGCTCTTCGCAGCTGCGGATCAGGTAAATCGCCCAACGGCTCAGGGTCGGCTCCTGGGCCATGCGTTGCAAGCCTTCACTTAAAGCGCACGCCGATACGACCCGAGGATCGCCACGCGACCTGGCAGGTTTTCTTCAGCAGTTCGGGCTTGATGAGCAGCGAAAACGTGTCGGGCACCGGCGCTTGCAGCTCAAGGCACGCTCCGGTCTTAGACATGTTGCGGATGATGCAATCGACATCCCAGGCGGAGCCGGATGAAATCCAGCCGCCTTTAAAAGTACGCAGGCGAGGAGCTCGGCGCTTCTCCATCTCCGCCACCAATGTTCGTTTACCCCCCACCACCTTAAACGGCAGCGCATTTATGCAAAATGAAGCTCAGTTCCTAATGTGGCCCTATCATAGTTACCAATTCGAAACTGGTCAGGACTCAGGCGCTTGGCCATCAGCGCCATTGCACTCTGGTCAGGGTCGAGCCGTTCGCTCTTTCCAGTTCGCTCGTACGTCCGCCGATGATCCCGCGGCCGGTGCAGATCATGCGCGGACCAAACCAGGGCACGGGCAGGTCGTCAGGCCAGCGATCGGCGTTCAGCACCGCTGAGTATGGCCAATGTAACAATAGGCCGCGATCGAGCGCACCCGCTGAGCACGCATGTTGCCATCCGATCCGGCTCCGCTGAGTGCCGCCCGTCGCGCAGGGGTGACTCGGAACCGCCTCACCTCAACCGCCTTGCCACCGGCCATCATGCACTCGGTATCGGCGCTCGCGAGCCCGTCCGGGATCAGCTCGGCGAGCAAGGTGGGCGTGACGCGGTACGCCAACAATAGCGACCCGGTGCGGCCATTGGCGTTGCCGGCGAGCAGTTCAAGGGCGCGGCGGTGATCGGCGGAAAGCTTGGGCACAGCCAATTGTACACGTGGCGCCTGTAGAAAGTCGGTCCCTGCGAGCCGACGGCCTCAGTCAAATACGACTACCGTCCCCAGTCCAAAAGCCCGGATTATCTTCTCGGTGGGCCGCCTCGCGCCATTCAAGACCTTGTTGGTCATGGCCAGGTTAATCCCGTTCTTCCTCGCCCCGGCGCTTTGCTTGCTGGGTTTCTCCATCTCGATCCGAAGCAGCCTGACGATGAGCCGCTCAAGGATGCGCATTGATGTCGGCCGGCCCATTTGCCGGTAAGTTCTTTTCAGTCCGCTGGGCGAGCTCGTCCCAATGGCCCGCTACACAGAGCCACAAATAATGTAGCGTCTCGGTAGAGGCGTTGGCAGCGTCGTGCCTAGCTAACTCCGCGTACACGCGAAATTCTTGAGAAAACCTGCCGACCGCCTGATTCAAGCGTGCCTCCAGCATGGCGCAGCCCGGATCAGCAACAACCGACCCCGGGCCACTTGTCACCCGCGGCGGGGCTGACGTCGGCGCGCAATAACCGAATCACATTCTATCAAACGGCGCCAAAAGCGTCGGCATGAACCGGGTCTTTCTTTGGGACAACATTCGCTCCCGGCGAACTAGACCGAGTACGCTTCTTGCTGCAGTGTATGAGTCGGGAGTTGGCCCGCATTGCCGGTTGCCGGGTCGGGCCGGTTCGGCAGGATAGGGGTGGACCGGCCATCGGCCGCCGTCGATGGGACCATTGCCGGGTGAAAACGGCCCTCAACCACGATCCGGCCTTTTGGGAAAGGACCCTGGCGTGTCGATCAGGCTGGTCGAAAATTTCCGAGCTGAAGCGGAGGGCCTGCGCTTTCAATGCGATTACAACGGAAAGATTATCCGATGCGGGATTGCGGCACGCGCGTTACGCGAACTGATCGACTTTCATCAGATCAAGGACACTGATGAATCGGCCCGCCATCTCGTGCAGGAGATCGAACGGCTGGTGAATGCCAAGTGCGAAGCAGGCCGATTTGAACAAAATGGCTGGCTTGTGATTTGGCCGGTCGACCTTCTTCGTTATGGATATGATGGACGGCAAAACTCGGCGGCTTGAAACTGCCTGGCGTTGAGCTGATCGATCGCGACCTGACAGCCGGCGAGCTGGTTCGCGCCCACGACCGCAGCCGGACCGGTCAGTGGATTGGCGCAGCCGATCCTGACCGCGCCGCGTGTGGACGGCTTCACTACCGCCGGCGCAGCTACCTGCCCGTGGGAACCGACGCTACTGCCGTTAGTAACTTGTTAACCATATTCTCAGTAAGCTTTTGGCTGGGTAATGGCGTAGTCCAGCACCGTAAGCGGGATGGCTCCTATGGATTGGCTTCGACACCACATGCGCGATCACCTCAGCAATGTCCGGCCGCTTCCCACACCCAAAAAGGGCGCGGATAGCCCTTCGGTACGCACAATTCCTCGTGCTCAGGAAGCGGGCGCGCTCGACTTGGTACATGCAGCGGCGGATTTGCTCAAAAGTTTAGAAGAACAGGCGGCTGTAGTCGAAACGCGCGCGCGCGCACTTGCAAGCCGCGCCTCGGTCGAGCTGAATGCGGCGAGAAATCGCATTCAAGCCCTAGAAATGGATTGCGACAAACTCACTGCATTCGCGGCGGAATCGAGGGATCAGGCGCTCACTGTGGAGCAATCGCTGCAAGAAGCGCAGAGGCAAATTGCGCTGCTTGAAGTGCAGGTGGCGGCAGCTGAGAAGCGGGCCAGCGAAGCGGAGCAGATGCTACTCCGCGTCGAGGATGCCATTCGCTCGGAGATCCTTGAGCCGCAGCGCATGAAGGCAGCCCCCGCGGCGGCTTAGATTGGGTGAAACAACATCGCCCCACAGAGCTCGGGCCGGAGCGTTGGCGCTCGGCGACGATGTGATCGCTGTGGACGGCTCTTCCACCGGTACGAGAGCGCCGCTTTACGGGTCGCTGAGGCTCCGGAAGCAACCGTCACGCGGGCCGACGAGTAGAAGATGCGAGAACTTCAATCGCGCAGAAGGTTTGCGCCGGGGGGCATTCGCCGTCAGGGGCGCCGTGGGAGGAGCGCCGCAGCCTCGTGGGCTTAACGCGCTGTGCTTTCGATCACGGCAAAACGCGATGGGTCAGGTGTACGACGACACTGTTTAATTTGTTTGCCATCTCAAAGAACCATTCGCGGGGCCAGCAACGGGGAGCGCTAGTGTGGACCACGTCGCCTGACGGGAAGGGACGGCAGCTATTGGCTCCCGCTTCGACCATGACTGCCGGCCGCGGCGACCCGCCTGCAGCAATCGGGTTGTATAGGATCAAGATGGCCTATACGAGTGAGGTCAGTGCCCTTCCTGGTCGCGGAGCTTGGCCCAGAACATGAGCCGTTTATCCTGAACTTGTTCGCCGCCTTTGCCAAGAAAGAGCGCGCATTGATCGCAGCGGGCGCCCGGCCGGCCCTGGCGGCGGCCAAGGCGCGGCGTGTCCAGCGCAAGCTCAAGAGCGCGCGGAAGGAAGCCATTGCTGTTCTCAAGGCCAAGGCAGACCGTCACGCGGCCAACGTGATCCCAATGATCAAGGAGGCCCAGCAAGCCGGCGCCAAGACGTTGCGGGCCATTGCAGAGGTTCTCAACGCGCGAGCCTCGCAACTCCGCGCGGTGGCAGCTGGCATGCAACCTCGGCCAAGAACGGGCTGGCTCGCGCTTGAGATCGTTTCGTTGGCCGAATGAGATCGCATCTTGCCGCGCTCGGCGCCACAAATGCGTGTCAGGCTTTTCCTTCCTTGGCCAATTCCCGCCGAAGCAACCCAGCCGGCTGGTCCTAAGCGACTGCGCGCGGCTGCCGACGACGCGAGAGTTGTCACTGAAATAGCGATCCGGCGAACAATACCGCTGCAAAGATTGGAACTAACAATATATACACGAGCGGAGACACAATTGATACCAGTGGATCCAAGGTTGCCAGCCTCGCCCACCACCTTGCTGATACCGTTCTGTTATTTTGAATCTGGGCTTCAGGCATCGGAGAGCCAGTCCGTTCATCCGCTTCGAACGCATTCATGCTCAACACCCCCAATCGTCTTCGGCAGCGGGTGATTGAAAAACTCACGCCGGCGGGCCAATGTACCCGCCTGCAGCAGCAAGCATAACATCGTCGGTTGGGAAGTCCCCGGCCCGTCGCGTCCAATGGCGAGCGCTTAACTTGCCTCGGTTCGCAAGCCCTGTCAATTTTCAAAAATGCATTGGCGACGCGGGCTCTTCCGGGTTTGGCTGATAGGGAATTGGAAAGAGCAAACGCCGCGCGATTCCCTGACCGGAGGGCAATGGCGCTGATGGCCAAATCGACGAAATGGAGAGCGCCCCCCGAGAGCTATGCTTCGAGTGGGAAAGTCGCACATCGAAGCGGTTACACCGTTGAGCAAATCTTGAATTTGGGCCAGACCGGTCGGCTTCTGGCACGCAAATTTAGAGGCAAGTGGCTCATGGATGAGCGATCCCTTGCTGCATTTGTGGCTAATCGGGAGACGCGACCTAAGCGCGGCAGGCCCGCGCAACGACGAAAGAGTTCATCTCGCGAAAAGGGCGAATCGTAATTGACACGGGCCGGGTGTTAAAGGATGATGTTACCCTGTCTATGTTGCGTTACCGGGGGTGAGGGGCGGTGAACGCGCGTAAGTGTCTAACAGTAGCGTGCGCTCTTTTTGGCGCCGTTGCCGCAACAAGAGCCGAAACCTTCGACGTTACGGGCACCGCAATTGCTCTTGCCGGGCAGAGTTGCGGTAGTGACTGCGTGTTCTCCGGCACGATCGACATCAACGTGAGCAGCGGGGCGGTGACGGGGGTGGAGGTTTTCTTCCCGGGCCTGTCAACGTTCGACACGTTCTCATCTTCTGCAGCGTTTAATGGGACGGATTGGCTCGTTGGCACTAGCAACAGTGCTGCCGATACCTGGAACTTTGACTTCAGCACGCGGAATACACCGAGCTCGCTGGTGGGGTTCACGGGTGGCTTGGTTCTGGGCCTTGATGTCTCCGGGCCGTCCGGGGGGTTTCTTTACTCGATCGATAGTGGCACCATATCGGCCACGCCGATTCCCGGATCACTGATCCTCTTCGGCACCGTGCTGCTCGGTTTCTTTGGGTTCGCGCCGAAAGCGGGCGTGAAAGGTTTGCCGACGCGCCGGTGAGATAAATAACGCGGGGTGGGGCGGAGCAAAGAAGCCTCGGCTGCGGCCGGGGCTTCTTCCGTTTCATAAAGGTTCGCTTAGGATTTCAATGATACACCCGCGGAGACGGGGAACCGACCAACACCCCTCATCATGACTTCGCGCACCAACCTTGGAAGCCCCGGCCACAAGCTGGGGCTTTCTTGGTCTTTTGCACAGTCCGCGGCTGGCGGGGGGGACCGTGGGGGGCCAAAGGCTGCTAATCGCCGACGATCGACGCGAGCTTGCCCAAGGGATTGAAAACACGCGAGCAAATTGGGTTCGTTTTGCCAAAAACAATTCGTAGATGTAATCTGATAATACTCTACTTATTTTAAGCACAGAAGCGCCCGGTGTCGTCTGGCAGCAGCCCGGCGCTCGTAGCGGTCGAGTCTAAGGAGTTCTGGCAGCGCGCCTCGGATCGCTTCTGCGGTTCGGGCGGGCTCCTGCTCGGGCATCGGACCTGGTGAGTCGATCCGTGGAGGCGGTGGCGGCAGGGTGGGGCACCAGGCGCCCCGAGAAAATCGATTTGAGGAGCCGTGCGTATTCGCAATCAGCAGCGCCAAAGGGAAGCAAGCGGGGCGGATCGAGTGTTCGCAGCGCCCGCGCGATCACGCCACCTTGGCCTGCCGCACCCGCGCGATTTCAAGTTCGGCCTCGGCGGCAGTGCGGGCGCACTGACGAGCAATCTCACCTTCGGTATCACCGGCGATCCTTCGGGCAAGATCGTCCAGCTCTTTGGCAAATGCGGCGCCCGAGACGCTCCGGTCGGTGCGCCTCTGCTTCGGCCGTGGCTTCCACATGCTGACGAAGGGAGCAGGTGTGCCACGACCCGCAGCAGTAGCACCGCACTTGGGTAGTCGGCCGGACAGGCTACCTTGCAGCCCGGCAGGACCCACCTAAGGACGCTGCTGAAATGACTGAGGTCTCCAATGAAACCGGGAAAAGGCGCGACCTCCTAAACACGGCGGGTCAGCTCGCGACTAGTTCGGCCGGTCTCGCCTTTGAGGACCCGCCCGACAACTTGGAAAGTTGCGGTGCTGCGCTAAGCTAAAAGTGCAGGATGCGAGCTACGTGATAATCGATCTCCCTTCCAAAATCTCGAACGAATTGAATGCCCATGCTCAGGTACATGCCATGCCAGAAATAGGCATCGGCGGCAAACAGCGCGAACAAGATTCCGCCAACCCGAAATATCATATCAACATCTTGGCGGAAAATGGTTCACGGCTGCTTATCAAGACAATTGCAAATGTAACGGCCAAAAGGGGAGAAGCCAAAGCCCCGCGCCGGGAGGCTGCGGGCAGTTTTTTGGGCGGGGAAAATCTCGTGGAGCACCCGTCCGCGGAACCAATACCAGTCAACGGTCTAGTTCCGTTGGGCGAAAGCCAAAGAGCCCCGCGGAGAAAGTTGGCGCGACTTCGCCCTCAACCGGGCTCGGACGGGGGGCCGCTCACGGGGCTTGGGCGCCAGGACTTAGCGCGATCGACTGGACTGCGCCTGAATCCTGACCGCCTGCCAGCGGCGGCGTGTCGTCTCTGACCGTGCGGGCGGTTTCTTCCCGATAAAGGGAGAGCGGCGGCAAGCTCGCGCGCAGTAAAACGGGGCTTCCGGGATCTCGCTCTGTCCTGGTCGGGTGCCTCAAGACTCTCCGTGCGTGTCGGGCGACAAGCTGCTTCTGTCGCTCCGTGTCCATGATCCTGTATTTGTTTATCGCCGCCTCGATGGCCGACGGTTCGTCGGGCGCCTCGACAGATCCAAGCAACTCTTCGCGGCTGCGGATTAGGTAAATCGCCCAACGGTTCAGGGTCGGCTTCTCGGCCATGCGTTGCAACCCTTCACTTAAAGCACACGCCGATACGACCCGAGGATCGCCACGCGACGTCGCAGGTTTTCCGAAGCAGTTCGGGCTTGATAAGCAGCGAAACCGTGTCTGGCACGGGCGCCTGCAGCTCAAGGCACGCTCCTGTCTTAGACAAGTTTCGGATGATGCAATCGACAGCCCACGCGGACCCGAATGAAATCGAGCCGCCCTTAAAAGTACGCAGGCGAGGAGCTCGGCGCCTCTCCATCTCCGCCACCCATGTTGGTTTACTCCCACCACCTTAGACATAGCGCATTTATGAAAAATGAAGCTCAGTTCGTAATGTCAGCCTATCGTAGTTACCCATTCGAAACTGGTCAGCGACCGACCGCTACCCTTGGATCGTGCATTCGGCCCGCCGCCTCCCGGTCGCCCGCTTCCTGCGGGCGCAGCTCTCTCAGCGTGCTGCGTCCCGCTCCACTTGGCCCCCAAACCCACAAGGAGG
>Ga0126381_100003537_pt1 | contig 16942 bp, 16 predicted proteins | sample PanSoiMetPlot_28_FD_96465 | JGI IMG/M metagenome (GOLD analysis project Ga0126381, IMG submission 96465) | Tropical forest soil microbial communities from Panama - MetaG Plot_28 | ecosystem: Environmental > Terrestrial > Soil > Tropical forest > Bulk soil | place: Panama | collected 2016-02-17 | reverse complement strand
GGGCGCTCGGGGTTGACGTGGTCCGGGGTCAGCGGGGAGACGCCGCCCCAGTCGTCGATGCCGGCCCGCAGGATCAGGTCGTATTGCTCGCCGACCAGGTTCGGCGGCGCCTGGATGCGTGCCTTGGACCCCAGGACGAGGCGGGTGACCGCGATCGTGGCGGCCAGATCGTCGAGTTCGGCGTCGGGAACGTCGCGCATCTTCGTGTCGGGTTTGGCCCGGAAGTTCTGCACGATCACTTCCTGGATGCCGTTGTACTGGCGGGCGACCTTGCGGATCGCGAAGATCGAGTCGGCGCGTTCGGCCAGCGTCTCGCCGATGCCGATGAGGATGCCGGTGGTGAACGGGACGTTGCTGCGGCCTGCGTCTTCCAGCACCCGGATGCGGACAGCCGGGTCCTTGTCCGGGCTGCCGAAGTGCGGCGCGCCCTTCTCGGTGAACAGGCGGGTCGCCGTGGTCTCCAGCATCATGCCCATGGACGGGGCCACTGGCTTGAGGCGCTGGAAGTCCTGCCAGCTCAGCACGCCCGGGTTCAGGTGCGGCAGCAGGCCGGTCTCCTCCAGGACGCGGATCGCCATCGCCCTGACGTAGGACAGCGTGTCGTCGTAGCCGTGCGCGTCAAGCCACTCGCGCGCCTGGTGCCAGCGGTCTTCTGGCCTGTCACCGAGCGTGAACAGGGCTTCCTTGCAGCCGAGCGCGGCGCCGCGCTTCGCGATGTCCAGGACCTCGTCCGGCTCGAGGTACAGGCTCCCGCCCAGGCGGTGCGGCACCGTGGCAAACGTGCAGTAAGCACACCGATCGCGGCACAACCGGGTGAGCGGGATGAACACCTTACGCGAGTAGGTGATCACGGCCGGGCGCTTCGCCGCCTCGAGGCCGGCGTCGCGGGTGCGGCTCGCGTAGCCCAGCAGCGTGCTCAGGTCTTCGCCGCGAGCGTGCAGCAGCGTGACCGCCTCGGCCTGGTCCAGGAGCTTGCCGTCGCGGGCTCGCGCCAGCGCGCGACGCATGGCAGCGGGAGTGACGTCTGAGTCGCCGCGGGAAACGCTCATGGATGCACTTTACGTGGCGGTCCGCCGTCCCCCGCGCCCGGCCTTTGCGCGGGCTGGACTGTGTTAGAACGTGCGGTAGTCGCGGACAGGCATGCGAGGGCCGCGTCGGGGCGGGGCGGAGCCGCCGAGCTCGATCAGGCGCTGCACGCGGTAGCGCTGGCCCGCGTACGGGGCGAGCAGCTCGAGCATGCCCTGGTCGTCGGTGCCGCGCTGGCCGGCCAGCGTCCAGCCGACGGCCTTGGGCAGGTTGTAATCGCCGACGGAGACGGCGTCCGGGTCGCCCATCGCGCGCTGGCGTACCTCGGCGGAGGTCCACGGGCCGATGCCGGGCAGCGTGCGGAGCCGGCGGTCGGCCTCGGCGTGGCTGAGCGCCGCGATCTCCTCGAGCCGTCCGGCGGCCCGCGCCGCGGTCATGATCGTCTGCGCGCGCACGCCCTCGACGCCCGCGCGGTGCCAGTCCCAGGACGGGATGCGGGCCCAGACCCGCGGCGGCGGGAAGACCCGCATGCCATCAGGGGCAGGCCCGGGAGCGGGGGTGCCGTGCTTGTACAGCAGGGTGCGCCAGGCCCGGCTGGCTTCCTTGCCGACGACCTTCTGCTCGAGGACGGCGGGAACCAGGGCTTCGAAGACGCGGTGGCTGCGGCCGATCCGCAGGTCCTCGTGCCGCTCGGCGATGTCGCGCAGCAGTGCCGCGCCCGGGCCGTCCGCTCGCGGGAGTCCGGCCGTGTCGTGCGCGCCGAGCTGGGCGGGCAGGGCGTCGAGCAGCCAGCGGGCGCCCGGTCCCCAGGCCTGGGCCGACACCCGCGATCCGGCCGCGCCGATCCGCGCCGTCGCCGGGCCATCCGGGGTCAGCGTCGTCCGCCACAGGTAGCCGGCGGGGTCGGACCGGAACGTCGGATCCGCGCCGCCGTGCCGGTATACCGACAGCGTCAGCGGTACGTTGACGGCGAACGGCGCCCGCCAGTCAAGCGCCAGCCCGGCCTCCATCAGGCTGCGCTGCTACACGTCGGAAGAGAACCGGACCGAGGTCGGCTCAAGCCGGGTGCCCGGCCAGACCCGGATGCCGCGGGCCAGCTCGTTTCCCGCGCCGATGACCGCGTTGTCGCCGATCACGGCGTCATCCGCGACGGCCCCGGCGTGGACCACCGCGCCGCGGCCGAGGATCGAGTCGCGGACCACGGCCCCCTCGCCGACCTGGGCGCCGTCGAACAAGACGCTTCCATCGACGATCGCGCCGGCAGCTACGCGAGCACCAGCTCCCACCGTGGTACCGCCGGTGACTTCGGCACCGGGGGTCACGACGGCGTCTTCGAGCAGCAGGCGCTCGCTAGGTCCAGGCTGCCCCGGCACCGCCGGTCCTGGCAGCCGCCCGAGCACCAGGTCGCAGGAGCCGCGGACGAAGGCCTGCGGCGTGCCGACGTCCAGCCAGTACGCGGACTCGTGGTACCCCATCACGGTCTCGCCGGCCGCGATCAGCCCCGGGAACGTCTCCCGCTCCACCGACACCCGCCGTCCCGTGGGTATCGAATCCATGACGTCCCGCCGGAACACGTAGCATCCCGCATTAATCCGATTTGTCACAGGATTTGGCGTTTTTTCGAGAAAAGCCGTCACACGTCCGCTCGCGTCCGTCGGCACGCAGCCGAACCGGGACGGATCCGCCACCTCCACCAGGTGCAGCGTCACCGCCGCATCGGTTTTCATGTGGACATCGAGCTGCGCCCCCAGATCGTGCCCGGACAAGATGTCGCAGTTCATCACCACGACCGGATCCGCACCGGACGTCCCGCGCAGCGAGCGCGCCGCGTTCGCGATCCCGCCGCCGGTGTCCAGCGGCTCGTCCTCGGTGACGTAGGACATCGACAGCCCGAACGCGGACCCGTCGCCGAAGACCTCGCTGAACATAGACGCCTTGTAGCAGGTCGCGAGCACCACGTGGGTGACGCCTGAGGCGGCGGCGCGGGCCAGCAGATGCGAGAGGAACGGCACGCCCGCGGTCGGCAGCAGCGGCTTCGGAGCGGACAAAGTCAGCGGCCTCAGCCGCGTCCCCTGCCCGCCGACAAGCACGATCGCCTCAAGCGGCTCACGATCAGCAGAAGCAGAAGGCATGCGGTTACGTTACACCGCTCCCGCGACTAAGACCGCTATAAGACGGCGCTGACGTCCGCGGCGTGCTGCTCCGCCGCGCGCCGGTAGCAGGCGAGATGGGCCTCCGCCGACGCCCCCCAGCTGAATTCCTGGGCCCGGGCGTGCCCGGCGATCGCCAGGGCATCCCGGCGGGACGGGTCGTCGATCAGCGAGCGCAGCGCATCGCGGATGCTGTCCGCGTCCTGCTCGGTGTACGCCACGGCCTCGCCGCCCACCTCGGGCAGCGACGTGCAGTGCGTGGTGAGCACCGGCGCGCCGCACGCCATGGCCTCGAGCACCGGCAGCCCGAACCCCTCACCGCGCGAAGGGAACGCCACCACGAGCGCCCCGCCGAGGAACCCCGGCAGGTCGGAGAAACGCAAGTAACCAGGCCGGACCAGCCGCAGGTGCGGCGGCAGCGCGGCCACCGCGGCGTCCACCTGCTCGCTCCAGCCGCCGCCGCCGCCGAGCACCAGCGCGGGCGGGTCGTCGATGTCCTCCACCGCGCCGGCCCAGCCCTTGATCAGCGCGGCGATGTTCTTGCGCGGCTCGAGCGTGCCGAGGAACGCGATGTAGGGCTTCCCGTGCAGGCCGAGCCGATCCGAGACGGCCGAGACCTGCCGCGGATCGGGCCGGTGGAACAGCCGGTGGTCGACGCCGTGGTACGCCACGTCGATCCTGGTCGGATCCGCCTCGAGCACCCGGACCAGTTCGTCCCTCGTGGCCTTGGACGGCACGATCAGGCGGGCCGCGCGGCGCGCCGCCGTCCTGATCGCGGACTTGAAGAACATGGCGCTGACCTGGCTGTACAGCTCAGGCTCGGTGAAGTAGGTGACGTCGTGCACGGTCACGACCGTGGGCCGGCCGGGGCGCAGCGGCATTGAGTAATACGGCACGTGGATGACGTCGGCGTTGACCTGCTGAGCCACTACCGGCAGACCGCTCTGCTCCCACGCCAGCCGGGCGGACCGGTGCGAGATCGCCGTCGGTCCGGTGACCACGCGCGCGCTCGGTGCGAGCCGTCCGTACCGTTCCTCGTCGGCGCGCTGGCAGACTACGGCCAGATCCGCTCCAGCCGCGTCAAGCGCTCCTATCAGCCCATCGACGTACCGGCCGAGCGCCCCCCGGTCGGCTGGCACGTCGGTCGCATCTATGAGTACGCGAGGTGCCACGACCGCCACTTGCTCCTCTCCTGGGCCACCCGGACGCGATTCGACGGCATGGTTAGCGCCGTCAGCGTGAATGTCCCGTCAAGATGCAGCCTACGCCCTGTCCGAGGTACCGGACGAGCACTTAGGCCCCCGTCAACATCCCGTTAACCTCCGCGCGTCGAGCATGCACGAGCACGATCGCCCCGCCCTCCTCGTCCCCGCGGGCCCGGTCCGCAACAGCCAGCACGGGCAGCACCGGCGCCGCCGCGTTGAACCCGTACTTTCCTCCGTATGCGGACAGGCTCAGGTACAGGCGCTGCGCCCATCGGCTGCGGAATTGATACTCAGATGAGACCACATGGAGCCCGCGCTCAGCTAGCAGCGACGTGAGTTCGGCTAGCGAATACGTCCGCCGCACGCGGTACCGACGGCAATGCGCGTCGTACAGGTGCGGCCAGCGCTTGGCCAGCGTGAGCGCGTCCGCGGACAGCACAAGCTCACCGCCAGGCCGCAGCACCCGGACCATTTCGTCCAGCGCTCGCGCGCCGTCCACGAAATGTTCAATCGCGCAGATCGACATCACCCGGTCGAAGCTGCCGTCCGCGAACGGCAGCGTCAGCGCGTCCCCGCGGACCAGGCCAGGCGGCACGCTCAGCGCGCCGCCGCGCCGCAGCTTGCCGCCGTCCAGGTCGAGCGCGACCGCCCAGGCGCCGCGCCGCCGCGCCCGCGCCGCCCAGTACCCGTCGCCGCCGGCCACGTCCAGCACGCGCACCCCGTGCAGGTCCGCGCCGAGCCAGCGCAGCAGCGTCCGCGCCTCCCGGTACCGGCAGACGTGAACCTCATGCCCGGCAAAGGCGACCGCGTCGGCGGCCCGCAGTTTTCTCATAACGACAGTGGTTACTCGCCCGGGTCGTCATCTAGGTCTGAGATGTCCAATTCAGGCTGACCCCGCACGAACGCGTCGGGATTCTCCAGGTCCTCGGCCGCCGGCAGCAGGTCCGGGTGTCCCCATAGCGCGTCCCGCCCGTCGATGCCGCGGGCATCGGTCAGCCCCTGCCAGATGTCGGCGGCCTCCCGCAGCCGGCGCGGCCGCAGCTCGAGGCCGACCAGCGTCGCGAACGTCCGCTCGGCCGGCCCGCCGGTGGCCCGGCGGCGGCGGAACGCCTCGGCCAGGGCGTCGGCGTGGGTCAGCCGCCCCTGCGCCGCCGTCGCGACCACGGTGGACACCCACCCCTCCACGAGCGCGAGCATGGTCTCCAGCCGGGACAGCGCGGCCTTCTGCGCGGGGGTGTCCTCGGGCTGGAACAGCGCCTCGCCCTGGAGCGCCTGCTGTAGCGCCTCCGGGTTGGTCAGGTCGACCTCCGGCATGGCTTCCTGCAGCTTGGTCATGTCCATCGTGATGCCGCTGGCGTACTGCTCCACCGCGCCGAGCAGGCGCGCCCGCAGCCAGGGCACGTGCGCGAACAGCCGCTGGTGCGCCGCTTCACGCAGCCCGACGTACAGCCGGACCTCGCTGGCGTCGACCGAGAGGCCCTGCCCGAAGGCGGCCACCCCCGCGGGCAGCAGGGCGGCGGTGCCCTCAGGGCCGAGCGGCAGGCCGATATCCGCCGAGCCGATGACCTCGCGGGCCAGTTCGCTGACCGCGGTGCCGGTCTGGCTGCCGATCATCGCCCCGCCGATCTGCCGGAACATGGCGGTCAGCCCGCCCAGGCCCGCCCCGGCTCCGCCACCGAGCGCGCCGAGCATGGTCTTCATCTCTTCCGGCACGTTCTCGCCGAGTTGCCCCGGGTCGGTGGGGATCATGTTGCTCATCGCATCGACGCCCTTGGCGGCGATCGGGTCGCAGAGCTTGGACCAGACGGGGAACGTCGCCTCCAGCCACTCTGACCGGCTCCAGGCCTCGATCTTGTGCACCCCGGAAGGGAACGACGTTGCCTGATCCAGCCACAGATCGGCGAGCCGGATCGCATCGATGACCTCGCGGCGCTGCGCGTCCAGGATGGACGGATCCCCCGCCGCCGAGATCGCGTGCCGGGCCACGTTCTTGGCCAGGTCCCAGTTAACTGGACCGCCGGTCCAGGAAAGCATGTCAGCGAACTGCCGCAGCGCATCAGCGAACTGCTGCGGCCCTTCCTGACCGCCGCTGCCCTCATCGCCCGGCTTATCGGGCAAGCTGAAGCCGAACGGTCGATCAGCCATCGGGATCATCTCCCCCAAGACCAGTACTGCCTCTGCGGCAGGATAGAAGGGTCATGACCGTCACGTTATCTCGGGAGAAGGACACTGTGACAAACGCCCGGCGGCCCAATCGCCACGAGCGTAGCGACGTACGTCCCAACCTTATGCCCGTCGTGGCCGTCACCGGTGCGGCAAGCAGGATCGGACCTGCGCTGACCGCGAGGCTCGCGGCATCCGCGCAGGTCAAGAAAGTGATCGCGATCGACAACCGGCGCGGCGACAGCAACGGCGTGACCTGGCGGGTAGCCGACGTGCGAGACCCCGCGCTGGCCGGGCGGCTGGCGGGCGTGGACGTGGTCGTGCACGCCGATATCGACCTGGCCCCCGACTCGGACACCCGGCAGCGGCGGGCCTTCAACGTGCGCGGGGCCCAGACCGTGCTCACCGCCGCCGCGGCGGGCCGGGTCGGCCGGGTGATCCTGGTCACGAGCGCGATGGTGTACGGCGCCCGGCCGGAGAACCCGGTGCCGCTCGAGGAGGGCGCCCCGCTGGCGGCCCTGGCGGACAGCAGCGTGGCCGGGGACATGCTGGAGATCGAGCAGCTGGCGCTGCGCTCGCCGCGCACCAACCCCGGCATGGCGGTCACCGTGGTGCGGCCCGCCGCGCTGGTCGGGGAGGGCATCGACACGCTGGTAACCCGGCATTTCGAGGCGCCGAGGCTGCTTACCGTGAAGGGCAGCGCGCCGCGCTGGCAGTTCTGCCACGTGGACGACCTGGTATCCGCGCTGGAGTTCACCGTCGTCAACGGGATCGGCGGCGCGCTCGCCGTGGGCTGCGACGGCTGGCTGGAACAGGACGAGGTCGAGCAGGTCAGCGGCCTGAAGAGCATCGAGTTGCCGGCCCGGGTGACGTTCGGCACCGCGCAGCGCCTGCACCGCATGGGCATCACCCCGGCTCCGGCGATGGACCTGCGCTTCATGGTGTACCCGTGGGTGGTCGACTGCGCGCTACTGCGTGCGGCCGGCTGGCGGCCGGAATTCGGCAACACCGAGGCGCTCCGGGTTCTCCTCGGCCAGCGGGCTGGCCGCCACGCGGTGGCCGGCCGCCGCATCGCCCGCAAGGAAGCCACGATCACCGTGGCCGGCGCCACCGTCGCGGCGATCGGCACCGCCGCGATCGTCCGCCGCGCCCGCCGCCGCCACCGCTCCGACTGACCAGCCGACGGGCACGGGCGCACTGGGGGCGGGTACCTTGAATCAGTGAGCGTCATTCGCCTGATCGGGGTGCGGGAATCCGCGCTGTCGGTGGACGAGGTGCGGGCCGCGGTCGCGGATCCGGCGGCCGGCGGTATCGCGCTGTTCGCGGGCGCGGTCCGCGACGAAGACCACGACATGCGGGTCGCCGGGCTGTCCTACAGCGCGCACCCGAGCGCCGAAGCCGAGCTCCGGCGGGTCGCCGAGCAGGTCGCGGAGAAGTTCCCGGTCACGGCCGTCGCCGCGGTGCACAGGATCGGCGACCTGGACATCGGCGACCTGGCGGTGGTGGTCGCGGTGTCCTGCCCGCACCGGGCGGAGGCGTTCGACGCCTGCCGCGCCCTGATCGACGAGCTGAAGGCCACGGTGCCGATATGGAAGCATCAGCGGTTCGCCGACGGCACCAGTGAGTGGGTGGGCAGTGCCTGACCTGCGGGGAGACGAGCCTCCCGCACCCCCCCGTAATAGGCTTCGCAGCATGTCCCGACGTACCTTGACGATGCTGATCGCGTCGGTCGGCACGGCCGCGGCGATCGCGGTGAGCGTGCTGATCCCGGTTCCCTACGTCATCCTCGGACCGGGACCGACGCTCAACACGCTGGGCAAGGACTCCTCCGGTGAACAGCTGATCAGCATCCAGGGACATCAGACATTCCAGACCAGCGGGCACCTCAACATGGTCACGGTCAGTTACGCGGGCGGCCCGGGGAGCAACATCAACATCCTCTCCGCGCTGGCCGCGTGGCTGAACCCGGACCAGGCGGTAGTCCCTGAGCAGGAGCTGTTCCCGGCCGGCCAGACCCAGCAGCAGACCCAGCAGCAGAACACCGCGGAGATGGCCAGCTCGGAGCAGATCGCGACCGCGGCGGCCTTCACCCAGCTCGGCATCTCGTACACGACCGAGGTCACCGTCGCCCAGGCCGAGAAGGGCTATCCGGCCTACGGCGTGCTGAAGAGCGGCGACATCATCACCGCCGTGGACGGCGCGCCGGTGACCAGCGACGCCACCTTGACCTCGCTGATCCGCGCGCACCCGGTCGGCGCGAAGCTCACGCTGACCGTTCTCCGCGGCGGCCAGACCCAGCAGGTCCCGGTCAGCACCGTCCCATCAGGCGGCCACCCGATCATCGGCGTGGAGGTCGGGGATCAGTACAAGTTCCCGTTCAGCGTCAAGATCAGCATCGGGGACATCGGCGGCCCGAGCGCGGGCATGATGTTCGCGCTCGGCATCATCGACAAGCTGACCGGGGACAACCTGGCCGGCGGCAAGTTCATCGCGGGCACCGGAGAAATCACCCCGAACGGCCAGGTGCAGCCCATCGGCGGGATTCAGCAGAAGATGATCGGCGCCCGCAACGCGGGCGCGACGGTCTTCCTCGCCCCGGCGTCGAACTGCGCCGACACCAAGGGCGCGGTTCCCGCGGGCCTGCGGGTCGTCAAGGTCGGCACGCTGAGCCAGGCGGTCAACGACCTGGAAGCCATCAAGGCGGGTAAGCCAGTCCCGTCGTGCTGAACGGGAGCGAGCATATGGACCAGACCGACGTCATCGTGCTTGGCATGGGACCGGGCGGGGAGTACGCGGCGGAGACCCTGGCCGAGGCCGGCCTGCACGTGACCGGCGTCGAGCCGCGGCTGGTGGGCGGCGAATGCCCGTACTTCGGCTGCGTGCCGACCAAGATGATGATCAGGGCGGCGGACCTGATCGCCGAGGCCAGGCGGATCCCCGGCATCGCGGGCACGGCGGCGGTCACCCCGGACTGGTCGCCGGTCGCGCGGCGGATCAGGGAGGAGGCGACCGACTATTGGAACGACAAGGCGGCGGTCGATCGCTTCACCGGCAAGGGCGGCCACTTCGTCCGCGGTCATGGCTCGATAACCGCCCCCGGCCAGGTCGCCGTGGCCACCCCGGATGGCGATACCCGTACATTCCAGGCCAGCAGGGCAATCATCCTGAACACCGGCACCGCCCCCGCCATCCCCCCGATCGAGGGCCTGGCGGCCACGCCATACTGGACCAACCGGGACATCGTCCAAGCCGAGCGGGTCCCCGAATCGCTGATCATTCTCGGCGGCGGCGCGATCGGCGCCGAACTCGCCCAGGTCTTCGCCCGGTTCGGCACCGCGGTCACCGTGGTCGAAGCCCTCCCCCGCCTGCTTCCGCTGGAGGAGCCGGAGGCCAGCGCGCTCATCGAGCGGATCTTCACCGCCGAGGGCATCAAGGTGTGCACGAGCGCCCCGGCCGAGCGGGTGAGCCACAACGGCACGCGCTTCACCGTCCATGTGGGCGAGGGGGGGCTCGCCGCCGAGCGCCTGCTGGTCGCCACCGGACGCCGGGTCGACCTGGCCGCGGCCGGCGTCGGCTCGGTCGGCCTCGACGAGCACGCGCGCTTCATCCCGACCGACGAATGGATGCGCGCCGCCGACGGCGTCTGGGCCATCGGCGACATCACCGGCAAGGGCCAGTTCACCCACATGTCCATGTACCAGGCCGACATCGCGGTGCGCGACATCCTGCGCCGGGGTGGCGGCTCGGCCGACTACCGAGCCGTCCCCCGCGTCACGTTCACCGACCCGGAGATCGGCTCGGTCGGCATGACGCAGGCCCAGGCCCGCGAGGCGGGCCTGGCTGTCCGCGTCGGCTGCACCGAGGTGCCGTACTCCGCCCGGGGCTGGATTCACAAGGCTGGCAACGACGGCTTCATCAAGGTCATAGTGGATTCAGAACGGTCGGTGGTGATAGGGGCCACCTCCGCGGGCCCGGCCGGGGGCGAAGTGCTCAGCGCCCTTCAGGTAGCGATCCGCGGGGAGGTCCCGGTGGCGACGCTGCGGAACATGCCGTACGCCTATCCCACCTTCTACCGCGCCATCGAGGAAGCCCTCAAGAGCCTGGAAGGCTGAAGTCCGCCAGCGCCACCTTCCCGAGGATGATCTCCTGCACGGTCTCGTTCACGTCCCAGACGTTGACGTTCATGCCGGCCAGCACCCGGCCCTGCTTGAGCCAGAACGCGACGAACTCGCCCTTGTTCCGGTCGCCGCGGAAGACCACCTCGTCGTAGCCGCCGGGCTCGACGTAGCCCGAATACTCCATGCCCAGGTCGTACTGATCGGTGTAGAAGTACGGCAGCAGCTCGTAGCTGGCATCCTGGCCGAGCATCGCCTTGGCGGCGGTCTGCGGCTGGTTCAGCGCGTTGGCCCAGTGCTCGACCCTGATGCTGGTGCGAAGCAGCGGGTGATAGGCGCAGGCCACGTCGCCCGCCGCGTAGATGTCCGGGTCCGAGGTCCGCAGCGAGGCGTCGGTCGTGACGCCGTTGCTGATCTCCAGGCCGGCCGCCTCGGCCAGCTCGGTGTTCGGCATGACCCCCACGCCGACGACGACCGCGTCGGCGCTGATCTGGCTGCCGTCGGTGAGCTGGACGCCGGCCGCCCGGCCGTCGCTGCCGACGATGTCGTCGACCTGGACGCCGAGGCGCAGGTCCACGCCCTGGTCGCGATGCAGGTCGGCGAACACCTGGGCCACCTCGCGGCCCAGCACGCGAAGCAACGGGAGCTCGGCCATCTCCACGACCGTGACGTCGGCGCCGCCGGTCCTGGCCGCCGCGGCGACCTCGAGCCCGATCCAGCCCGCGCCGATCACCACGACCCGCTTGGCGGCCTGGAAGGCTTCCTTGATGGCGTCGCTGTCCTTGGCCCGGCGCAGGTAGTGGACGCCGTGCAGGCCGCCGCCCGGCACCTGGAGGCGACGCGGGGACGAGCCGGTGGTCAGCAGCAGCTTCCCGTACCCGACCCGGGTTCCGTCAGCGAGCACTACCTCGTGCGCTGCCCGGTCGATGCCGGTGACGTCCGTGCCCAGCCGCAGGTCGACGTCGTGCTCGCGGTACCAGTCCTGGGCGTGAACGAAGATCGAGTCCCGCTCGGCCTTGCCCAGCAGGTAGTCCTTGGACAGGGGCGGCCGCTCGTACGGCCGCTCGGCTTCGTCGCCGATCAGGATGACGGGTCCATCGAAACCCTCCTCGCGCAGCGTCTCCGCTGCCTTGGCCCCCGCCAGCCCTGCCCCGACGATCACAAATGCCGGCATTACCTGACCATCCTTCCGAAGTGCGTTCTGGGTCAGCTTGATACGCCCGCGAGGGCGAAGAATTCCGCCCGCGAGCGCGGATCGGCACGCAGCGTGCCGAGCAACGCGGAGGTGACTGTCTTCGAGCCATGGGCACGTACCCCGCGCAACGTCATGCAGGAATGCTCAGCCTCTAGTACCACGCCGGCACCCTGGGCGCGCAGACTGGCGGTCAGGTAGTCCGCGACCTGCTTGGTCAGCCGCTCCTGGGTCTGCGGCCGAGCCGCGAAATGGTCCACGAGGCGAGCCAGTTTCGACAGTCCGAGAATACGCTCGCCCGGCAGGTAGCCCACGTGCGCAACGCCGGAAAACGGCAGCAGATGATGCTCGCAGACGGTACGGAACGGGATCGCGCGAGCGATTACCAGCTCGTCATAGCCCTCGTCGTTAGGAAATGTGGTGAGCCGCAGCGGGCGCGCGTCGAACAGCTCCGTATAGGCGCGGACCATGCGGGCCGGGGTTTCCCTTAGCTCCTCCCGGCTCAGGTCGAGCCCGAGCGCGCTGAGGAAGTCGGCGGCCGCCAGCTCGGCGGCCGGCATGTCCACGCCCGTCTGCCTGCTCTCGTTCACCTGCGTCATGGCTTGTCAGCCCTCCTCGGTGACGGCGACACAGCAGTAGCCGGCCCTGGGGTCGAGCACCGGCTCGCGATCAGGCACGCGCAAGCCCGCGATCAGCCCTTCGATCAGCGCCAGGTTCATCCCGCACACCGCCTCGCGATGGCGGATGGCGAGCTGGTGGAAGGGGCAGTTCCGCAGCCGCGTGACACCCGCCTCGCGGACCGGCTCGTAGCCCTGCTCGGCCAGCACCATGGTGAGATCCCGGCCGGGCGGGCGGGCCGGACGGTCCTGGCGGTCCTGGCGGGCCTGGTCGCCGAGCTCGGCCCCGATCTCGAACGCGGCGGCCCGCACCGCGCCGAGGCCGGCCCCGCTCTGATCGGCCGCTACGGCCCGCACCAGCACCTGGGCCGCGAGCTCGTAGTCACGGGTCGGCACCGAGACCGCGAACTCGCGATCTGACCTGGCATACATCTTGGCGGGGCGGCCCGCGCCCGGCCCGCTCCGTCCGGTCAGCCGCCGGTATGTCACCTGGAGCAGCCCCGATTCGACGAGCTTGTCGAGGTGATAGACGGCGAGGGTCCGGCCGATCCCCGCGGCCGACGCCGCTTCGTCGCGGCCTACCGGTTCGGTTCTGGCGGACACGATCTCGTACAACCGCCTGCGCAGCGGGTCATGCAGGCAGCTCAGCGTGGCCAGATGACGGGTGGCCAGGTTGCTCATGGCGACATTCTAACACCAAAACTTTTTATTTAAAGAAGCCCTCCCTCCCTCGTTTTCGATCCGCCCCCGCAGACCCGCCGGGGCCTGTGGCCCACGACCCCCGGAAGAACGTGGGCTGTGGGCCACCGCCCCCGCGGCGCGCCGCGGAATCACTGGGTGCGGGTCGGACTGGGGACGGGATTGCCGGGAACGGGGGAGTTCGCGGCGGGCTGCGGCCAGGTCGGGCCGACGAAGAGCACGACCCGGCCGGGTGCCCACGGGTCGGCGTCGTAGACGTACCAGTCGCCGGGGACGTGACGCAGCAGCTTGCCGTCGCAGTGGTAGACCGGCACCGTGACGTCGCGCTGCCTGACCAGCGCCAGCACTCGAGTGAGCCGCAGGCCGTCGACCGTCAGGCCGTGCAGCGCCTCACCGGGTGCCGTCGCCGCTCGCTCCCGGCGGTTACAGGCGGACTTGGCAAGGCTTCTCCCTTCGACACTCAGCACATGTCCGCACCAACTCGAGCATTTCGCGGCTCCCGCCACGATAGTCAACGGCAGCGGTAAACCGATCACTCCACGTACACGTCCTTTCAACGGACAGCAGTCAAGGGGAGGGATGTCCGAGTGAAGAACACTCACGTGCTCAGAACAGTCGCGATGTCGTTCTGCACCATCGTCGCGGTGGCCAGCCTGGCGTCGTCGGCAAGCGCCGGCCCGGGCCTGAAGCGAATTCACGACCCAGGGCACGTCACGTACTCGATCAAGCTGAAGTCATGCCACGCCCGCGACCGGGGCCAGCTTCCCGACGCGGCATGCACGCCGGGCAGCATCGACCCCGCCGTGAGCCAGGCGGACATCCGTGCCACGATCTGCCGATCGGGCTGGACCGCCAAGGTACGCCCGCCGGAATCGCAGACTCAGCGCGCGAAATACGACGTCGCCTATCCGGCGTATCACATCGGCGGCGGCACGCGGAGCGAGCTTGATCATCTGGTCCCGCTGGAACTCGGCGGCAGCAACGACATCACCAACCTGTGGCCCGAGGTGGGCAAGCTGCCGAACCGGAAGGACAGCGTCGAGCGCGCGCTGAACCGCGCCGTATGCGACGGCAAGGTCAGCCTGGCCGCGGCGCAGAACGCCATCGCGTCCGACTGGCTGACCGCGGAGACTCGGCTGCACATCGGCGGCGGCAGCCGACCCCCGAGCGCCTGGTGCACCGCGCAGGCGTCGTACAACGCCACGTATGGCGACTATGACGTCTACGTGCACTCCAACCAGCCCGACACGGCCGTCACGGCCACCGCCAGCAACGGAGCATCGCACAGCTACTACACCGACGGCTCCGGGTACGCCGACGTGTACCTGCGCGCTGCGGGCGGTGACACGGTCGGCGTCCAGGTCGGCGCGGCGTCCTGCACGACAACCGCGTAGCTGACCACCCTAGGCCGAGTAGGTCAGGGACACCACTCCGGTCGCGGACCGTTCTACCGCCGTGAGCTGCATGGCCTTGCTGGGGCCGGGGCGGAAGAGCGGCGTTCCGTGGCCCACGATGACCGGATGGATGCCGATGTTGAGCTCGTCGACCAGGCCATGCTCGAGGAAGGCCTGGGCGAGCCGGCCGTAGCCGTACATGATCAGGTCGCCGCCGTCCTGCTGTTTGAGCTCGGCGGCGGCGGCCACGGCGTCCGCGGAGACGACGATGGTGTTGTTCCACTCGGCCGATGTGAGCGACGAGGAGAACACGTACTTGGGCATGGCGGTGATCCGGGCGCCGTACGGGTCCGTCGCAGCCGACCACGCGGGTGCGAAGTACTCGTAGGTATTCGTTCCCATCAGCATCGCGTCGCAGCTCTGCAGGACCGCGAGCGACTTCTGGACCGCCTGCTCGTCGAAGTACTCCGACGCCCAGGCCCTCGGGTCGCCGATGACGCCGTCGAGCGATACGAAGCTGCTGACTATCAACCTGCGCATCTGATTCCTCCTGTTGTCCGGCTGGCAGTATGAAGACTCGCCAGCGGCCAGGAAGTAACCGGTCCAGGGTGCTGCGCACCAGCCCGAGCCCCGCCTCGACCGCGATCCGCAGCGAAGCCGGATCCTTGCGAACCTGGCTGAGCACCATCCCGCCCTCGAGGCTGGCCAGCAGCGCGGTGGCCAGGACTTCAGGCGAGGCATCAGCGCGCAGTTCACCCCGTTCCCGCATCCGCGCCAGCGCGTCAGCGAACAGCCGCTCCCATGCGTCGAACGCGGCGGCGGCCCGCAGCCGGGCACCCTCGTTACGCCCTGCAACTTCGGTGGCCAGCGTGCCAACCGGGCAGCCGGGCAGCCCCATCTGTTCGAACCCGGCGGCAAAACCCGCCAGCGTCCGCTCCAGCTCAGCCAGCGACGTCACCGTGCCCAGCGCCTCGGTCAGCCCGGCCAGCACCTGTGCACAGCGCAGCCCCACTGCCGCCTCCACCAGCTCATCCCGGCTGCGGAAGTAGTGGTAGAACTGCCCCTTGCCCGCCCCGGCGGCGGCCAGCACCTCATCCAGGCTGGTGGCGGTGACCCCGCGCTGGGCGAAAAGCTCGGCCGCGTGCTCCACGATCCGCTCCCGGCTGGCGCGCCCGCGCCCTGTCTTCGGCTGGCTCTCCGGCTGGGTCCTCGGCTGGTCCGGCATGCATCCCATGCTAGCCACGGATTGTACCGGATAGTACAGAGCGCGGCCGGGAAGTGGCATCTGCCCAGGAATGGGATGATCGCGGCATGGCAGCGGTGGCGCTTCAGCGTGTGGCTCTGGTGACGGGTAGTTCGCGTGGCCTGGGGGCGGTGATCGCGCGACGGCTGGCGCGCGACGGTTTCGCTGTCGCGGTCAACGGCCCGCCGGGCGATGAGCGCGTCGCGGCGGTTGCCCGTGACATCCGCGGTCAAGGCGGCGCCGCTGAGGGGTTCTGCGCCGACGTCACCGATGAGCACCAAGTCGACGGGCTCATCGCCGCGATCGCTGACCGCTTCGGCCCGGTGGATGTGCTGGTCATCAACGCCACTGGCCCGCAGCCTGAAGGTCCGGTAGCCGATGTGGCCTGGAACGACCATCTCGCCCAGCTTGATTTCTTCGTCAAGAGCCCAGTGCTGCTCGGCCGCGCCGTGCTGCCCGGCATGCGAGCCGGGCGGTACGGCCGGATCGTGCACGTCGACTCCGAGGTTGCCGACCGGCCGCCTCCGGGCAGGTCCGCCTACGCCACCGCCAAGAGCGCCCAAGTCGGCCTAGCCCGCAGCTGGGCCAGCGAGCTTGCGCCGTCCGGCATCACCGTGAACACGGTCGCACCCGGATTCATCCCCGTCGAACGCCACGCTGACGTCCCCGACGACGTCAAGAACGCCTATCTCGCCTCCGTGCCCGCCGGGCGAATGGGAACCCCCGACGATATCGCCAGCGCCGTGAGCTTCCTCGCCTCCGAAGACGCCGGCTTCATCACCGGTCAGCGTGTCATCGTTGATGGTGGACGCAGCCTCGGCAGCTAGCACCTTGTTCACCAGGCGTCATCGGGCTTCCGCTGGTCGGGCAGGCCCGGGCACAGGCAGCCCAGTTACATCTCTAGACACTTACGTCCCGCCTGTCCGCGAAGCGGCTCGGATGGGTGTGGCAACCACCCGGTCCGGACCGGGTGGTTGCCACACCCATCCGTACAGAACCAGGGGCCCTCCCGCGGTAACCACGTGGTTGTCACATCCATGGGCTTCTGGAGGCTGTTACGTGGTTGCCGCTGGGTTGCGGCGGTGTCGGTTTTGGCGGGTTGTGGCTGGCGTGCTGGCTGAGGTCGTACCTGGGGGGG
>Ga0126381_100003536_pt1 | contig 16942 bp, 28 predicted proteins | sample PanSoiMetPlot_28_FD_96465 | JGI IMG/M metagenome (GOLD analysis project Ga0126381, IMG submission 96465) | Tropical forest soil microbial communities from Panama - MetaG Plot_28 | ecosystem: Environmental > Terrestrial > Soil > Tropical forest > Bulk soil | place: Panama | collected 2016-02-17 | reverse complement strand
CCTGACGCAGCTGCGGCCCAGGTTCACGATCCACCGCAACGACCAGGCGTGCACGATCGCCCTGGCGCAGACGGGTCCGTCGGCGAAGACGGAGATCTACGCGCTCGAGGTGCAGAACCGGCCGCAGTCCCTCGTCGGTGAAGGCGTCACATGAGCGAGCAACTCGTCGGTGACCAGCCGAGCACGACGTTCGGGCCGGCGAAGACGATCATCCAGTCGCTGTACGAGCTCGACCCGCTCGTGCTCGAGGAGCTCGCGCAGTGGCTCGAGCAGCGCGGGATCAAGACACCGATCTCGACGATGGTCGGTGCCTCACCGGCGTTGACGCACATCACGCAGGGGAACGGGACGCCGAACGGGGCCGTCTACGGCTCCGTGGGTGCGCTCTTCCTGCGCCTCGACGGTGGCGCCGCGACCACCTTGTACGTGAAGGAGTCGGGGACGAACACGAACACGGGATGGGTGGGGAAGTAAATGGCGAAGAGCACGGGCTACTACACCCAGGGGGTCGGGTACGGCGGCTCCGGCTGGACCTATCCGCTCGCGAGCAAAGGCCAGGCACCGGTCACCTACTCGACCGCGAACAAGCCGCCGGTCTACGCCGCGACAGGGCAGCCGGTCAACCCGGTCGCCGCTGCCATCGCCGACGGCGGCGGCGGTGGTGACGGTGGCGAAGGGGACGGCGGCGGCACGACCACGCGGGCGCCGTTCGACTACAGCACCGACCCCGGCTACATGGCTGCGCTCGCGGCCGAGCAGGCCGGCTACGCGCAGCTCGACGCCGCCGACCGCGCAGCCCGCGAACGCGCCTTGGTCCAGTTCGGCGACCCCTCGATGGCGGGCGCGTTCGGGATCGGCGACCTCAACCCCCTCACCGCGGCGATGGCGCAGCAGGCGACCACGAGCGGGATCTCGACCTTGGCGCAGCTGCAGCGGAGCCGCGACCAGGCGCAGTCGAACATCGTCAACTCGCTCGCCGCGCACGGGCTGATCCGCAGCGGCGACCTCGGCTGGCGCAGCGGGCAGAACCAGACCGACTACGGGATCGCGCTCTATAACGCGCAGCAGGGCGTGCTCGACACGCTCGCGCAGGGCGCGCGGGACACGGCGCTGCAGAAGCAGCAGCTGCACACGAACACCGTCAACGCGTTGACGAGCGCGTACAACGCCTATGTCGGCAACCCGAACGACTACGGGATGGTCACCGCACCGACGAGCCCGGCGGCACCGGCGAGCGCGAGCACGACCCCGGCCTACACCGCGCCCGCGCCCTACGTCTCGCCGACGACCGGGATCAGCTACGCGGGCATGGGCGCTCCGCCCGTACCGACCACGTCCAGGTCGACCGCGCCGGTCTCGAGGCTCGCGACCCCGAACCCGTACCGCTTCCAGACCGCGAGAAACGTGAGGGCAGGCTGATGGCCTTACTTCCGACATACCGCTCCGCGTTCCAGACCGCCCGGCAAACGACCGGGCTCCCGAACTACAACGTGCCGCAGATCGCGGCACCACCCGCGTGGAGCCCGATCCCCGGGCTTGCTAACGCGCCGGCTGACACCACCCCGTTCGCCGCGCCCACGATTCCGGGCACTGTCAGCGGTAGCGGACCCATGACCGTGCAGCCGCGCGCGGGCAGGCCATCGCTGACGGTGAACCAGGCCGCGAACCGGCAGGTCAACCAGGTGCTCGCGCCGCAGCTCGCGGCCGCACGGGTCAGCGCGCAGCAGCAGAACGCCGCGATCAAGGGGTTCGCCGCCGCGCTGATGGGGAAGCTGCAACCGATCGCCGGTCAGGTGAACGCCGACTGGAACCAGGCGATCGGGCAGACCGGCGCCCTCGCGAACAACGCGGCGACGTTCCTGCAGCAGGCGAACCCGACCCCGCAGGTGCAGGCACTGCTCCAGAGCGTGAACGCGCCCGGGGGGCAGCAGGCGCAGCTCGCCGGGAACCTCGGGCAGACGTTCGGCGGCGGCGCAGCGGTGCTGAACTTCCTCGGCGGCACCGTTCCCGGCACCGAGATGGCGAACCAGAAGGCGGCAGCGGTCACGCAGGCGGCCGGCTACCCGACCCTCGCCTATCTGCGTGGCGCGCAGGACACCGCTGCCGCGGCGGCGCAGCAGGCGAAGGACCGCGCCACGATCGAGGCGACCCGCGGGCAGCTCTATCAGACCGCGCGGCAGAACATTCTCGGCAACGTGCAGGCTCGGCAGACCGCGGCGGCGACCGCGGCCTACCGGGCGGCGCAGCTCGGGCAGAGCGCCGCGAAGATCCGGCAAGCGGCAACACAGGCAGCGCGGACCGCAGCGGAGCGGCAGCGCCATGACATCGCCGGTGAGACACAGGCGAAGGTCACCGAGATCGACAAGGTCGCGATGCAGCAGATCACCTCCACGATCGCGGAAGGATTCGATCCGACAACGGGCAAGCTCACCCCGAAGGCGCAGGCGACGATCGATGCGATCAACCAGCGAGCCACTGCGGCCAAGAACAGCCTCACGGAGCGAACCCGCCACGACATCGCAGGAGAAGCCGTCGCCAAGACCCGGGCTGCGACGGCGCAGAAGAACGCGCAGACGTCGGCGACGCGGGCGCAGACAGCAGCGTCGCAGGGTGCCCAGCGGATCGCACAGGAGCAGCAGCGGCTCGCGATCGAGCAGCGCCGCGAGCGCGCCTATGAGCGCAGCCAAGCGTTCAAGCAGCAGGTGAAGCAGAAGGGGATCTCCGCGACCTCGTACGCGAACCTGCGCAAGCAGGCGCTCGCGAAGGCCGACCTCTTCTACTACGGGAAAGCGCCGACGAACACGGCTGGCACCAACGGGATCGCTGGTATTGACTACGGCCCAGCACTGCAGCAGCTGATCAACGGCTACTCGCTCTCGCGGGCGGACGCGCAGGCGATCCTCAACGACTTCTACGCGCCGGGCGAGCGTGGCCGTCCCGCCGCGCCACCGGTGACCGTCAGGAGCAAGGGGCCGCTCGGCGTGAGCGCCACGGCATCCCCGTAGGATGGCCGGCAGGGTTCCGTACCTCGGGCCGACGGGCAGCTCGTCGGGAAGGACGCCGTACCTCGGGCCGTCCGGCGGTTCGCAGACACGCACGCCCTACCTTGGCCAGCCGAGCGCACCGCAGAAAAGCGGCGGCGGTCTCTTCGGCGGTATCACCAGTTTTGTTGGCCGCGCCGGGGGCGACATCGTCCATGCCGCGCTGAACGCGCCCGCCGGCATCTACAAGACCGCGAAGGACATCGTCGCGCCCGGCACCCATCCGTCCTGGGCGACGCTCGGGCAGGAGTGGGGAAACCTGTTCCAACACCCGCTCCGGGAGATCCACGCCGAGCACGATCCGCTCAAGACGGACGTGCAGGGAATGGCCTCCCAGGCCGTCCAGACCGTTCGGCATCCGCTTCGCCACCCGGGGCTGACCGCGCTGACCGTGCTTCCGGTCGTTTCCGGCGCCGCCCGGGTCGGGATCGCCGCTGGTGAGGGTGCGGCCGGTGCTGAGGCCGGGTCGTTTGCGACCAGGACGCTCAGGCAGGGCGGCCTCACCGTGCACCCGGAGCCGAGCCGCTCGGGGATCGGCCAGGTCGCGACCAGGGCCAGCGACGCCGCCTTCCAGCGAGCCGCTGCCGGCCGTCCCGCCAGCGTCGCCGGGACGCTGCTGCAGCGCAAGATCGGGAAGACACTCACCGCTGAGGTGCGGCAAACCGAACGCGCGGCGAAAGCGGCACCGTCGGCACTGATCCGGATCGGCTCAAAGCTGAAGCCCGGTGAGCAGAAGGCGCTCCAGGTCGTCGCTGAGCAGACGCCGCTTGAGCAGGCGATCACGACCGCCTCCGCCCGGGTCGTCGGTGCGAAGAGCGAGATCTCACGCGCTGGGCACCAGGCCGACCTGAACGCACTCCACGCCGCACGTGAGCATCTGACCGTCGGCCCAGCCGGGCGTCCGGCGCTCACCGAGCCGCGACTGCAGAAGATCTACGACCGAATGGCAGCCGTCGCCGGCACTCGGGAGTCGCTGCTCAAAGGGCTTGGGATGCTGGGCGAGACGGCAGCCCAGGGCCGCAAGACAGCCGCCGGCCGGGTCGCGCTCGGTGCCGCCTACGAGCGTGGCAAGGGCATCGTCGGCCAGGAAGGCTTCCAGACCACCCCGGAGGCAATCCGCATCCCCGACGTCGCCACCCGGCGCGGCGCTCGCACACTTGCACGGATGGGGACGCTCGGCGCGCAGGGCGTGATCGGGCATCTGCGTACACCCGGCTCGCTCACCCACGAGTACACCGGCTACCTGCGCGAACTCGGTGTGCGCCGCCCCGACACGACCACGCTCGTCGGCGAGAGTGGGCTCGAGGCCGCTCGCTACGCCGGGCTCAAGCACATCCACGACCTTGTCCGCCAGGCCGCCAGCCCGTTGCCCTCACGCGCCGACGACGTCGCCGTACGGCTCGACAAGCTGAAGCCGTCTGAGCGGTTGCCCCTGCAGGTGCAGAAGTTCATCGGCGACCCGCAAGAGATGCTCAACGCGACCCCGGCGGAGAAGGCAGGCATGTTTGAGCAGGCTCGCTCACACCTGTTCATGAACCCGAGCGAACTGAGCCCGACTGATGCAGCCGAATTCCAGCGGCTCCACGACCAGGGCAAGATCGGGTTCGTACCGAAGCGAATGCTCGGCGAACTCGGGCAGCCTCATGCCCCGTTACGCGCCCTGGGTGGGGGCGCCGCCAAAGGTGCAAGCGCGGTCGACGCGATCAACAACGCGCAGCGGTTCGCGATCCTCTACCTCAAGCCTGCTTACGCGATCCCGAACGTCCTTGGCAACGCCGCGCTTGGACTCGTGCAGCAGGGGTTCGCGGCGCCGCGCAACCTCGCGCAGGCAGCGCGACTCGTGCAGCGGCTCCCGGCTGAGGACTACGCGAGCATCGATGCGCATATGGGTGAGGGCATCTCGAGGGCGATCTCCGCGCACGGCGAGGGTCGTTTCTCCCGCGGGATCGACGTTGCCGCCGGACTCTGGTCGCGTGCGGTAGACCAGCCGTTCCGGCAGGCGAGCTTCCTCCATGAGGCGCGACAGGCTGGCTACCGCACCCCGGCGCAGATTCACGATCTGCTCTCCCGCGACCCGCGCGACCCGGAGCTGATGCGGATCGCGATCCGTGCCAACCGTGACATGATCGACTACGCCAACCTCGGTCCCACCGAACGCGAGATCGTCCGTCGCGCCATCTTCTTCTACCCGTGGGTGAAGGGCGCAACCGTCTACGCCGGCCGCTTCGTCAAGGAGCACCCGCTCGCCACTGCGGCAACCGCACAGCTGGGCCAACTCGGGCAGCAGTACTCCGAGCAGGCGTTCGGGCCGACGCCGTCCTACCTCGAAGGGTTGATCCCGTTCGGGGCCGGCCGGGCGTTCAACCCCGCGTCGGTCTCGACGCTGCAGACGCCAGCGCAGCTCGGACAAGTGATCGGTGGACTTGCGTCGGGGAACATCAGTGAGGCTGCGAACGTCGCCAACCTCTACACGCCAGCGCTCGCGCTCGCGCTCGCCGAGGCCGAGCGGCGTGACCCGTCAACCGGGTTTACTTACCGGCCGGGACAGCGCGGCTTCGGTCACATTGCCGCCGACCAGCTGTTCGGCGGCCTGCCGCAGGTCAGCCTCTACCAGGGTCTACAAGCGGCGCTCGGCGGTGCGCAGCCCACCGGCAAGCCGAAGCTGTATCCGCAGACACTCGAGAACACGCTCGGGAAGTTCTTCCTCGGCGGCGTCTACCCGCGCACGATCAACCGCGCGCGACTGAACCAACTCGCCGCGCAGGAGCAAGCGCGGCTACGCAACCCGCGCTAGCGGCGAGCCATCTGCCTGTATTCCCACCAGAACCTGAGGCGGTGACGATTCCCGATCAGGTAGCCCGCGCCGAGAAGCAGCGGCACGACCAGCATGAACACCGGCGCCCACCAGACACCACTCGCGACGACCAGACCGACAGCTGTCCCGACCACAGCGGCAACGGCGAAGAACAGGAAGAGGAACCACTCGAGCATGGAGGCATAGTGGCACAACGCGGCATCAGGTCGCTCACCCTTCCGGCCAGTTTCACCCCGACCCATCAGACGGCCGGGCTCGCCGGGTTCCCCGCGATCGACGTGTTCGGCCAGCCGGGCACCCCGGTGATCTCGCCCGTCACCGGCCGGATCGTCGATGTGCACATGATCCCGTGGAACGCGCAGGAGCGCGTCGGCGGGGAGACCGCGTACCTGCAGGGCGCGAACGACCGCACCTACTTTCTCACCCACCTGATGGGCGCGGTCCCGTCCGGGCTGGTCACGGCTGGTCAGCAGATCGGGCAGGTCGGCGCGGTCCCGAACGACTGGTGGCAGCCGCACATCCACGAAGGCATGTACCAGGGGATCTACAACCCCGGCGGCGTGAGCACGCCTCCTGTCAGCCAGCCGGCGACACAGCAGTCGAGCTACCAGGATCTGAACTGGCCCTCGAGCGCGGTGCTCGCCTACCAGCTCGCGATGCAGCAGGGAGCGACTCCGGCGCAGGCGAAGGACTTCGCGACCGTCCAGTACGGCGAGAGCGGCTTCGACCCGAACGCCCGCAACACGAGCTCGGGCGCCGCCGGTCTCTACCAGCTGCTCTCGAGCGGCTACGTCAACCGCGCCAACCAGCTCGGTGGTGTCTACAACCCCCGCGCGAACATCCAGGCGATCCTCCCGAACTACCTCTCCTACTACCGCTCCCACCCCGATCTCGTCCCGGGTGCCGCCGGAGCAGCGGTCGAGGCCAGCGGCAAGGGGCCCGGCTACTACGCGCAGGGCTACCAGCACCTGCCGGGCATGCCAGCCCCGGCAGCTCCGACCGTGGCGGCGACGCCCTCAGGGGTGCCGACCTCCGTCGCCGCCACGGCACCTACCGTGCACACCGGCGCCGACATGGGCATCTTCTCGAATGCGCTCCTCGGCGCGCTCCGCTCCGGGCAAGGCCTCACCCCCGCGGCCCTGTTCGGCGCCCTCCGTGCCAGCACCGCCCACCTGCGCGCATGACCGCCGTCGCGATCGACTGGGACGACACCCTCGTCACGAACGGGGACTGGCTCCCCGGCGCCGAACGCGCCCTCATCGGGCTGCGCCGCGCCCGCTACGAGATCATCATCCACTCCTGCCGCGCCGCCTGGCCCGAAGGCCGCGCCGAGATCGAAGCGAAACTCGCGAGCGCCCGCCTCTCAGGGCTCCGGCTGGAGGCGAAACCCGACGCGCTCGCCTACATCGACAACCGCGCGATCCACTTCGACGACTGGGTGACCGTCCTGCGACAGCTGCGAACGATGGAGGCACGATGAGCAACTGGTGGGATACCGCCTACCCCGGCGGCCCGATGATGAAGGTCAAAGGATTCCCGCGCCCCCTCTACCCCCCGGACGCGAAGGGCTACACACCCTCGAGCGACGGACCCGACGTGGAGGCCTACAAGCGCACGGTAAGCCGCGCCGGCCGCTGGCCCTGGCAAACGTTCGACCAGACATTCAGCAATGGGTTCAGCCACGGCAAAAGCGGCAACGTCGGGGAGAGCGGCATCGCGGGTGTGCAGCAGCAACAGAAGATCAACCCGACCGGCTGGGTCGGGGAGTCCACCTTCAACACCCTCCGCTCGATCAAGATCCCCGCCGGGCTCCCGAACGCCGGCCAGATGGCGATGGATGCCACCGCTGTGAATCTGATCAACCAGGCCTACGACCAGTTCGCCGGCGCACCGGCGGCGACCCCGGGCAAGCCGCTCACACGCAAGCCGTTCCCGTCGCCGAACTACTCCAGCCGTGGCGGCGCCACCGTCCGCCTGATCGTGATCCACACCGCCGAGGGCGCGACCACGATCGAGTCATTGGGCGGCTGGTTCGCGAACCCGTCCAACCAGGTCTCGTCGCACACCGGGATCGACGACACCGACGGCGTCATCGGCGAGTACGTGAAGCGGGACGGGAAGGCGTGGACGGCGATGAACGCGAACCCGGTCGCGGTACAGACGGAGCTGTGCGCGTTCGCGAAGTGGAGCTCCGCCGAGTGGCAGCAGCACCCGACCATGCTCGAGAACTGCGCCCGCTGGGTCGCGGAGGAGGCGAAGTTCTTCGCGATCCCGCTCACCAAGCTGACGGCGGCGCAGGCGCAAGGCTCGGGGAAGGGGATCTGCCAGCACTCAGACCTGGGAGCGTGGGGCGGCGGGCACTGGGACTGCGGCGGGAGTTTTCCGATCGACCAGGTGATCAACCGAGCGAAGGAGCTCGCATGAACAAGGAAGAGCCGGAGCCCGAGGTCGAGTGGCCCGAGCCGGCCGACGAGCCCGACATGGAGCCGTCGGAGCCGTGGGCGAAGCCCGACGCACCCGTAGGCAACGACGATACAGAGCCGTGAGCGTCCTGCTCGAGCGGATCTGGCGCGAGCCCGCGGTCGCGATCGGTCTGCTGACGTCGATCTTCCTGCTGGTCGTGGCGGCGGTTACGGGGTCAGGCTGGGACGCAAGCGTGATCCTGGGGATCCTGGGGCCGCTCGCGGCTGCGCTCGGCATCCGTCCGCTCGTGACACCGGTGGCGGGTAAGAAATGAGATGTTCAGCCACCCGGACGTGTACGTCAACGCGATCGGGGCGCTGCTCACCGGCCTCGGTGCTGTCCTCTCGGCGTGCTTCGGCTACCGGGCGGCGGCGAAACGGCACGACGACGACTGCGACAAGCGCGTGAAGGAGATCATGAACGTGCTGAAGATGGGGATGACGCTCGAGGAGCGCTCAGACGACGAGGACAGGTGGTCGCATCTACCGTGAGGGAGCCGTGACGTGTCAGCCGACACGCTCGCCGCGGTCGGAGCGTTCCTCAGCGGGGTCGCGAGCGTGCTGACCGCCGCCTGGTACGTCCGCCGCGCCCGCCGCCGCGCGAAAGCCGACTGCGACGAGCGGCTTATGGAGTTCGACCGCGCCCTCCACGAAGGGATCGAGATCGCGAGGCACGATGATCCGGTCGCTTAGACCGTTCCTGCTGCTGGGCGCGGCGCTCGCGCTCGCCGGGAGCTCCGGCTTTCTGGTCGCGAAGGCCGTCACGGGGCAGTCGGCGCCGACGACGACGGTCACGATCGACATCCCCACCGGGACCGGCCCCGCCGGTCCTCAAGGTCCGGCCGGGCCTCCGGGACCAGCAGGCCCGGCCGGCTCACCCGGCGCTGAGAGCTGCCCACCCGGGTACGTGTTCGGCGCTGTCGTCTTCAACACCCCCGGCGGGCATCAGCAGATCGCAACCTGCCTGAAGCAATGAGGTTCCCGTACTACCGCTACCTGAGGAGGAAACGAGTGGACGAAAGTGAGACGCAGGTGAGTGACTTGCCCGGCGGCGACGAGCCCGGCGAGCCGGAGACCGAGACGCCCGAGCAGGGCGACGAGGACACAGGCGACCCCGGCACCGAGGAGGACGAGGACGAGGCAAGCTAGGCTCCCTGCTGCGTCATCTAGCGCCCCGCCCTCTCATCCACTGGGCGGGGCGCTTTCACGTTTCTGCCGTGCCTCCCGTATGAGCTCGTAGACGCGGGAGCGGCCGAGTCCGGCCGCCTTACCGATATCCACGACCGTCTCGCCGGAGTCCAGCGCCTCGAGGATCGCGCCCGCGAGCTGTTCGCGGGCAGCGTCGATCGCCCGCGCCGCCTTTGTCACCGCTTTCAGGTGTTTCTGCGCCATGCCAGGCCGTGGAGTGTTCCCTCGCGACACGTGCCAGAACCATGCTTCCACAAAAGTGGACACAAGTTCGTAACTTTTGCTACGTTGCTGCGCTGAAGGCCGGAAGGACTGCTGCCTCTATTCGTGTCGCAGCGTTGTCACCGGACACATAACTGCTGGCTCAGGCAGGAGGCGTCTGATCGGGGGGACAGACTGGCGACCCGTTGCGCTCGGCTACATGACGCTCGTCGTGGACCTCGCGACTGGCATCATCGAGTATGTCAGCGACGACGTCGCCAGGCTGGGCTGGTCCCCGGCCGAGCTTGAGGGCCAGCACGCGAGCGTATTCGTCGAGGAGAACGAGGGTCGCGACGAGCGCTTCCAGGCGATCCGCGACGGCAAGCACGTCGGCACCGTCAGCCGTCTGATCCACAAGGACGGCCGCCGCTCCCTCTACAACTTCTGGGCGCAGTCGGGCGACAACGGCCGCGTGATCTGCGCGACCGGACGGCCACTCGCGCAGTCAGAAAGCGGCCTTTCGGAGCGCAAACAAGTCTTAAGTAGTCGGTTGCTTGAAGGGGAGGGGGGAGGTGGGATAGAAACCGCCTCTTCCATGTATGCCGAGATGGCCAACGGTGACTTCGACACGCTCGCTAAGCGGGTGAGATGGGCACGATTGAGCGCAGGCCTCACCGTCCCCGAGACCAACGCGAGGATCGGGATCTCGAGCACGTCGACCACAATCCGGCGCATCGAGTCGGGCAAGGTCATGCAGCCGCACACCGACACCGTTGTCCGGCTCGCGAAGGCGTTCAATGTCGACGCCGGCTGGCTCGACACCGGGCAGGGAACACCGTGGCGCTCACGCTGACTTTCGGACTCGCCGCCTCCGGTGCCTGCCTCCTCATCGTCGTGGTCACCCTTCCCCTGGCCACGGCGTCGCTCCACCGGCGGCGGCGAAAGCTGGAGCGCCGCGCCGCGTGGCGCAACCGCCAGGTCGAGCACGACCTTTACCGCCGCAGAGCATGAGCGGTATCCTGTTGCCATTCCATAAAAAGCCCGGCGACGCGCTAACGTCCCGGGCACGGCACAGGAGGTCATCGCTCCCATGCGGCACAGATCGTACTCGCCTCGGCCCTCTGATCCGCCAGCTGGCGGCTGAGGCAGGGGTCGACATGAAGAACAAGGCTTACCGCGCCTCACCCGTCGGCGAGGCCGTCGGTCGCTACCTGAACGAGATGCAGTACGCCGGGCTGCGGCCCAACTCGATCGAGTCCTACGAGCAGCCGCTCGCGTGGCTCGCGGTCGCCCACGACGACCTTTCCGGTGTCGACGCCTTCTGTAAGGCAGGGGGGACCGAGATGCTGATGGAGTTCCTCCACGGCAATTGGGGCAGTGCAGCCGAGACGACGAGGGCGCACCGCTGGACCGTGTTGAACGTGTTCTTCGGTTGGTGCCTCGACAAGAACATGATCCCGTTCAACCCGATGCGCGGTATCCGCCGGCCACGGAAACGTCCTGCGGCGGAACGGAATGCCTATGGGCCAGACGTGATCCACCAACTGACCGTCGCGCAGGGAACGCTTCGCGACCAGTGCGCGATCCAACTGCTCGGCCGGATGGCACTCAGGAAGGACGAGTTGCGGCTACTACGGATCGGCGACATCGATCTCGTCCGAAACCTCGTAACGGTTCACGGAAAGGGCGGGAAGGTGGCCGTGCTCCCAATCGGCTTCGAGAGCCTTCGCGCCGACCTGTATCTGTACATACAGGGTGAGCAGCGCCACCACGACGAGTACCTGCTCTACCCGAAAGGCAACCGACTCCAGCCGATGGACCCCTCGAGCGTCCATCGCTGGTTCAAGGCTTGTCTCGAGCGTGCGGGGCTTCCGGCGACGGTGAAGCTGCATGAGATGCGGCATTCGGCCGCCGACAACATGCACCGGATGAACGGGATCATGGCCGCGAAGGAGCTTTTGCGTCACGAGAACGTTGCGACGACACAGATCTATTTGCACCCAACCCGTGACGACCTCGCGGCAGCGATGCTTCGCGTCGATCGAGCATGGCAGGCCGAATGAACACGCATTCGGTGTACGTCTGCTACGCCGCCGACGGCGAGGTTCTTTACGTCGGACGCACGAGCAAGGGCGAGCGGCGCGTCCGCCAGCACAGCAAGGCGAGCGGCTGGTGGCCGCTCGTCGAGACGATCACGGTCAAGCATTGCGAGACGCTGCAAGAGTCAAAGGTCCGCGAACTCGAGCTGATCCGGCTGCTCCACCCGAAGTTCAACACACAGATCCTCGACGGGGTTCAGTGCCCTGACGACTGGACCCCGGAGCAGCGACTCGCGTTCTACGCCCGGAACCCGCTGATTGGGAAAGTCGTGCGTTGACCTTGGCGCGACTACAGGCCTACAGCCTCGAATGCACGATAAGCGGCGAAACCGTGCGTTCGAGCCGTTTCGGCATTAGGCGCGATTCTGCCCGCAACGCGATTATCGCACAACCCGGAAACGCGCAGTTTGCGACATGACCGGGCAGGAACTGACACCGGTCGAGCAGGGCCGTCTTGCCGAACTCGAGGAGATCGTTGTTGTTGGTCTACAAAGATTCTTTGAGCTTGGTCAGGCGCTGCTCGAGATCCGTGACTCGGGGCTCTACCGCGGCACACACCCAACGTTCGAGGCTTATCTGGACGAGCGGTTTGGGATCAGTCGGCGGCAGGGCTATCGGCTGATCGACGCCGCCCGTGTGATTGAGGTCGTGTGTCCCACGGGACACATTCCGACGACCGAGCGCCAGGCGCGGGAGTTGGTGCCTTTGCTCGACGAGCCCGAAGAACTGACTCAAGCATGGGAGGAGGCGATGCAGGTAAGTGACGGGAAGCCCACGGCAGCAGTCGTTGCTGAAAAGGTGAAGAGACGCTTGATAGGAGACGATGACCGCGTCCGCATCATCGCGCTTCACGCCGAAGGCAAGACTCAGAAGCAGATCGCCAAGACGATCGGCTGCTCACAAGCGGCTGTTTCCAAAATCGTGCGCGCCGAGGTTGGCGGCAAGGTGCCGATGCCGAAACGTCGACAGGCCGCTACACCCCAAACGCAGGTCATCGCAAAGCTCCACACCGCCTGGCGGGAGTGGGAGAAGCTCGATGGGGAGGAGCAGTACATCCCAGCTCCCGAGCTCGCTCGCCGCATCCGCGTGCTGGACCAAGCGCTCACCTTCTTGACCCGAAAACGCGCTTACTACTACAGCAGGACAGGAAAGGCGGACTAATGACCCCTCAGACCACCTTGCCCGATCCAGCTATGACGCTGGACGACCTTGACTTTGATCGTCCGTGGAGCGAAGAGGTGTTGCCCCTCTCCGCCCTACGGATAGATCGGAAATACCAGCGCGACACAAAGACCACGCTCGTCAACACGATCGGCGCTGCCTTCGATATCGCTCTCGCAGGGTTCATCGTAGTCAATCGCCGAAACAGCGGGCATTACTACATCATCGACGGGCAGCAGCGCGTAGCTGGTGCCCGGAAGGCTGGCGAAGAAGAGATCCTCGCCCGCGTGTTCCAAGGCCTCGACACAAAGACCGAGGCGCAGTATTACGACAAGCTCAACGACACCCAGCCACAGCTCCCACATGAGCGCTTCAAGGCCGCCTTTGCCGCTGGCGACCCACTAGCCCACCACATCTACGAGATCGTTCACTCGTTCGGCGCATCTGTTTACGGCGTGGACGGCAAGGGTGACGACGCCATCACGGCGATCGCTGCACTTCGCTGGGTTTTCAACCAGGGTGGTGATGTCGGACTTTCCCGAACGCTCGCGATCATCCGGCGAGCCTTCGATGAGGTATCCCGGTCAACGACCCCGGCGGCTTTCCTGAAGTCCGTGTACTACGCCGTCGACCGGCACGAAGAGATCGACGATGGTCGACTAGCTCGCAGGATCCAAGAGACCGGGCTCCTCGTGCTGAAGCAGCGCGCGATGGCATTCGCGGCTCGAAGTGCTGACGCGACCGGGTTCTATCTCGCTCTGCTCGACTCCTACAACCACAGATTGTCCGAGCCTAAGCGCTTGAACCCTGTCTTTCGGCGGGTGATGCGAGAGGAAGCTGAGTGAGTTGCCCTAATGCACGGTAATCCCCGTAATAGGGTTCAGAGGGCGGCGGAAAGCGAACCTCTCGCCAGCGGGAAGCCGCACCCGATCTGGCCCGCAGGCGCAGCGAGTAACGACGCCCGAGACGTCAGGGATGAGTGCGCCAAAGACGTGACAGCCCGGAGAGACGGGCACCTTACGGATTCGAACCCCAGTTCGAGGCGCCTAGCCTACGCAGCGGATTCGAACCCCAGTTTGCGGCAGACCAGGCCACGGCATGTGACCGTGGCGAAACGCATGAAAGGACAGGTGAACTGAGAGTTGACCGCCTCCTCATTCGTGGACTGGTTTATCCCCTCACTCTGGCTCTGGGGGTTCATGTCGCGCAAGCACGGAAATGGCCGGACCCACCAGCCTGGTGGACACAGGCTGCCGCATGCATCCACCATTACGAATCCCTCGACTGGCACAACCGCAACAGCTACTTCTCGGGCGGCTACCAGTTCATGGACTCCACCTGGCATGCAGTCCACGGGGCTGGCAGAGCGGCTGACGCCAGCCCCGAGGAACAGACCTACCGCGCCTGGCTGCTCTACCAGCAGGTCGGCTGGACAGCGTGGCCATCGACGTCACGGATCTGTGGGCTGAGGTGAGCAATGACCCGCCCGGAGCTGGTCGCCAGGATCGCGGAACTCGAGCGGAAGCTGAAGCTCACCAGGAACGCGATGTACCGGCAGCGGAAACGCGCCGAACTGTGGCGCCGGCGCGCACTCAACAAGAAAGGAGCCCGATGACCAGCACCGAACTCGCCGTCCCACCCAGGCCGCAGCAACAGCTCGAGCTCGACCGCTACGCCAGACTCGGCACCTGGCTCGCCGCCCTCGAATCCGGGAAGGACGACGCCAACAGCCGCGGCGCCGCCAACGCGCTCAGGTTTTACTACGCCGAAGAGCTCGAGCTGCCAGCAACAGCGGTCGCCGAGATCACCGTCATCAACGGCAAGTTATTCATCGGCGCGCAGCTTCTGCGTGCGCTCGCGATGCGCGCCGGCTACCGCGTCACCCGCAGCGAATCCACCGACGAGCTCTGCACCGCACAACTCGTCCAGGCCGACACAGGGCAGCTGCTCGGCTCCACCACGTTCACGCTCGAGGACGCCAGACGTGCCGGGCTGATCCGCGAACGCTCACCCTGGAAAACCCACCCGGCGCGGATGCTGTGGGCACGCGCATCGACACTCGTGATCCGCGACTTCGCACCGGCGGTCTCGCTGGGGATGTACAGCCAGGACGAGATCCCCGAGGTCGCACCGACCCCCTACGACGAAGACCCCAGCATCCCGTTCGGCGACAGCTACGACCCCGAAAGTGTCGTGGTTGAGCAACTCGAGGAGCTCACCGATGACGACTGACGAGCGTTACTACCCGGCCACCGCTCACGTCAACTGGGAGCCGCTCCACCGTGCGCTCAACCGCGTGGACTGTGACGGCTGGATGTTCATGGAAGCCGACTCCGAATGCTTCTACTACAAGCATCAGTCCACGCGCGCCTACCTGATCGTGCGTGTGGACGGGACGATCGTCAGCGACGAACGCACAGGCCATGAGGACTCCTGTTGACGAGTGACGAGCTCGCCACGCTCGAACTCGCGATCGCGGAACAACCCAACCTCGTTGTGCCCTTGACCGGCGAGCTCGTCGACCTCCGCGACCCCTCGAGCGTCGCTGACGCCCTCACTCACGTGCGTGAGTTGAAGCAGCAACTCGACGGCGCCCGCGGCGTGCTCGAACAGGTGCTACGGCTTGAAGCAGTCCGCCAGGGCACCAAGACGTTGCACCTCGAGCGGCAAACGGCGGTGATCTCGGGCGGTGAAGTGCTCGAGTACGACGGCGCAGAACTGATCGAGCTGCTCGAAGCGGCCGGCATGCCCGGCGCACGCATCAGCGAGATCGTCGAGACGATCGTCAGCTACAAGGTCAACGCCGCCAAAGCCAAGCAAGCCGCGAGCGCGAACCCCGCCTATGCCACGGCTGTCGAGCAGACCCGAAGCGTCAAACAGGTGCCGTGGCGCGTCTCGATCCGCAAATGACGGCATGGAAAGACCTCGAGCGCCGCGTCTGCCGCGCGCTCGGCGGACAGCGAGGCGGACCACAAGGCGCAGCCGTCAGCGACTGCGTCGGAGTCCCCTTCAGCGTCGAGGTCAAACGCACCGTCCGCCCGGGACCACCCGTCAACGCAGCCTGGATCACCCAGGCCAAACAGCAAGCCAAGCGCGAGAAGAAACCCTGGCTCGTCGTCGTCGCCGGACACAACGACAGAAGCCCGGTTGTTGCACTGGACTTCTGGGCGTTCGCGGAAATGGCACAACGCGCCGGCGTGATCCCGACACCGCTTCCTGTCGAGGACGACGCCGCATGAGCAACTGGCCTGGTGACGAGATCAACTGGAACCAGCTGATCGGCACCGGCGCCGGCGACAAGTGGCCAGGCGACGAACTTGACTGGGAACAACCAATCGGGCATCTACCGCCACACGAGAACATCAAGAGCTGGCACGCGAGCCCCGAACGCGAGAAAGAGCTGCGCGCGCTCCCTTACGCCGAGTACCTCCGCACCCCCGAATGGCACTACCGCAGACGACAGACGATCCAGGCCGCCGAGCGGAAATGCCAGAACTGTCGTTGTTACCACCACCTCCTCAACGTCCACCACCGAAGCTACGAACGGCTCGGCAACGAAGACCCCGATGACCTCGTCGTCCTCTGCGAACACTGCCACCTCGAGGAACACGGCCGATGAGCGAGATCTGGATCGAGGTACGCAACTGGCGCAAGTTCCAGCACTACCACGATCGCGTCCCCACATGGATCAAAAACAACCTCGAGCTCATGCACGACGACAACTACCGAGAGCTCACGATGGCCGAGCGCGGCGTCCTCCACGGCATCTGGCTGGAGTACGCGAGCGCACGGCGAGCATTACGCGGGGATACGGCGAGCATCTCACGACGGTTCGGCAAGCGCGTGACGAGCGTGCAACTAAAACGGCTTGAACAAGCGGGTTTCATCACACTTTGCTCTAGAGACGCTCTAGCCTTCGCGCGCTCGCGAGAACTTCTACAAGTAGAAGTAGAGATTAAGAAGAAGAACGAGCGG
>Ga0126381_100003535_pt1 | contig 16948 bp, 11 predicted proteins | sample PanSoiMetPlot_28_FD_96465 | JGI IMG/M metagenome (GOLD analysis project Ga0126381, IMG submission 96465) | Tropical forest soil microbial communities from Panama - MetaG Plot_28 | ecosystem: Environmental > Terrestrial > Soil > Tropical forest > Bulk soil | place: Panama | collected 2016-02-17 | reverse complement strand
GCAACTCTTCGGGGTACCGGGCACCTTGCACCGCGATCTGTGAGGCCGCGGCGTCCAGTTCGCCGAGGTGGGCAGGCGAAAGTTCGACGTTAGCGGCTCCGATGTTTTCTTCCAGACGATGCAGTTTGGTTGTGCCTGGGATGGGAACGATCCAGGGCTTCTGGGCGAGCAGCCAAGCAAGCGCGATCTGCGCGGGCGTGGCTTGCTTCCGTTGCGCGAATCTCCCAAGCAGATCCACCATGGCCTGGTTCGCTTTCCGGTTCTCGGCGGTAAAGCGAGGAACAACATTCCGGAAATCTGTCTTATCGAATTGCGTATCTGCCTTGATGGTCCCCGTGAGGAATCCTTTTCCAAGAGGGCTAAAGGGAACCAAGCCGATGCCCAGTTCCTCGAGTGTAGGCAGCACTTCCTTTTCTGCCTCTCTGAACCAGAGCGAGTATTCGCTTTGCAGCGCCGCCACCGGTTGTACCGCATGGGCACGGCGGATGGTCTGAACCCCAGCTTCGGACAGCCCGAAGTGCTTCACCTTACCTTCCTGGATCAGGTCTTTCACCGCTCCTGCCACGTCCTCAATTGGCACCTCGGTGTCCACACGATGTTGATAGAACAGGTCAATCACATCGGTTCGCAGACGCTTCAGCGATGCCTCGGCGACTTCCTTGATGTGCGCGGGCCGGCTGTCCAGGCCGACCGATTTGCGGGTGTTCGAATCGATCTTCCAGCCGAACTTCGTCGCAATCACCACCCGGTCGCGCACCGGCGCGAGCGCTTCGCCCAACAACTGCTCGTTCGTATACGCGCCATAAACCTCGGCAGTGTCGAAGAATGTGACGCCGCGATCCACCGCTGCCCGGATCAGCGAAATCCCAGCCTGCTTGTCCACCGGCGGACCGTAGCCGAAGCTCAAGCCCATGCAGCCCAGCCCGAGTGCTGATACTTCCAGATGGCTCTTCCCCAGTTCGCGCTTTTGCATTGTTTCTCCCTTCGCCAGACGCTTCCCGCTGACTGAATGATTCTCAAACAACGTTCGGAATTCTGTTCGCAACACCAAAAAGTGTAGTCTGTACTCGCATCGAATGCTGGCCTATTTCAACGAAGTATTTGCCTAATCCTCCGAGGCTCCGGCACCATGGGAGACATATCTGGTCATGCGTATCATGACCCTAGATCGTGGCCGGTGAGCCAACGGGTTGCGGCGACTGGTTTTCGTAGAACGGCACAACGGGCGTAGGATCGTTGTTGGAAGAGAACTCTTCGATGAAAACGAGTCTGTTTGAACTTTTCAAGATTGGGATTGGGCCGTCGAGTTCGCATACGGTAGGGCCGATGCGGGCAGCGGCGGCGTTTGCATCTGGATTACGCGAAGGTGGTTTGCTTGAAAAGACGGCGCGGCTGGAGGCCAATCTCTATGGTTCGCTGGCACTTACAGGACATGGGCACGGGACCGACCGAGCAGTGCTGCTGGGACTCAGTGGAGAACGGCCAGATCAGATCGCTCCGGAGAGTATTGAACCAAAGCTGGCGGCCATTCGAACCGCGAAGAGTTTACCGTTAGCTGGCACGCGGTCGATCGCTTTCGACGAATCGCGCGATTTGCTGTTCCATAAAGACAAGACACTTCCCTTCCATGCAAATGGCATGCGGTACCGGGCGTTTGATGCCGCAGGCGCGGTCATTGCGGAGCGGGTGTATTACTCGATTGGCGGAGGATTTATTTTGCTAGAGGGCGAGGCCACCGGGACAAACGCCAAGCCGCCAGTGAAATATCCGTTTACAAGCGCGGCGGAGTTGTTGAAGACGGCGGCGGACCATGGATTAGCGGTGTGGGAGATTGCTCTAGAAAACGAGAAAGCGTGGCACAGCGAGCAGGAGATTCGCGGCTACGTACAGAGGATTTGGAGCGTGATGCAGGAATGCATGGCGCGCGGTTTAGAGACCGAAGGAGTCTTGCCGGGCGGATTGAATGTGAAGCGGCGGGCTCCGCGGCTGGCGAAAAAGCTGGGGGAGAGCGGGAGTGGCGATCCGTTGGCGCCGATGGACTGGGTGAACGTGTATGCGATGGCCGTGAATGAAGAGAACGCGGCGGGCGGGCGAGTGGTGACAGCTCCAACGAATGGAGCGGCGGGAATTATTCCTGCGGTGGCGCAGTATTACATGCGATTTGTGTCGGGCGCGGATGAAGCCGGATTGCTACGCTATTTTTTGACGGCGAGCGTGATTGGGGTTTTGTACAAAGAGAATGCATCAATCAGCGGCGCGGAAGTGGGATGCCAGGGCGAAGTGGGAGTGGCGTGTTCGATGGCGGCGGGCGGATTGGTGGCGGCTGAAGGCGGTTCGAATGGACAAGTGGAATACGCCGCGGAAATCGGGATGGAACACAATCTGGGAATGACTTGTGACCCAATTGCCGGGTTGGTGCAGATTCCGTGTATCGAGCGGAATGCGATGGGGTCGGTGAAAGCGATCAATGCGTGCCGCATCGCCTTGCGGGAAGGCAGCGAACATAAAGTTTCGCTGGATCAGGTGATTGAGACAATGTATCAGACGGGGATGGACATGCAGTCCCGGTACAAGGAGACGTCACTGGGCGGGTTGGCATTGAATGTGATTGAGTGCTGAGAAAGGGTCTTACCGTTCGCTGTTGCTGGGCTTTCCCAGTATTGACACCGGCATTATCTGACGGTACCGGGGCCCGCACTCTCTAGAGCGGCGCTCTAGGAGAGCGCCGCCGACAGGTTACTGCAATAGGAAGGAATCTCATACGGAAACAGGGTAAACTTTGCGGTCTAGCCCTTCCGCGGCAAGGTTCCAGACGTTGCTAGGAACGCCGCGGACAATTTGGGAAGCCGACTTCCTACGTAGCAACAGCAAAGCAAAATTCCAAGGAGAGACCACATGGCAACGACAAGAATCGCAGTAAAACCAATGATGGTGGCGCAGATTCCCAAAGCAGGAGCTGATTTCCAAATTGTGGACCGCGAGATTCCGGTGCCAGGAGCGGGGCAGGTGCGCATTAAGGTACAGGCGTGTGGCGTGTGCCATAGCGACGTGCTTACCAAAGAAGGTTCCTGGCCTGGAATTCAATATCCTCGTGTTCCAGGCCATGAAGTCGCGGGCATCCTCGACGAAGTAGGTGCGGGTGTTTCCGAGTGGAAGCAGGGCCAGCGTGTCGGCGTCGGATGGCACGGCGGGCACGATGGCACATGCTCCGAGTGCCGGCGCGGGGATTTTGGGAATTGCAGAAATATGAAAATTGCGGGCATCAGCTACGACGGCGGATACCAGCAGTATATGGTGGCCCCGGTGGAGGCGCTGACAGCGATACCGGAAGGCCTCACGGACGTGGAAGCCGCGCCGCTGCTTTGCGCCGGGATTACCACTTACAACGCGCTGCGGCACAGCGGTGCGTTCCCCGGCGACCTTGTCGCGGTGCAGGGTATCGGCGGTCTGGGCCACCTGGGAATTCAATTCGCGAACAAGTTTGGCTATAAGGTCGCGGCGATCGGGCGGGGCGCGGAAAATGGTGAGCTGGCGAAGAAACTCGGAGCCACGGCCTATATCGACAGCAAATCGACCAACGCAGCAGAGGAATTGCAAAAGTTGGGCGGCGCAAAAGTCATTCTGGCAACAGCGCCGAGTTCCAAAGCGATGTCCGAGTTGGTCAACGGCCTGGGGCCGAACGGCAAGCTGATGGTGGTGGGTGTGGATTTTGCTCCCATTGAGGTCACACCTATACAGCTGGTCAGCGGTGGTTACTCCATTCAAGGCTGGGCCTCCGGAACACCGATGGATGCCCAAGACACATTGCAGTTCGCCGAACTGACCGGAGTACGACCCATGATCGAAACCTATCCACTGGAAAAAGCGGGCGAGGCCTACGCGCGCATGATGAGTGGCAATGCACAGTTCCGCGTGGTTCTGACGATGTGAAATTGACGGTCAGCGAATCCCGCTGACTCTCGAGGCCGGCGAAACAATGGTGGCGCTCCGGCGGTTCGAAGGCCTCAGCGCTCAATGACCTGCACTTTCTGCACCGTTTTCGAGATTGATGGGCACCAGGGCCAGCCATTTCTGGTAAATGGAACTCCTCGAAGGCAAAGACCTGAAGCGAGTCCGCGACGCAGCACCTGCCGATGGGCTGGCTGCGGCCGCTATTCGTAGCGGAGGGCTTCTACGGGGTCTAGTTTGGCGGCTTGCATTGCGGGGAGCCAGCCGCTGAGCACGCCGACTACGATCAGGATCAGGGAAGACAGAAACATGGTCATGAAAGAAAGAGTGAGATGGATGTCTACTTTGCCGGATTCGTCTTCGTAGGCGGGGCCGAGGAACGGCAGCGTGCCGATAGCGATTGTCAATACCCAAGAGAGCAACATGCCGATGGCGCCGGCGGCAATGGTCATGACCAAAGCTTCCAGTAAAAACTGCCAACGGATATGTTTCTTGCGAGCACCGAGTGCGCGACGTAGGCCGATTTCGCGAACGCGCTCTTCCACCGACACCAGCATGATATTCATTACGCCGACGCCGCCAATTCCCAAGGTCATAGCGCCGATCAAAAACAGCAGCGCTTCGATACCGATTCCAATGCCTTCCATGATCGGCTTGAATTCTTCGCGGCCAAACATGGTAATGGCGCGCTTATCCGAAGGCGAAAAACGCTGGCGGCTGGCGACGGCTGCTCGGAACTGAGTCATTGCGGCGGCCTCGAAACCCGGCGCGACCGGTTCCCATACCATCACGCTTGAATATTTGGTGTCCCACAAATCGCCAGCTGCGGTGTAAGGAATAAAGGCGGACTCATCGTCGCAATTGAAATAGCAACTGTCGGAAAATTTGCGATCCATGGAGCCGATCACGGTAAAAGGCACGCCTTTGATACGAACCATTTCGCCTAAGGCTGGTTCACCGCTGAACAGTTTCTTGCGCAACTCGGAACCGAGAAAAACCACGCGGCGGCGTTCGGCGACATCTTCGGGAGAGATCCAGCGGCCGTCGCTCGGAACTTCATTGCGCATTTCGCCATACTCGGGATAAACGCCGCGCACGGCGGCGTCTTTGACGCGCTCCTGACGGGCCACGCCTTCAAATTTTACGGTTTCGCGAGTGACACGGCGAATCAGCGGCGACTGCGCCTTAACCCACTCGGCATCTTCGGCTTCAAAGCGCACCGGCTTACCGGCGCGTTCGCCGCCCGCCTGTTCGCTGGTGGTGCCGGGCCAGGCGATGACTGCACCTTTGCCAAAAACTTCGAAGGTGTACATCAGAACGCTGCGAAAGCCGGAGCCGTAGCTGAGCAGCAGCGTTACCGCCACGATTCCCCAGGAGATACCGGACATGGTAAGAAAGCTTCGGACTGGATTGCGGCCGAGCGCAGTCCACGCTTGTTTGAAAATTTCGGTCAGCATGGCCTAGCCTCCTGCCTCGAAACGGAGGGCTTCTATGGGATCGACGGAAGCCGCGCGATTTGCCGGGTACACGGCCGATAGAATGGCGATCAGCCCGAGAAGGGAGACGGACATGGCGCCGATTTTCCAGCTGGTGAGCATGCCGCTGAAAAACGGCGGCATCGGCGCGAGATTCACCAGCGCGCAGAATCCATAGGAAATTAGCAGGCCGATCCCCCCACTGAGGGCAACGACGAACATGGTTTCCAGGAAAAACTGCCGCAGAATCGACTGGCGCGTGGCTCCAAGAGCCATGCGGACGCCAATTTCACGCGTCCGTTCGCGCACGCTCACCAGCATCACATTCATCACGCTTAGGCCGCCGAGAAAAAGCGTGGCGATGCCGACCGCGCCCATGAAGTATTCCATTCCCACGATGATCATGCGGTTGGCCTGAGCGTTTTTCACGGTGTCCCAGATGCTGGCAGCTTCTTCGTCGCGCGGATCGAAGTTGTGCAGGCGCGCTAGAGTGTGGCGAAGCTGGCGAACGCAGTCCCGGTGCGCTTCCAACGACCAAGGAGCGACCAAAAGGCGATCCACGGTGTGTTCCACGGCGGGCGGCTTGTTCGGGAAATCCCGCCGCATGGAATTGAAAGGGATAAAAATTTTGCGAGTATCGAAACCATCGTAGCTGGAATTTTGCTCCTTGGACTTCATCACGCCGATGATGGTGTAAGGGATGCCGTTCATCCAGATGGTCTGGCCCATGGCGTCGCGTTCGGCGAAGAGCTGTTTTTTGGTGTCGCTGCCGAGGAATGCGACGTTGCGGGCGTTCTGGTTGTCCTCATCGTTATAAAAACGGCCTTGCGCCGGAGCAACACTGCGAATTTCGCTAAAGGGAGGCAACGCGCCGACTACTGGAATAGTGCCACTGTTAAACAGGCTGCGCGCCTGCACGTCATTGCCGAGTTCGGGCATGACGTATTTGCAGGCCGGCGATTCCGCAGCGACGTATTTGTAGTCGTCTTCCATCCAATGCATGACCCGACCAGCGCGCGCGCCTCCGGCCTGCATGCTGGTGCGGCCGGAGAAAACGATCATGACGTCTTTGCCGAACGTCTCCTGATTCTTTTGGATCCCGTCGCCCAGGCCCTCGCCCGCGGCAACCATCACGGTGATGGAGACGATGCCCCAGGCGATGCCGAACATGGTGAGAAGCGTGCGCCGCTTTTGCGCCCAGAGCGTTACCAGAGTGTCGCGCAGCAGGTCCCGGAAAGACACGTTCTGCTCCTATTGCAAAATCACTTGCTGCTTTTCGTTTAAGCCGGCGAGGATTTCGGTTTTTACGCCGTTGGAGATGCCGAGCTTGACGTCGATCTTTTTCTTTCCGTTCGGCCCCTTGGGATCGGGAATTTCTACCTGCGCTTTGCGGTCCTTGTCGTAGATCATGGATGCTTCGGGAGCCATCAAGACGTTTTTCTTTTCCTCCAAGAGGATTTCCGCGTTGGCGCTCATGTTGGCTTTGAGTTCGCCGCCAGGATTCGAAATGGAAACGCGGACCTCGAAAGTGGTGACATTGTCCTTTTCTTTGCCCTGCGGCGAGATCTTGGTGACCTTGCCCTCGAACTTCTTATCCTTGAAAGACTCGACGACGATGCGCGCGGGCTGATTGAGATAGACTTTGCCGATATCCGCTTCGTCCACTTTGCCTTGGACGTAAACTTCGCTAACATCGCCGAGGGTCATAATCGGGGTGGCTTGCGAGCCGAGGACCAGGATGGAGCTGACAGCATCGCCGACATTCACATCGCGGGAAAGAACCAGGCCATCGATTGGGCTGATGATAGTGGAGTTGCGCAGGTCTTCAAGAGCGTTGTCGAGGGAAGCGCGGGCCTGGCTTTCTTGCGCTTCGGCTTTGGCAATTTCCGCGCGCGAAACAGCGAGGGTGCGTTGCGCGCTCATTTGCTTGTTCAGAGCCAGTTGATAATTTTTCTGAGCGTCCTCGACCACGCTCTTGGACATTACGCCATCTTTCAGCATTTGGTCGGCGCGATCCATGCTGAGCTTTAGAAAGGGAACGTCCGGGCCTTCGGCATCCACTTTGTTGCGTTCCAGCGAAGCTTGTGCGGATTCCTTGGCGGCGGTTGCGGCTTCGAGGTTGGCACGGGATTCGCGCACCACGGCCTCCAGCTGAATCTTGTCCAGTTCGGCGAGGACTTGTCCTGCTTTCACGCGATCACCATAGTCAACAAAGATCTGCTTGACGATGCCGCTAGCCTTAGACTTGATTTCCGCTTTGGAGAGTGGCTGAATTTTGCCGGTGGCAACCACGACGCGGGCGAGGTCCCCGCGTTCCACCGCCGCGAGCTTGGACGGATCGATTACGTGGCTGGGGCTGAGAGCGGCCTTAACACCAAACCCTGCGCCAAGCAGAACAAGCAGTGCAACCACGCCCCAAAGGATACGCCGACGGCGCTTTTTGCTGTTTTTTCCGTTGCTTAGACCATTCGCGTTGCTCGCCATACCTAGGACCCCCGCTACGTTGGCCGGACAGTAGGAGATACGGCAAAGAACAACGAAAAGTTCCGTAGCTCCACAGGTTTAGACGAACCGAAGCCCAATTGGTCTATGAAAGCAGGCGAGCGAATGGCGGAGCGACCTCATCAAGGTAGATGCTTGTTTTTTAATGAGTTGCGGGTGGCGCCGCGAATGAGATCGGCGGTTACCTCTAGGCCCGCTTAGCCGTCTAAGGTATCAACGGCAAGAACGATTGGAGGGAAGCGATAATCGATGACTGTGTGAATGGCTGTCGGAAGCAGGCTTGTGTGACCGGTGGTGAGCGGGTATTTTAAGGAGTCCGCTTTTGGCAGGCACGCCCCGCGATTGCCCGATGGCGCAGCGTAGGTCGAATGAGTCACCAGTTGACGATTGCTGTTTATGGAAAGGCGTATGCGATTTGCCGCCTGGAACCGGTTGCGCCGGTACCGGCGTGGGCGGGAGGGGCGAATTTCTTTTCCCTGACGCGAACCGCGAATGAGCTTTCGATTGTTTGCGAAGAAAGGGTAGTGCCCGCCGAGGTGCACGCTGAACGAAACCGCCGGCTCATGCAAATTGAAGGCACGCTGGCATTCACCCTAACCGGCGTGCTGGCATCGGTGGCAGCGCCGTTGGCAAATGCAGGGATCAGTATTTTTGCGGTATCGACCTATGACACCGACTACCTGCTGGTGTCCGACGAAGATCTTCAGGAAGCAATACAAGTGCTGGAAACGGTAGGACACACGATCCGGCAGAATCCATGAAGTAAAGCATTTAGAACCTCAGGAGAAAAAAGGAATGACCAAAGCGTTGCGAAACGGGTGGCGGCAGTGCGGACTAGGGAGCCACGGATGGTTACTAAGCGTACTTGCCGCGGCGATTCTTTTGGCGGTGCAAGCGCGGGCCGATGAGCCGTTCGCCCGGAGCAGAGATTACGACCTGCGGCATTCGAAGATCGCGTTGAAGTTCGACGTCGAGCAGAAGAAGGTCATCGGGGACGTCACGCACACGCTGGCAGTGTTGAACGACGGCATCGGGAAACTGGAGTTTGATTCCGTAGGGTTGACTATACAAAGCGTGGCCGTGAACAAGACGGCGGCAAAGTTTGAAACCACGGACAAGAAATTGATTGTGCCTCTCGCCAGCATCGCGAAAAAGGGTGACGAATTCGAAGTCGAGATCAAGTACGAAGGAAAGACGTCGAAGGGAGCTTATTTCATTCTTCCGGACCGGAGTTATCCGAACCAGCCAAAGCAAATCTGGACGCAGGGCGAGTCCGAAGACACCCGCTATTACTTGCCGACGTATGACTACCCGAATGACCGGTTGACGACGGAAACGATTCTGACCGTGCCCGCAGATTGGGTGACCGTGGCGAACGGCAAGCTAATCAACACCAAGGACATCGGCAACGGGATGAAGACGTGGACGTGGCAGGAGAGTGTTCCCAGCTCGACCTATTTGATCACCGTGGTGGCAGGAGAATTCGAGGAACTGCGGGACGCGTGGCGCGGCAAACCGGTGACCTACTATGCCCCCAAGGGACGGGGCGACCGACTGAAAATCAATTATGGGCGAACCCCGCAGATGCTGGAGCTGTTCAGCAAGAAATTGGGCGTTGATTACGCATGGGAAAAGTACGCGCAGGTGATGGTGGACGATTTTGTGGCCGGCGGGATGGAGAATTCGAGCGCCACGACCAACACCAGCTCATCGCTGGTGCATCCATTGCTCGCACCGGAATATGCCACGGGCCAAGATCCGCTGATTTCGCACGAACTTGGCCACCAATGGTTCGGCGACCTGGTGACTTGCAAAGATTGGGGAAACATCTGGCTGAACGAAGGATTCGCGACGTTCATGGAGTATTTGTGGACGGAGAACTACTTCCCCAAAGATCAGAGCGAATACGAGCGGTGGAGCAATATCCGCGAGTGGTTTGAGCAAGGCAATTTGTGGGCGAAGCCGATTGTGCGCCACGATTTCGAGGATTCGAGTGAATTCGACGGAAACGCGTATGGCAAGGGCGCCCTGGTGCTGTATATGTTGCGGCATCAGATTGGCGAAGACGCTTTCTTTCGTGGATTGAAACACTATCTGCAAGTGAACCGTGGAAAGAATGTGGTGACCGCCGACCTGGCAAAAGCCATTGAAGAGGAAACGCACACCAACGTGGACCAATTCTTGGCGCAGTGGGTTTATGGCGCGGGTGCACCGAAGTTTGATTTGGGCTACCACTACAGCGATGCGGAACACCAGATCATCCTAAAAGTGAAGCAGACGCAAAAGATCGAGGGCCGAGTCGGACTGTTCCGCATACCCACCAGAGTGGAAATCACAACGGCATCAGGGGCAAAGGAATATCCGGTTACTGTATCGAAGGCCGAAGAAGCGTTCGCCCTGCCGGCGGATAGTGCTCCGATGATGGTGCTGTTCGATAAGGGCGGCCACATCCTGAAGCAGGCTGAATTTCACAAAGAGAAGAAAGAGTGGCTATATCAGCTGAAAAATGCCAACGAGTTTTCCGACCGGGCGGACGCAGTCGAGGCGTTGGCCAAATTGAAAGACGATGCGGATGTAGACCAGGCGCTTGGCGAGACCATGCGTAATGACAAAGCGTGGGGTGTGCGCGCCACCGCGGCAGACGCTCTCGGCGAGCGCAAGACTCCCGCTGCAGCCAAACAGTTGCTGGAGGCGCTGAACAATGCCTCGGAACCGTGGGTGCGGAATCGCATCGCGACCGCGCTGGGAAACTTTAAGGACAACATGGAGGTAATTGCCAGGCTGGAAATGGTTGCCAAGGACGACAAGTCTTTTCGCGCGCGAGCGGCGGCACTGCAAGGGTTAGGCAAATTGAAAGCGCCGAACGCGCTGGCTACGTTGAACGCGGCGGTCGCCGCGGATTCTCCGGATGACTTCTTGCGTAACGCAGCGTTGCGGGCTATGGGGCCTCTCGGCGACGACAAAGCGGTTCCCGCGTTAGAAGAATGGGCGGCGCTTGGCAAACGAATCGAAACCAGGCAGGCCGCCATCTACAGCCTGGCGCGGCTGAAAAAGGACGATAAGCAGATCACCCAACAGATCGCGGGTTACTTGACGGAATCGCACGCGCCGCTACGTTTCTCCGCCATAGTTGCGCTAGGTGAACGCGGCGACGCAACTGCGGTGCCCGCCCTGGAATCGCTGCTCAACAGCAACGACTTGAGCATTGAGATGGCACCGATGATTAAAGGCCAGATCGCGCGATTGAAGAAAGGGCCAGGCCAGAAACCCGAGGGCGGAGAAGCCAGCGAGACAGGATCCGGCGAGGAGGGCGATCAATCGGTAGCCCACAGGCTGGAGCATCTGGAAAAAATGCTGCAGGAAGTAACAGGTCGCTTGAAAGCCATTGAGGAACGGCTGCCGCCGAAGAAGTAGCGACAGCTGCTATTTCACAAAGAGCAGCGGGCGGACCCATGGCCATTCTCTGTTAACCGCAAGGCAGCGAAGGTCAAGGATCGGGAAAGGCCATGAGCAGGCGCATATCGCGGAGATTGTTTCCGGTGGGTCCAGTGATAACCGCGTCGCCGAGCGATTCGAAAAAGCGGAACGAATCGCTGCGTCTGTAGAAATCTTTGGCATCAAGTCCTCGCTGCGTCGCCCGAGCGAGAGTTTCGCCGTCAGCGACCGCGCCGGCTGCCGGACTGTTTCCATCGATTCCGTCCGTTCCGGCGCTGAGCACCGTGATTCTCTTTCCGGCAATTTTTTCCAGGCAGGCAAGGACAAAAGCGGAGTTGCGACCCCCAAGGCCGTCGCCAGTGACGGTGGAACTCAATTCGCCATCTGCGATCAGCGCGACAGGGCGACCCGGATTGGCCTCGCGGAGATCTTCCAGTTGAGCAAGTAGCGAGTCTGCGGCCTTCTCCACTGGCCAATCGTCGGTCGAGTTGTCGCAGAACGCCAGGCAGTCTAGCGATTCAGCGATTCTGTGCGCGGCGTGAAACAGTTCATGCATGCCGAGAATTAACTGGAATTGCGAGCGTGCGAATGCGGGGTGGTCGGCTTTTGGCGTTTCCGGCATGGCCTGGCTTTCGATCCATTCCATCAGCACCTTTGGCAGGCGATCACTCAACTTATGCTTAGCGAGGATACTGCAAACGTCTTCACGAGTGGTCGGATCCGGCAATGTTGGGCCCGAAGCGAGGGCCGATTCCTGTCCTACGGGTACGTCGCTCATGGCCAAAGTGAGAACACTCGCCGGGGCCACAGCTTGCGCCAGTCTTCCGCCCTTTATGGCGGAGACGTGCTTACGAACGGCATTGATCTCTGTGATCGAAGCTCCGCAAGTGACCAGCGCTTGATTCATCTGCTGCACATCGGCAAGTGATAGCGCGCCGAGAAGGGGAAGCTCCATCAGCGCGGAGCCGCCACCGGACAGCAGAACGATAACTAAAGTACGAGCTGAACAACCGCGCAAAAGTTCGAGGGCTGCTGCCCCTGCTCGCAGGCTTTGCTCATTGGGAGTTGGATGGCCGCCGGCAAAATAATGCATTCCAGAGAGAGGCTGAGTTGCCGGTGCCGGAGCCGAGACAATTCCGGCGATTTGAGTGTGCGTCGGAAGAACAGCGACAAGTCCATCGAGCATTCCATGCGCGGCTTTTCCTACGGCGATGACCCGCAAATCGAGAACTCCTAGCAGGTCGTACCGCTTATCGCCGCAAGAAAGAACCCCATGAGTGCAGCCCAGGCAACGAGAAATGGAATCAGAGACGTTGATGGCCTGCAGCGTGTTCTGAAAGATTTGCCGTGCGAGTTGCTTTCCGTTCATAGGCGGCTGCCAAGGCGTACTTCAGCCATTGTGCATGACCTCGGGGTTCAGCATGTTGGGCGGGCGTTGCCCTTGAAACAAAGCTACGGCGTTTTGCGCGGCGACCATGGCCATCTTGGCGCGCGTTTCGTTGGAAGCAGAACCCAGGTGCGGCGCTAGCACAACATTTGGTCGTTTCAAACCCGAGTGAACAAAGGGCTCTTGCTCGAACACGTCCAGCCCCGCGCCGGCGATTTTTTTCGCCTCCAACGCATGGACCAGGGCTGCTTCGTCCACCACCGGCCCGCGCGAGGTGTTGATCAAGAATGCGGACGGCTTCATGCGAAAGAATTTCGAAGCATCAAACAATTGCCGGGTATCACCGTTTAGAGGGACATGAAGGGTGACGAAGTCCGATTCGGCCAGCAAGGCATCCATGCCGCGGTATTGCGCACGGAATTCCTTCTCGACCTCTTCCGATGCGCGAGTCTTGCTGTTGTAGATAATCTTCATTCCGAACCCGAAGGCGCGACGGGCGACGGCGCGCCCGATCCGGCCAAAGCCTACAATGCCCAGCGTCTTGCCCCAGACGTCGGTGCCGCAGAACTGATCAAAGTCGAACCCTTTCCAATTCCCTGCCCGCACATACTGATCGCCTTCGCCGACGCGACGCGCGACCGCCGGCAGCAAAGCCCAGGCAAAATCGGCTGTAGTTTCGTCGAGCACTCCCGGCGTGTTGGTCACGACGACACCGCGCTTGGTGCACGCCGGCAAGTCAATATTGTCGTAGCCGACCGCGACATTGGCTACGATGCGTAGTTTTGGGGCTGCTCGCAGCAGGTCATCGGCAACTCGCTCGGTCAACAGGCACACCAGCCCCTCTTTATCTTTCAGCCGGCCGAGGAGCTCCCCGCCTGTCGGCCGTTCCGGCTTACTCCAGAATTCGCAGTCGCAATGCGCCTGCAAGAGTTTTTGCGCTTCGGGGTACAGCGGGTGGGTGACAAAGACTTTGGCTTTCGGCATTACGTTCCTCAGAAATCGTGGAGCCAGTAAATTATCACAGGCTGCCACGCATTTTGCAGGGGACGTTGCGCGCCCGGCGCCAGACTCACTATAGTTGCAAGGTAGCGGAAAAAGCGGTTTTACCAATGAACGCAGCCATCATCGCCGAGCTTCAGTCTTTCTTGGGGCCAGGCAACGTTTTACACCGCCCGGAGGATTTGGCGCTCTATGAATACGACGGCTCGGTGGACCGTGCGCGACCGGAGTTGGTCGTTTTTCCCTCCAGCACGGGCCACGTCTCGCGGATCGTAAAGCTGGCCGCGAAGCAGGATATCCCCATCGTCGGGCGCGGAGCGGGCACCGGCCTATCCGGCGGGGCGCTGGCGCGTGGCGGCGGAATCATGATCGCCTTCGGGCGAATGAACCGCATCCTGGAATTAGATTTGGAAAACCGGCGCGCAGTAGTTCAGCCCGGCGTCGTAAACTTTGATTTGACCCGCGCCGTCGAACACGCCGACCTGTATTTCGCTCCCGATCCGTCGAGCCAGAAGTCCTGCACCATCGGCGGAAATGTCTCTGAGAATTCCGGCGGGCCGCACACTCTCGCCTATGGCGTGACGACCAACCATGTCACCGCCCTCGAACTTGTGCTTCCGGACGGCGAGGTAACCCGCATCGGTAGCAAGCTCGGCGATTCGCTCGGGTACGATTTGTGCGGGTTGTGGGTAGGCAGCGAGGGCACGCTGTCGCTGGTGACGGAGATTACCGCCAAGCTTTCCCGGAAACCGGAGGCGGTGAAAACGCTGCTGGCAGTCTTCGAAACCGTGGACGATGCGACGGAGACGGTGACCGACATGACGGCCCGCGCAGTTACACCGGCGGCTTGCGAAATGATGGACGGCTGGACCTTGTGCGCGGTGGAAGACTACGTGCACGCAGGCTTTCCGCGGGACTGCGGGGCGATACTCTTGATCGAAATCGAGGGCATCAAAGAAGCCGTTTCCTGCCAGGCGATTGGCATCGAAGAGGTTTGTAAGACACACCACGCACGGGAAGTTCGCACAGCAAGAGACGACCAGCAGCGTGAACTGCTTTGGAAGGGACGCAAGACGGCGTTTGGCGCACTGGGACGCCTGGCGCCGAGCAACTACGTTCTGGATGCGGTGATTCCCCGTTCGAAATTGCCGCAGGCGCTACGGCGGGTGATGGAAATTGAAGGAGAGTGCGGGCTGAAGATCGGAAATATATTTCACGCCGGGGACGGTAATTTGCACCCGCTGGTGCTGTTTGATCCGCGCGATCGGCGGCAATTCGAAAAGGCAGTGCAGGCTTCGGTCGACATTGTCCGGTATTGCGTGGAGATAGGCGGCGCGCTGACCGGAGAACACGGTGTGGGCATGGAGAAGAGTGAGCTGATGACGCTAATGTTCAGCGATGCGGATTTCGCATTGATGCGCAGGGTACACAGCCAGTTAAACCCTACGGGATTATTAAACCCCGGCAAGGTTTTTCCGCTCGGCAAGGGATGTGGCGAAACGCGCATTCGCACGAACCCGATGCACAATCCGGTGATGGCGTGAGCTCAGCGGTCACATCCACGGTGGCGTCGCGTTTCGAAACTGTTGTGGGAAACGCAAGCGTTCGAACGGAAGGGGCAACCTTGGCCGCGTTCAGTGTGGATGGGGCGACCCCATCCATCATCGCGCAGCCCGAAAATGCCGAGCAAGCGGCCGAAATCGTACAAATTGCTGCCGAAGAGAAACTTGCCGTGATTCCCTGCGGAGCGCGCACGACGCTGGGAATCGGAATGCCGCCGCGACGCTTCGACGTAGCACTCGACATGACGCGGGTGCGAGGAGTTGCGCATTACGACCCCGGCGATCTTACGGTAAGCGTGAATAGCGGAACGCTGTTGGCCGACGTGGCCAAAATACTCGGTGAGAAGAGTCAATTCCTTCCGCTGGCTGTCCCCTTTTTTGAAAACGCAACGGTGGGCGGCGCAATTGCCTGCGGACTCGATTCCCCGCTGCGCCATTTTTATGGAACAGCGCGGGACTTTGTGATTGGCGCGGAATTTGTGGACGGAACGGGGGCCCGGGCGAAAAGCGGCGGCCGGGTGGTCAAGAATGTCACCGGTTACGATTTCCACAAGTTGCTTAACGGATCTCTTGGATCTCTTGCGGTGATCACCCGCATCAATTTTCGTACTTTTCCGCTGCAGCCGGCGCGTCGCGGATTCCTGGCCTCTTTCCGCGATGAAGCTGGGGCGCTGGCATTTTTGAGGGAGGTCGCTGCGACGCCGCTGACTCCTACGCTGCTCGAAGTGTTCTCGCCAGAATTCTCCAAGCTGTTCTTGACTGAAAAATCGCCGGTTGCTTCGCTGCGCCTAGACTTAGAAACGTGGACGGTCTGCGTGGGGTTCGAGGGAAGCAGTGAAGTCTGCGAGCGCTACAGCCGCGATCTGACGCGCTTGGCGCGGTCCGCGCCTACGCAGGATGCGATCGCGGTTCTCGATACACAGTTCTTATCGCTGCTGGAGATCTTGCGCGAAGCTCCGGCCCTGATGAGCCGGGCCGCGCCGCAATCCGTGGTGTTCCGTTTCGCAACGCTTCCGGCGAGGTTGCCAGACCTTTTGCGGGCTCTGCGCAGTTTCGCAAGCTCGTCGTGGATGCCCTCAACGGCGTTGATTCGCAGCGGCACCGTCGTCTATCTGGCAGTTCTCCCGCGCGAACGCGACGAATCGGCATTGAAACAGGTGGCCTACTTTTGGAAAAGCGCCCGTTCACTACGTGCACAATTCGAATTCAACGCGGCGATCCTGTTTTGTCCGGCGGCATGGAAAACGGAACTAGAGGTATGGGCGCACGTTTCAGGCTCCATGGACCTGCAACGCCGCATCAAGAAGGCCTTCGACCCCTCCGATACCTTTGCTCCCGGCCGCTTCGTGGGAGGCATGTAACTCTCCGTGAAGTCACTTCGCACCATCCCCGGTCTGCAACCTGTTTACGAAGACTACGCGCGGTGCGTGCATTGCGGCTTGTGTCTGAATCACTGCCCGACGTACCGGCTATGGCATTTGGAAGCAGACTCTCCGCGCGGCCGTATCTATCAAATGGTTGAGATCGAACAAGGCCGCACGGCGGTTAACGCAAGTTTTGTCGATCATATCGATAAATGTCTGGATTGCCGGGCATGCGAAACGGCTTGTCCGTCCGGTGTCGAGTACGGCAAGCTGGTG
>Ga0126381_100003532_pt1 | contig 16951 bp, 13 predicted proteins | sample PanSoiMetPlot_28_FD_96465 | JGI IMG/M metagenome (GOLD analysis project Ga0126381, IMG submission 96465) | Tropical forest soil microbial communities from Panama - MetaG Plot_28 | ecosystem: Environmental > Terrestrial > Soil > Tropical forest > Bulk soil | place: Panama | collected 2016-02-17 | reverse complement strand
GGTGCTCCAGGCCGAGCTTGACCGGCTCGATCCCGGCTGGGAGGCGGTCGCCGACGGGCGTGCCGTGCTCGAGCGCTCGGACCTCCTGGTGGCGAACCGGGTGCTGCGGTCGTTCCTCGACGCGCAGCTCGTCGTGGCCGAACGGCTCGCCGCGCGTCCCCCGGACCAACCGGTGGCGGACAAGGAGTTCCTCGACGAATGCCGCGGCGTGGGGCAGCAGATGCTGCTGCAGGGGCGGCTGCACGGGCCGGAGTCGCTGTCGCGGGAACTGTTCTCGGGCGCGCTGAAGCTCGCCGCGAACCTGGACCTGCTCGGCCCCGGTGACGGCGACCTGGCCCAGCGCAGGCGGGCGTTCGCCGCGCGCCTGCGTGACGACGTGGCACGGCTGATCGTGATCGACGAGATCGATGCCGCCGGCCGACAGGAGGCGATCGGTGTCGAACCCTAGCGAGCCGACAGCCACGACGTGGTCCGAGGAGGAGCTGATCGCCGCCGTCGGGGCCGGGCCGAAGGGCCCGCGGATCGGCGCGTTCTTCGACTTCGACGGCACCGTGATCGACGGCTACTCGCTGTCCGCATTCGCCCGGCACCACCTCAGGTCGCTCCAGGTCACACCGGCCGACCTGGGGCGGATGCTGCTCACCGGCATTCGCGGGGTGACCACCGAGGAGGACTTCGAGCAGTTCACCGAGCTGAGCATGCACACCTGGGCCGGGCGCAGCGAGGACGAACTCGCCGAACTCGGCGAGCGGCTGTTCGTGCAGGGCATTTCCGGGTCGCTGTACCCGGAGGCGTGGCGGCTGGTCGGGGCGCACACGCGCGCCGGGCACACGCTCGTGCTTGCTTCGTCCGCCACCCGGTTCCAGGTGGAACCCGCGGCCAGGGCGATGGGCGTATCGCACATTCTTGTCTCGCCGGTGGAAATCGTGAACGGCATCTGCACCGGCCGGCCTGGCGGCCCGCTGCTGTGGCGGGCAGGCAAGGCGGCCGCGGTGCGCGCGTTCGCCGGGGAACACGACATCGACCTGCCGCAGAGCTACGCCTACTCCAACGGCGATGAGGATGTTCCGTTCCTGCGGACCGCCGGACGGTCGCGTGCCATCAACCCCGGCCGTCACCTGGCCGAGGCGGCGCGGCACTACGGATGGCCGGTGGCCAGGTTCCGCTCCCGCCGGACCGGGGTGACAGACATCGCCCGCACCGCGGCGGGGCTGGCCGGCATGCTCGGCGGGTTCGCCACCGGCGTGGTGCTGGGTGCGGCCACCGGCTCCCGGCGGGAAGCCGTGGACCTCGGCACCACGCTCGCCGGCGAGCTGGGCAGCGTGCTGGCCGGCGTGCGGCTGGACGTCTACGGTGCCGAGCACCTCGCGGCCCGGCCCGCCGTGTTCCTTTTCAACCACCAGAGCCAGCTGGACGTGCTCATCCTGGCCAAGCTGCTGCGCGGCGGGTTCACCGGCGTCGCGAAGAAGGAACTGGCGAGCAGCCCGGGTTTCGGGCTGATGTTCCGGCTGGCCGACGTGGCGTTCGTGGACCGCCAGGACAACGCGCAGGCGCGCAAGGCCCTCGAGCCGGCGGTGCAGAAGCTGCGCGACGGCATCTCCCTGGTGATCGCGCCCGAGGGCACCCGCTCGGCGACCCCGGCGCTCGGGCCGTTCAAGAAGGGGGCGTTCCACGTCGCGCTGCAGGCGGGGGTGCCGATCGTGCCGATCGTGATCCGCAACTCCGGCGAGCTGATGTGGCGCGACGCGGCGACGATCCACTCGGGGACGGTGCAGATCGCGGTCCTCCCGCCGGTCGCCACCGACGGCTGGTCAGCCGACCAGCTGGACACGCACATCCGCCAGGTCCGCGGGCAGTACCTGGCGACGCTGGCCAACTGGCCCGCCCACTGCTCCGGGCAGGTGACGACCACGACGCCGCCCGGTTCCGGCCCGCCGCCCGCGCTGCCGCTGGACTGGGGCGCCTCCCCACGGATGAACCCGCTCGAAACGGCCATGTGGCGCGCCGAGTCGGCGGACCCGCGGCTGCGGGTCACCGTCAGCCTGCTCGAACTGCTCGATCCCGCGCCGGACTGGGACCGGCTGCTTGCCGCCCACGAGTGGGCGTCCCGGATGGTGCCGCGGATGCGGCAGCGCGTGGTCGAACCGGCGTTCGCGCTCGGCACCCCGGTCTGGGTGACGGACGGCGACTTCGACCTGTCCCGGCACGTGCACCGGGTGGGGCTGCCCGCACCCGGCACGCTGCGGCAACTGCTCGACATCGTGCAGGATTTCGCCGCCGCTCCCCTCGACCGTGACCGCCCGCTGTGGCAGGCGCTGCTGGTGGAGGGTCTAGCCGACGGCCGGGCCGGGTACGCGGCCAAGAGCCACCACAGCGTCACCGACGGGCTCGGCGCGGTCCAGCTGATGATGCGGCTGCACAGCCGCACGCCCGAGCACGACCCGGACCGGCCCGAGCCGCCGGTCCCGGCGCCCGGTGGAGGGTCGCGCGCCGGGCTGTTCGCCGGGCAGGTCGCCGATGCGGTCCGCGCCACCCCGATGGCGGCGGTTCGCCAGGGCACCAGGGCGCTCGGCACGTTGTCGCGGCCGTGGGACGCTGCCTCGCGGGCAGCGGGGCGGGCGCTGTCCGCGGCCCGCTTCGCCGGCCAGAGCACGGCCGCCCCGCCCGGTTCTCCGCTGCTTGACCGGCGGGGCGGCGACTGGCGGTTCGACGCCATCGACGTGCCGCTGGCTGACCTCAAGGCCGGGGCGAAGGCGGCCGGCGGCTCGCTCAACGACGGGCTGCTGGCCGCGGTGATCGGCGGGTTCCGCCGCTACCACGAGCGGCACGGCGCCCCGCTAGACCGGCTCACCGTCGGGTTCCCGATCAGCCTGCGCGCCCAGGACGACCCGCAGGGCGGGAACCGGTTCACCGGCGCCAGGTTCGCCGCACCCATGGCGGAGACCGACCCGGCGACCAGGATCGCCGGCGTGCGGCAGTTCGTGCTGGAGGCCCGCGCGGCCAGCGCCGCCGCGGCGGACACCGTGCCGGCCGCGCTGGCCTCGGTGATCGGCTGGCTGCCCGCCCCGGTCGTCAGCACCGTCTCGGGCCGGTTGACCAGCAAGAACGACGTCCAGGTCTCCAGCATCCCCGGCGTGCCTTTCCCCGTGTACATCGCGGGCTCGCGCATCACCCACATGTACCCGTTCGGCCCGCTGCCCGGGTGTGCTGCGATGATCACCCTGATCTCGCACAACGGGGACTGCTGCATCGGCATCAACACCGACTCGCTGGCGGTCACCGACCCCGGCGGGCTCGCCGACGACCTCCGCGCCGGGCTGGATGAGGTAGTGGAGCTCGCATGACATTTCCTGGCACCGCCGCCGTCCCCGACCGTGCCCGGGTCGTCGTCGTCGGCGGCGGCGTCATCGGGGCCTCGGTCGCCTATCACCTGGCGCACCTGGGGATGCCGGATGTCGTCCTGCTGGAGCGGGACCGGCTGACCTCGGGCACCACCTGGCACGCGGCGGGGCTGATGGCAACCTTCGGCTCGACCTCGCAGACCTCGACCGAGCTGCGCATGTACACCCGGGACCTGTACGCCCGGCTGGAGGCGGAAACCGGGCAGGCGACCGGGCTCAGGCAGGTGGGGCTGATCGAGCTGGCGATCGAGCCGGGGCGGCTGGAGGAGTACCGGCGGGTGGCCGCGTTCAACCGGTTGTGCGGGGTGGAGGTGCATGAGATCTCGCCCGGTGAGGTCGCCAGGCTGTTCCCGATGGCCCGGGTCGACGACGTGCTGGCCGGCTTCTACATCCCGGCCGACGGGCGGGTGAACCCGGTTGACGTGACGATGGCGCTGGCCAAGGGGGCCAGGATGCGGGGCGCCCGGATCCTCGAGGGCGTGCCGGTCACCGGGTTCCTGCAGCACCAAGGCGCGGTCACCGGGGTGCGCACCGGCCGGGGCGACGTCGAGGCCGAGTACGTGGTCAACTGCGCCGGGATGTGGGCCCGCCAGCTGGGCGAGCTGGCCGGGGTGAACATCCCGCTGCAGGCCGCCGAGCACTACTACCTGCTGACCGAGCCCATCGAGGGCGTCGATGCCGGCTGGCCGGTGCTGGAGGACCCGGCCAGCTACGGCTATTACCGCGAAGAGGGCGGCGGGCTGATGCTGGGCCTGTTCGAGCCGGCCTGCGCACCGTGGTCCGTCGGGGGCATCCCCGACGGATTCTCGTTCGGGGAGCTGCCGCCCGACTGGGACCGGATGGCCCCGTACCTGGAGCGCACCATGTCCCGGATCCCGGTGGTGGCCCAGCTCGGCATCAAGAAGTTCTTCTGCGGCCCGGAGAGCTTCACCCCCGACCTGCTGCCGATCGTCGGCGAGGCACCGGAACTGAAGAACTACTTCGTCGCCGCCGGGCTGAACTCCATCGGGATCTTGACCGGCGGGGGCATCGGCCGGGTCGTCGCGCAGTGGATCGCCGAGGGCCGGCCCGACATCGACGTGACCGGCATCAACATCGACCGGCTGCACCGCTACCAGGCCAACCCGGAATACCGGGCGACCCGCACCGTGGAGTCGCTGGGCCTGGTCTACGCGACCCACTACCCGGGCCGGTCCATGCGGACCGCGCGCGGCGCTAAGGTGTCCCCGGTCCACCACCAGCTGGCCGCGCAGCGGGCGTACTTCAAGGACGTCAGCGGCTGGGAGGGCGCCGACTGGTACGCCCCCGAGGGCGCCGAGCCGGAGCCCGGCGAGCTGTCCTGGGGGCGGCCGGACTGGTTCGGCTACTGGGCGGCCGAGCATCACGCCGCCCGCACCGGCGTGATCTTGATGGACATGGCCTTCATGGCCAAGTTCGACGTGCGGGGCCGGGACGCCGGGCGGTTGCTGGAGCGGATCTCCGCCGGTCACGTGAACGGCGAGCCGGGCCGGATCACCTACACCCAGTGGCTCAACCCCGCGGGCACGCTGGAAGCCGACCTCACCGTGACCAAGCTCGGCGAGGACCGGTTCTGGGTGGTCGCTTCCGACACCGCGCACCGGCACGCGGAAACCTGGATGCGCCGCCACTTCGGTGACGCTCACGCGTTCGTCACCGACGTGACCTCGGGGTACGCGCAGATCAACATCCAGGGCCCGCGATCGCGGGAGCTGCTGGCCTCGGTCACGTCCGCGGACATGTCCAACGAGGCGTTCCCGTTCCGCACCGCCGCCGAGATCGACATCGGGTTCGCCCGGGTGCTCTGCATCCGGATTACCTACCTCGGCGAACTTGGCTATGAGCTGTACATCCCGGCCGAGGCCGCGGTGCACGTCTACGACCGGCTGGTGCAGGCCGGGACCGCGGCCGGGCTGCGGCACGCCGGGCTGAAGGCGCTGGGCAGCCTGCGGATGGAAAAGGGCTACCGCGACTACGGCCACGACATCGACAACACCGACACCGTGCTGGAGGCCGGGCTGGGCTTCGCGGTCGCGCTCGACAAGCCGGGCGGCTTCATCGGCCGCGACGCCGTGCTCGCGCAGCAGGAACGCGGGCCGCTGCGGCGCCGGCTGGTCCAGGTGCTGCTGACCGACCCCGAGCCGCTGATGTTCCACGCCGAGGTGGTGCACCGCGACGGCAAGCCCGCCGGGTACATCCGGTCCGCGTCCTACGGGTTCACCCTCGGCGGCGCGGTCGGGCTGGCGATGATCGACGCCGACGAGCCCATCGACCAGGCCTACCTGGACTCCGGCGAATGGACGGTGCAGATCGGCGCCGAACGTTACCCCGCGGCCGCCTCGCTGCGCCCGATGTACGACCCGGGGAGCAAGCGGATCCGGATGTGAGCAGGGGTAGCGTCCTGGTACATGGCGCAGGTCTGGCATGACGCTGAGATCGCCGAACGGCTCAGCGCCACCGCGGCGGTGCGGTGGATCGGCGAGGCGGTCGACGCTCACCATCGCGGTGAGCTGACCGCGCCGCCGCGGGTTCATACAGACCTCGGTGACGGCCGGCTGGTGTTCACGACGGGGCGGCTGCGCGGCTCGTGGTTTGGGTATCGCTCATACGAAACGATGCCGGGCAACCCTGGTGCCCAGGTGACCGTGGTGCACGACGAGTCCTCGGGCCGGGTCCGGGCGGTCGCCATCGGCAATGAACTCGGCCCCCGCCGGGTGGGCGCGATCGGCGCCGTGGCCGCCGACGCTCTCGCCCCGCCCGGCGCCGGGACCGTCGCCGTCATCGGCACCGGGGTCCAGGCGTATACCCAGGTGTGGGCGCTGGGCGTCGTGCGGGAACTGGGCGAGGTCCGGGTGTATTCCCGGGATCCGGCCCGCCGGGCGGCGTTCGCCGAGCGGGTGCGGCCGCTGGCAGGCGGGGCCTGCCACGCGGCCGCGGACGCCAGGGCCGCGGTCGACGGCGCCCAGATCGTGATCCTCGCCACCAGCAGCCCTGCCCCGGTGATCGACGCCTCCTGGATCGGCCCGGGCAGCTACGTTGCCACCCTCGGCCCCAAGCAACGTGGCCGCGCGGAGTTCGGGCTGGATCTGCCTGCCGCCGCTGCGCTGCTGGTCACCGACTCCCTGGCCCAGATCGACGCATACGACCCGCCGAACGTCCTGGCCGGGACGCCGCACCGGGAACGGCTCGTCTCCCTGGGCGCGGTCCGCGCCGGTGCGGTCCCCCGGCCACCGGCCGGCGCGATCTCGCTGTTCTTCTCGGTCGGCCTTGCCGGGACCGAGGCCTTTCTGCTCGACCGCCTGGCCGCCAGCGCCGGGCAGGCACGCCGCGTGCCGGCGGGAGACATGCCTGAGCGGAGGAGGAGGCCGTGGCCGCGCCCGGGGTAACGCTCCAGCTGCTCGGCGGGAAACAGGCCGCCGAGCACGCTGGCGAGCTGCAGGACCTGCATGCCGAGGTGTACGCCGAGCCGCCGTACCGGCGCGATGACGACGCCGGCGAGTTCACGCGCCGGTTCGCGGTGCAGCGCCGCCAGCGAGGCTTCGTCCTTGCCGAGGCCCGCCACGGCGGCTACCTGGTCGGCTACGCGTCCGGGATGCCGCTGCGGCCCTCGACCTCCTGGTGGCGGGGTCTGACCACCGCGCTGCCCGCGGAGATCACCGCCGAGCACCCGGGGCGCACGTTCGCGCTGGCCGACCTGCTGGTGCGGGCGTCCTGGCGGCGGCAGGGCATAGCACGGGCGCTGCACGACCTCCTGCTCGCCGGCCGGCCCGAGGAACGGGCGACGCTGACCGTCCTGCCCGCGGCCACCCCGGCGCAGCGCGCCTTCCGCGCCTGGGGCTGGCGCAAGGTCGCCAGGACGCACGGTTCCCGCCCCGGCTCGCCGGTCTGTGACGTGCTCCTCACCACCCTCCCCGTCGGCGGCACGGCCAGGTAACCTGCCTGGTCAGGTGCGCCGGGGCCGGAGGCACGCAGCCAGCTGGATTCGCCGCGGGCCGGCCAAGCGCGGGCGAAACCGCGGCGCGGTTGCCAGGATTGGGCTATGCAGCTGCGGATATTCACCGAACCACAGCAGGGCGCCGACTACGGCACGCTCCTGGCGGTCGCCCAGGCCGCCGAGCGGCTCGGCTTCGACGCGTTCTTCCGATCCGACCACTACCTGACCATCGGCGGGTCTGGCCTGCCCGGGCCGACCGACGCGTGGACCACCCTGGCGGGCCTGGCGCGGGAAACATCGCGGGTCCGGCTGGGGACGCTGTTGAGCCCGGTCACGTTCCGGCTGCCCGGGCCGCTGGCGATCACGGTGGCGCAGGTGGACCAGATGAGCGGCGGGCGGGCCGAACTTGGGCTCGGCGCCGGCTGGTTCGATGCGGAACACACCGCGTACGCGATCCCGTTCCCGCCGCTGGCCGAGCGGTTTGCCCGCCTTGAAGAACAACTGGAGATCATCACCGGGCTGTGGGAGACCCCCGAGGGCCAGACGTTCTCGTTCAACGGCGCCCACTACACGCTGTCTGACTCACCGGCGCTGCCCAAGCCGGCCCAGCGGCCGCGCCCGCCGGTGCTGGTCGGCGGAGGCGGGCGGCACCGGACACCGCGGCTGGCGGCGAGATTCGCCAACGAGTACAACGTCCCGTTCGCCACCGTGGCCGACAGCGCGGCCGCGTTCGGACGGGTGCGTCAGGCCTGCCAGGAGGCGGGCCGCGACCCCGCGTCGCTGGTGTACTCGGCCGCGCAGACCGTGTGCTGCGGCCGGGACGAGGCCGAGGTGGCCCGCCGGGCGCAGGCGATCGGCGAGCAGCTGCCCGGCCTACGGCACAGCGGCCTGGCAGGCTCGCCCGCCGAGGTCGCCGACAAGCTGGGCCATTTCGCGGACGCCGGCGCCACCCGGATCTACCTGCAAGTCCTGGACCTGCACGACCTCGATCATCTGGAGCTGATCGCGGCCGAGGTCATGCCCCAGGTCCGCTAGCCGGTCGGGTCCGCCAGCCGGTCAGGCCGTGCCGACCGATCGCGCGTTTCTGGCCTCCCCGGAGTCGATGCCGAAGGAGACGATGCGCGTGGGCTGGATGCGGACGATGGTGTCGTCGAACCGCTCCCCGAAGGCCTTGCCTCCCGAGGGGATCACCGCCGCCGTTCCGCGGACTTCGATCATGCGCGGCTGCCAGGGCGGGAGCACGTCGTCGATCACGATGCTCGCCCGGCCGGTTCGCTGCACGTCGCGGGTCTTCTTGGTCTGACTCATCCGCAGGCCGCCGACCTCGATGGCGTCGTGCTCCGGGTTGTACCGAAACGAAGTTGGCACGACGTGCGGCTGCCCGTCCGGGCCGACGGTCGCTATCCGGCCCAGGCGCTGCCCGGCGAGATATTCGAGTTCCTTGTCCGTGAACACGCTCATGCCGGGCTAACCGGCTGGCCCATTGCGGCATTCCGCCAGCCGCCGCCCCTCGATATGCCAGCCTCAGGGGATGAGCTTGCGTGGATAAGCGACCTCCGGGCGCGGAAAGGAAGACCACCATGCAGAAAGTCCGGCAGCACGCGAAGGCGGGGCCGCTCGCCGCCGGTGCCGCGGCCGTTGGCCTGGTAACCGGCTTGGTCTTGGGCGTGGTCCCGGCGGTGGGCGCGATCGCCGGAGATCACGCGCACCCGGCGCGGGGCGGCATCCCGCACGGCTACGCCCAGGTCGACCCGAGGAACCCGGCGCGCTCGCAGCAGATCTTCCTGGGCCAGCCGCTGACCGACAACGCGCCCATCTTCCCGGGCGATCCCCCGTTCAAATGGCAGCTCTGGAACTGCGTCAAGGCTCATCCCAATGTGCCGCGCTGCGCCCACGGATCGGGTTACACGCTTGAACAGATTCAGTCATTGGGCACCCACACCGGCACGCATATCTCCGCGCCGTGCCACTTCCACGAGAACAAGCCGTGCCTGGGCCGCCTGCCAGAGAAATTCTTCGGCCTGCGCCCGCTGCTGGTGATCAACGTCAAACCACTGATCCTGGCCCGCCACGGCAACGGCGACTTCTTCATCACTACCGGCTACATCCAGAACTGGCTGCGGCGCACTGGGTGCCGGGCGATCCCGCACAACTCGTACGTCGTGCTCTACACCGGGCTCGCCAGGTTCTACCACCTGGGCAACCGGCGGGTGCCGGGACGGTACAACGACTACTACGACGACGTCCCGGGCTTTAGCGGTGCCGCCACGAAGTGGCTCTGGCAGCACGGCGCGATCGGCGTCGGCGCGGACACCTTCGGCCCCGACGCGACCATGGACCAGGCCTTCGGCTCGACCACCGAGATCACCGCCCTCGGCGGCATCACCCTGGAGAACATGGGCGCCGGCCTGGCCCGCATGCGGCCCTGCGGTGACTGGATGGAACTCAACGGGCCAAGGCTGACCAGCACCTCCCACGATCAGCTCGGCGGCAGGCTCGACTTCTCCGGCGCCTGGATGGGCATGGACGGCTGGACGCTACGGAAACCTCATAGCTAGCCGACCCGTCGGCGCCTTTGTTTCCGGCCGCCAGCGGCCGGCCATGAGGGGTGTGCCGGCTGAGGCTCGCTCGCACGGCGCCCCCGATCTTCGCTCACCCACGCCGCCCCAGATGGCCCGTGACCTGGGGTGCAAGGCGCGCATCAAGATAACTGCAATGGGGGTCGCCTGGGATAAGAAGGCGGGCGTGTTGTCCCAGCACCCGGGTTGCGCCAAGGGCGCTGGGGCAGCGCGCTGGTGCCTCAGTTCCTGGCAGCGGAGGGCTGCGCGGTGCCATCCGAAGGAGTGATCCCCATGACGACAACCGACACCCTGGCCCGCCCGGCCCCCGCGATCCCGCTCACGTTCGCCGCCACGCCCGGTGGCCGGTTCCCCCCGGTGCTGACCGAAGGCCACTCCCGGGTGATGGCCCCGGCCGGCGGCGAGCCCATGTGGGTGGTCCACCGGTATCCGGACTTGCTGAGCGTCAAGACGTCCCGGGCGTGGCGGATGGCCAACCGGTGCGAAACCCCCCTGACCGGCGCCGAACTCCCCGGTGGCCACCCGCCCGGGCACATGCTGGGCATGGACGGCACCGCGCACCGCAGGCTCCGCCAGGCGGTCGGGCACCTGTTCACGACGGAGGCGGCCGACGCGCTGCGCCCCCAGATGAGAAGAACCGCCGCCCGCCTGCTGGATCGGATCGCCCTCCGGGGCACCGGCGACCTGCGGGCCGACTACGCCGAACCGGCGACCGCGGCTACGGTATGCGCCGCTCTCCAGGTACCCGTCGCCGACTGGGCGCCCGTGATCCGGCCCGCCGGTGAGATCGCGTTCGGTGTCGTGCAGCCCGGGAACGGGCTGGCGGGCGCCCAGGCTGCCTGGCACGACATCTGGGATTACTACGCGCGGGTTATCACCGCCAAACGGGCCGGCCTCGACGGCGGACTGGTGGCGCAGATGTTCCTGGCCATGAACCAAGCCGGGTACACGACCGAGCAGATTGTCCGGGCGGTCGCCACCGTCAGCAACGGCGCCACGGCCCTGATGCCGGTCCTGGAAAGAGTCCTGCTGTGGCTGCTGGAACACCCCAGGTCCGTCGGCCCGGCGCGCCGCGGGGAACGCACCTGGGCGCAGGCAGCGCGGGAGGCGATCGTGCAGGGCGCGTTGTTCCCGGTCACCCCGCCGCTGGTCGCCGGCAAGGACGCGCGGATCGGCCGGCGCCGGGTCCCCGAGGGGACCCTCGTGCTGCCCTCGCTGGCTGCGGCGGTCCGCCACTCACGTGCGGGGGCGTGGCTGGCGTTCGGCCCCGGCCCGCACCGCTGCCCGGGTGACGAACTCACCCTCGCCGCGCTGGAGGAATTTACCGGGGCGTTTTTCCGCCGGCAGCCCGGCGTCCACCTCACCACCACCACGCTGGCCTGGCGGGACGGACCTCTGGCCACCCCGCGGGAGGCCAGGTTCGCGGTCCGCGGATTACTCCGGACGGCCTTATGGCCGGCCCGGTGTGCGGGTGCGGCCGGCCGGCCGGTCATGACGGTGCGGGTGCCTCCTGATCATCGGATGCCCCGCTGTCTGGTTCGGCCGCGTCGCGGGCGTGCAGCTGCTCGGAGAGCACGACCTTGAGCGCGGCGGCGATCGGAATGGCCATCAGGGCGCCTACCAGGCCTAGGACCGTCCCGCCGATCAGGGCCGCCAGCAACACCGCGGCCGCGCTCATGCTGACGGTATGCCGCAGGATGCGCGGCGCGATGACGTAGTTCTCAAGCTGCTGGTAGGCCACGAAGAAGATGGCCACGACCACCGTCGTCGGCCAGAGCTCGGTGGTGAGCAGCGCGGCGAGCACGCAGACCACCGCGCCGAGCGTCGCGCCGATCATCGGGATCAGGTCGCACACCGCCACCACAAACGCCAGCGGCACCGCGAACGGCACCCCAAGCCCGGCGAAGACGGCGAACGATGCCAGCCCGGCCGCGAGCGAGATCAGCAGGTTGCCGATCATGTAATCGCCGACCTTGTCGACCACCACATCGGCGATCCGGCCGAACTGCGCGCGACGAGCTTTCGGGAACAGCTTCCGCACGCCGCTCTGCAGGCGGGGCAGGTCGGTCATGAAGTAGACGGTGAGAACCAGCACCGTCAGCGCCGAGGCCATCGCGCCGAACAGGCGGCGGGTGTACCCGAGCAGCCCGCTGCCCAGCCGGCCGGGGAGGTCCGTCAGAAAGCCCTGAATCTTGCTGGTCAGGTGGAAGCGGTCGCTCAGGACGCGGAGCCGGGCCGAGCGCTCTTGGAGACTCGCGAAGTAGCCGGGGAAGTCGTGCACCAAGGCCTGGAACTGGTGGATCATCGACGGGATCACCGACACCAGGAAGACCGCCACCAGGCCACCCGCTATCAGGAAGATCACCAGGACGGCTAGCCCGCGCCGCATGCCGCGGCGGGTCAGCATGCGCACGGCCGGGTCGAGGCTGACCGCTATGAACAGCGCGATGAGCACGCGGACCAGCACCGCCCGGGTGGTGTAGACGGCGGCCGCCGCCGCGAGCACGGCGAGGACGCCCAAGCTCACATACAGACCCCATCGGAACATCGCCCCCGGGCCCAGACCGGGCCCGGCGCCGTTCCCGCCACCGCCCCCGCTGCCGGCCTCGGGCGGCGGCGGTGGCCCGTCTGCGCGGCTGACTCCCCCGCTGGACTGCTTCGTGAGCAGGCGGCCTGCGTCTTTGCGCGGCAGATCACCGGCACCATCTCGAGAGCTCATGATCGCCTAACGCAAGGGGCGGCGGCTCCCTCGGCCCCGGCGCGGCGTTTGGGGATATCCCGGCACATCGTCGTAACTAGCGGTACCGGCGTGCAGACGCGGGGGAGAACGTGTGGAGATGGCATGGAGATCCCGGCGGCCTGACCGCGGGACGGGACTGGCCGGCCGGCCCGCTGCCACGGATCGCGGGCAGGCCTCCACACGGCCGTCACCGCGCCGACACGGCGGTTGCACAGCCGTCTGGTCGCCTGGTCCAGCCCAGCCGGCGCCCGCCCGTGGCAGCATCCACTAGCAGCCGGGCATAGAGTGACGCCGTGTCGCGCAGAGGTTCAAGAATCGGGCAGCAGGAGGTCCACGGTATGAAAAGGCTCCTGGGCCTGGGGCTGGGTGTGCTTGCGGCGCTCTTGCTCGTCCCCGCCCAGGCCAGCGCCAGCACGCTGACCGACTGCCTGGCCGCGCAGCACGTCTGCGTCGCGCGCGACGGCCGCTCGCTGGTCTCCCAGAGCCAGGAGGCCCAGTTGGCGCGGCAGATCGGCGGGGAGAACATCTACCTGGTGGTCGCCGCGGCCGGGCCTTCGGGCTACAACAGCGCGATGGGCAGGATCATCAGCGCGCTGCAGGGCCGCGGGCAGTTCACGGTCGGCTTCCTGGACACCCAGAGGCACTTTGGCGCCTACAACTCGGGAATGCTGCCTCCCCATGGCGCGGCCGAGATCGCGACCAGCGTGGTCCAGCAACATGAGGCGGATCAGAACGTCTTCGCGGCGCTGACCGACTTCGTGACCGAGGTGAAGCAGCAAGCCGGGCAGGGGGGCGCCGGGGAGACCGCCGGGCAGGGCGCCGGCGGGGAGACGGCCCGCCCGGCCTCGCACGCGCTGCGAAACTTCCTGATCGTCATCGGCGTCATCGCCGTGATCGCCCTCTTTGGAGTCTTTGTGATTTGGCGTCCCATTCGCAAGCGCCGGCAGCAAGAGCTCAAGGATGCCAAGCTGGCCGCCCAGGATGACCTGATCGCGCTCAGCAACAGGCTCACCGACCGCAACGTCGACGTCTCCATCCAGGGCAACCCGGAGGCGGCGGAGGAACAAGCCGCGGCCCTGACCGCCTACGAACGGGGCACCGCGGCCCTCGACTCCGCCCGAAGCGTCAAGGACATGGGCGCGGTCAGCCGGTCCATCGCCGAAGGGCAGTACCACCTGGCCTCCGCGGACGCTCTTGCGGCCGGCCAGCCGCGGCCCGAGCGGCGCCCATCGTGCTTCTTCGACCCGCGGCACGGCATGTCAGTGCGTGATGTCCACTGGGTACCGCCCAGCGGCGGGCCCGGCCGCACCGTCCCGGCCTGCTCCGACTGCGCGCGCAAGGTCGACCAGGGCATCCAGCCCGAACTACGCAACGTGGAGGTCAACGGCGCGCCGGTCAGCTACGTCAACGCCGGCTTCGCCCCGGCCTACTGGGGGGGTTTCGGCTTCGGCCCCGGCCTGTTCACCGGGTTCCTGCTCGGCGAGGCACTCGCGCCCTTCCCGTTTGGCGGCGGCTACTACGGCGACGGTGCCGATTACGGGGCCGGAGATGGCAGCGGCGGCGACGGAGGCGACGGGGATTACGGCGGCGGCGACTTCGGCGGCGAGGACTTCGGCGGCGGGGACTTCGGCGGCGGGGACTTCGGCGGTGGCGACTTTGGCGGCGGAGACTTCGGCTGAGGGACCTCTCCTGGCCGTGGCGTAGCGGAACAAGGTACTCAAGGCCGTCGCCGCGGTTGCCGCTGGCGATGGGGCACGGGATCAGAACACCGATATGTGCACGTGGTCGTAGTGGTTGGCGGTGATGCTGCCGCGGTCAGCCATCGCGATCCATCCCGACGACGCCGTGCGGACGTCCCAGATCCGCTGCCGGTAGATGATGTACATGATCCCCAGCTGGGACGCGTGTGCCTGGGCCCACGCCGCGATCTGATAGCCCCGCTGCACGCCGGCCGCGGTCGGCAGGACGCCGCCGGTGCTCAGCATGAAGTCGCACGCCCGGCCTACAGAATGCTCCCCGTCACCCCCGGGCCGGTAGCAGCCGACGGACGAGAACGGGCCGAACCTCCGGTCGATCGCGTCCTTGACCTGACGCATGCGCGGGGTGATGGTGTCGCCGATCACCGGGGATTGAGGGTGGAACCTGGCGATGAGCGCCGCGACCTTGTGCCGCTGGCTCATCAGCCCGGCGACTACCCGGCGCAGGCCCGCCAGCGTGTTCCGTGCGTCCCGCTCGGCGCGCTGCTCCGATGCCAGGAACCGCTCCAGCGACCGCTGCAGGGCGCTGCGCTGGCGGGCGATGTAGTCAATGGTCGCGGTGTCGTGCAGGGCGCTCTGCGGGTTTCCACTGCCCAGAATCGCCACAACCGGATCCTGCACCCCCGCCATATAGCTCGCCGCGGCCAGCCTGGCGACGTCCCGGTGGGCTTGGCCGAGCTGGCGGCGCAGCCGAACCACCCTGGCCACCGCCGCCTTCGCGGCCTGATCGGCATCGGTGAGCTGTACCACCTCACCGCGGTACTGCGTGGCCAGCCTGGCTGCCCGGGCCTCCAGCCCGGCGAGTTCCCGCGCCGGGTCGCCGGCGGGTGCTAGCCGGAGGTCCGGAGCGCCACCGGCGGCGGCCAAGGCGGCCGGGGCGCCCGCGGCGGCGCTCGGCGGTGCCGGCGTCAGCACCGTGCCGACCGCGAGCAAGGCGGCGAATGCCGCGGTACCTAGCCAGCGCGCCCGGGCAGCCAAGCCGCTCTGGGCGCAGTGGCCAGGGCGCACAGGCTCACCTCTCCCCGACGGCTGCCGCGGACCCGCGGACGGACGGTGCCCGTCGAGGCGAGACCCCAGCCGGCGGCTGCTCTGCGATGACGGTGAATCGCCGCTCTTGCCCGCATCTGTCGGATAGGCCCCTTTCGGAACATAACACCGGCTCCGCCAGCGTGAGCTGGCTTCCCGGATCTACCGGCACCGGTTCCTGGCGGGGCCACGACGCCGGCGGTGGCGAGGCCAGGTCCTCCTGGCCTGCTCAGGAGCTGGATCCCGCCACCATGATTCCGCCGTCGTTCGCTACGGGCCGGTGTCACCGCCGTTCGGCAATGCCGCGGTCACCGCCCTGCCGGATACGGCTGCCGCGCAGTCGCGCGGGCTATTGCGCTGTCTCCGCGCCGTGCAGGGCTTCCTGGAGTTGCCGCTCGTCGTCCTTGGACAGTGAGGTCTTCAGGACGGTGCCGCCGTACTTGCTCATCGCTTCCACGGCCTTGTCGGGAGTGACCTTCTCCAGCATCAGGAACAGCGCGGAGGTGCCCGGCTTGAGCATGTCGCGGACCTGCTCCTGGAACTGCTTGTCGATGCTGGTCTTGGTCAGCTTGCCCATGAGGGCGCCCATGCCGGCGCCCACGGCCATGCCGAAGACCGGGATGAAGAACAGCAGGCCGAACAGGAACCCCCAGAACATGCCCCAGACCGCGCCGCCGCCGACCATGTGATGGTTGGTCTGGACGTGGTAGCCGCCTTCGGTGTCCCGGGAGATCACCGCGATCGCGTCCGGCTGGATGATCAGATCCTTCGCCAGCCGGCGTGCTTCGTCGGCGGCGGCCGTTGCCGTCGCCTCATCTGGGTACCCGATGGCGATCAGGTCAGCCATGTCGTCCTCATTTCTCTCGAGCCGTTCATGCTGCCGCGGGAGGGCACGTCGTCAATCCTGCCGCCGGCGCGCCGCTCAGCCCTCACCCTCCCGCGGGTGATTCCGCAGGAGGAACGCCACGCCGAAGCCGGGCCGCTACCGCCCGCCGAGGTCGGTACCCGGTTCACCGATCGGGGCTGGCCGCCCCGCGGATGAGCCTGCGGTCCGGGATGTCGGACAGCCCGGCAGGGGCATCTGCCTCCGGCGACCGGGCGAGTTGACGCGCGTACCGGGCGGCCAGCGGCTCGGCCGTGGCGCCGTGGATGATCACGCTGAGCAACACCGTGATCGTGATCACGCCGACAGCGCGGCCTGCCGACCGGCTGCCCAGTTCTTCGAGCGCCAGGAGGGCGAATACCACCGAGGCCAGGCCGCGGGGACCGAACCAGCCCAGCAGGGCGACCGTTGCCCGGCCGAGCCGCGCACCGGCAAGGGCGGCCGCCACGGGCGCCATGCGGACCACCGTGAGACTGAGGACCGCATACAGCACGATCTGCCAGTTCAGGCCCTCCACGGCGGGCACGACCGCCACGGCACCGAACGTCAGCCAGACCAGCAGCGACACCAGCGCGCCCGTTTCCTCGACGAACGGCACGAGCGGCCGGCCGCG
>Ga0126381_100003531_pt1 | contig 16955 bp, 17 predicted proteins | sample PanSoiMetPlot_28_FD_96465 | JGI IMG/M metagenome (GOLD analysis project Ga0126381, IMG submission 96465) | Tropical forest soil microbial communities from Panama - MetaG Plot_28 | ecosystem: Environmental > Terrestrial > Soil > Tropical forest > Bulk soil | place: Panama | collected 2016-02-17 | reverse complement strand
TTCGGCTAGCGCCTCAGTTCGCTCAGGATGACAGTTAATATTTGTTGCTAGCGATTTACCCGGAACAGCAATTTTCGAGGGGTTGGAGTTCGGCTCAGAAAAGCTTTTAACCGCAAAGGGCGCAGAGAAGGGCCGCGAAGGGCGTAAAGAAAAGCAAGAGTCTTAAATCGTAGATGGACAGATGGATCCGCGGAGGGTGTTGAGGAAAGCTCTCGGCGCTAGCACGCAGGAGCACAGTCGACTTCACAAGAAGCAGGTCCTTCGCTACGTTCGGCTGACGCCTCACCTCGCTCAGGATGACAATTTATAGATAGAGTTTCAGGCATCTGTGACAATCACGGAAATTGGACATCGAAAGGCAATCGCAGGAAATACACAAGCCGGGCAGGTGAAATAGGCAGGCATCTCACGGGGGAGGGCGCCCGAGCCACACATCCGCGCTCGACACATCCTCTTCAGATCGTGCCACACCTCCGGGGCCGGACACACGGGTTAGTAAAGGGACATCAATTCGGATTCGTCCATGACGTGAAGGTCGATCCAGCCTTCGAGTGGCAGGGCGTCGACGGGGAGGCGGTTTTGCCAGAGGCTCAGGCGAAGCCGGAGTCGCGGGGCTGGTGGAGGCGCGCCGTCTTTGGCTGATTTGCGCGAGGCGCTCAGCCATTCCAGAGGGACCCGGAATTCGAAGTTGCGGAGCAGAGCGACCTTCGCGCCGTTTTCGATATGCGCGTCGGAGGACTGCAAGACCTCGTCTTCTTTAGGTTCTGTTCTTGCTTCTGTTTTTGCGCTAGTTTTTGCTTCCGTATTGGCTCGGGTGACTTTCCAGTTTTGAATCTTTCCGCCATCCACGACCGCTTCGAGGCGCAGGGCACGGCGTGGATGCTCACCGTAGATGTGCCATGACTCAAGGTTCACAACCAGTTCGAATGGGGACGTCGAAATCTTACCTTTGAAGTCGAGGCGTCCATAAACGAAGGTGTCGTCGATTCCAGCGTGAACGGCGTCGAAGAGAAATTGCTTGCCGTGCATGGCTCCGGCGCGATGGTCGGCAGTGTAGGTGGCGGCGCCCATCCATTCGAAGTAGCGGATCATGTCGCCAGCGACGCGCGGGTGGATGTAGGCGGTTTGGGGAATAAACGAAGGCCGCGCCACGATGCCGGAAATCGGCTGGGCCAAGGAGTCGGGCGGTGTTGAACCGAGGGCCTGGTAAATGTTGGAGAGATGCTTGCGGTAGAGTTCGTCGAAGTCTCGGTCGTTGGCGGAGTGGTGCTCGGGCCCGTACCACCAGTTCCAGTCGCTGCCCTCGGCGATCATCAGTTCCTCATAGGCCAGCTTGCGTTGCGCATCGGTGGCTTGCGGTGCGTTCGCATCGTAGAAGTTCCGTGCCTGGGAAAGGTAATCCCAGGATCGGTTGTCTTCGGGTGCGCCGATCCAGACATTGAAGTTGGCGGAGATCCAGGAGCCGGGCGTGATCGAATGAAAAACGTTGACGTCGCGGTGGCGGTCGATCGCTTCGGAGATGGTGACCGCTTCGACGTCAGGATCTCGTTGTAGCGCGTCGTAGAACCGGCGCAGAAACTCGCGACCGGATTTCGGGTAGTATTCCCACGCATTTTCGCCGTCGAGAATGATCGGCACGAGCGCATCACGCCCCATGTTAATAACTGGTTGCGCGGCTCGCTTAATGTTCTGGATGAGGTGCTGCGCAGCTTCTTTCGGAGGCATTCCGCTGTACACAAAACCGATGAGGTCCGAGATGGTGTGATCGCGGAAGACCATGTGCATGGTGACACCAGCCTTCTCGTAGCGATGAAGGGTGTAGAGCTTTTCGGCCAAGTGTCCGGGGAGACGACCGTCACTGTCGCGGCCGAAGAACAGGCCCAAGCTGCGGCCGAGAACACCTTCGTCGGTCGCCATCCAGTTGACACCGAGCTTGTGGGCGATGGCGATGGCCTCGTCAGAAACGCTGCCTTCGCTCGGCCACACCCCTTTAGGCCGAAGACCAAACACTTTTTCGTGCAGATCAAGACCCCGCAGGATCTGGTCACTGGCGTCTTCGGGATGGCGGAAGCGGTTTTGCGGAAGCGGCAGGCCCGGTGACGAGACGGCACCAATGCTCGTGTCGCAGAGCAGCGGCAGAATCGGATGGTAGAAGGGCGAGGTAGAGAGTTCGATGAGGCCTCGCTGTGCGGCCGAGGCGTGCGCGGGTAATACCTGTCCGATCAACTCGCGCTCGCGTTTGATGACGAAGCGCTGCTCGTCGAGCGTGTAGTTGCGCTCTTTGCGGATCAGTTCCTGGATATCCGGCTCTTCGAGAAAGAATTCGTCGAACCATGCGATCTGCGAGAGGACCTGGAGGTCGGTGAAATCCTGCGGCTGAAAGAATTTTTCTGCGCGCTCGGGAGAGTCCCCGGAATTGCGGAATCGCTCGAAGAGTTCGCGGTAGCGCGGATAACGGCCGATGAGGTTTACCGGGTTTGCCTGAAACAAGTACTGCAGGGCGAAGCGTCGCTCTTCAAGGGCGAGATCGCGCGCCGGCCGAGCTGCGACCTGAAAGAACGGATCCTGTGCGGAGCCCGCAACGTAATCTTCCATCTGCGTGATGAGCGAAGGGACGAGGTTGAAGTTCTGATGGACGTGGGGAAACTCGTCGAGGAGCTTCACCATCCCGTAATAATCCTTCAGCGCGTGCAATCGCACCCAGGGCAGGCGATATTCGCCTGTGACCAGATTTTTGTAGAAAGGCTGGTGCTGGTGCCACAAAAGGACCACGCGCAAAACGGGCATTGGCGTTCGTCGACGTCTCCGTTGAAATACTGAAAAGCATCGAGTCTAGCATGTAGGCATCGAGCAAAAGACGGGCCAGTTGGGTACACTTGGCAGCGTGCAGGCGTGTGAGCTAGCGTGTCGCGTGAACCTATGAGCCAACCAACGGAAGCCGCCCCCAGTGCCGTGCGTCATGATTTCTCGCTGCTGACCGAGAACGACCTCTATCTCTTCAACGAAGGCAGCCATTACCGGATCTACGACAAGATGGGCGCACACCTGACTGGCGCGGGCGAGGATCGGGGAACGACGTTCAGTGTTTGGGCGCCGAATGCACGCGAAGTCTCGGTACTTGGGAGCTTCAACCAGTGGCATCCGAAGACACATCGCTTGAGGCTGCGTGGGAGTTCGGGAATCTGGGAGGGCTTCATTCCGGGAATCGGCAAAGGAACGATGTACAAGTACCACATCGAGTCGTCGCATCACGGATACCGGATCGACAAGACCGACCCGATTGGCTTCCTGCAGGAAAAACCGCCACGCACTGCATCGGTGGTTTGGGATCTCGACTACACGTGGAATGATCACGACTGGATGCAGCAGAGGGCCGGAAAAAATTCGATCAAGTCGGCGGTCTCGACGTATGAAGTGCATCTCGGATCATGGATGCGATCCTCGGATGACCACCATCGGCCGCTGACGTATCGCGAGATTGCGCCGAAGCTCGCTGAGTATGTGCATCACATGGGATTCACACATGTGGAGCTGCTGCCGATCATGGAGCATCCGTTCTACGGATCGTGGGGATATCAGACCACGGGGTACTTCGCTCCGACCGCTCGGTACGGAACGCCACAGGACTTCATGTTCCTGGTTGATCACCTGCATCAGCATGGGATCGGCGTGATTCTCGATTGGGTGCCATCGCACTTCCCTTCCGACGGACATGGGCTTGCCTATTTCGACGGGACGCATCTGTTCGAGCACTCGGATTCGCGGCAGGGATTTCATCCTGACTGGAAGACGCACATCTTCAACTACGGCCGCGCGGAGGTGCGCAGTTTCCTGATGTCGAGCGCGATGTTCTGGATCGACAAGTATCACGCCGACGGATTACGCGTGGATGCGGTCGCTTCGATGCTGTATCTGGATTACTCACGCAAGCAGGGCGAGTGGATTCCGAACAAGTTCGGAGGCCGGGAAAACCTGGAGGCGATTGACTTTCTGCGCCGATTTAATGAGGAGGCGTACAAGGAACATCCGGAAATTCAGACGATCGCGGAGGAGTCGACGGCGTGGCCGATGGTGTCGCGTCCGGTGTATGTGGGTGGGCTGGGCTTCGGCATGAAGTGGGATATGGGCTGGATGCATGACACGCTGGAGTATTTCCGCCACGATCCGATCCATCGCCAGTATCACCACAATCTTCTGACGTTCCGCATGCTCTACGGCTTCACGGAAAACTTCGTCCTTCCCCTGTCGCACGACGAAGTTGTGCACGGTAAAGGTTCGTTGCTGAACAAAATGCCAGGCGACGAATGGCAGAAGTTTGCCAATCTGCGCCTGCTGTTTGCCTATATGTACGCGCAGCCGGGAAAGAAACTGTTGTTCATGGGCGGAGAATTTGGGCAGGCGAACGAATGGTCGCACGACCGCTCGCTCGATTGGTGGCTGCTGCAGTTCCCCGTACACCAGGGACTACAGAAATGGGTACGCGATCTGAATCATCTTTATCGCGACGAGAAAGCGATGCACGAACTCGATTCGGATCCCACTGGTTTTGAATGGATCGATTGCAATGATGCGCCGCGCAGCGTGATCTCTTTACTGCGCCGAGGAAAAGGACCGCGCGAGCAACTACTGGTGGCCTGCAACTTCACACCGGTGCCCCGCGAGAAATATCGCGTGGGCGTGCCGATGGGCGGGTGGTGGAAGGAAGTTCTCAACAGCGACGGCAAAGAATACGCGGGCAGCGGGATCGGTAACGGAGGCGGAGTGATGGCGCAGCACATCGAGCAGCACGGCCGTCCGTTTTCGCTGGAGTTGACGTTGCCGCCGTTGGCAGCGGTAATGTTCCGGCCCGAGTAGAGATCTCCCGACAGCCAGCTTGCTTACTTCCAGATGCGCGGCAGAGCGTACACGACCAGTGCGACGCTGGCCAACACTGATCCAAGCGGAATCAGGCGTTCCGGGTGCAATGCGATGCTGCGTTTCTGCTTCGCCTGCATGAGCGCATCCATCTGCGCGACGAGACCGGCGATGGAAGTGCCTTTCGCAACGGCAGCGTCAACAACTTGTGGAGGGATGTCTGTGGCCTTGGCACCCGAGACCAGGACAACAGGAAGTTCGGGGCGTAGTTTCTTGAGGCGTTCGGCCAGTTCGGCGCCGGTCATGCCGGGCATTTCAAAATCAGTGACGACGGCGTCAATCTTGCGGCTCAAGAACAACTTGAGCGCTTCGCGGCCGCCGGAGGCGACGATTACGTCGTAACCGTAGCTGCCGAACATGTTTTTGTAGAACTTGCGTGTCCCGGAGTCATCATCGACGCAGAGGAGTTTGCGATTCGCCATGAGGACCAAGCCTCTCTTTGAACTATGCACTTATGGCTGGAGATGTACTTCGCCGAGTATCGGCGAGCATTCATCTAGCCAAAGCACTCGGCCGTCGGATGAATAAGTTAGCGGCGCCTGTTGAAAACGTGGTAGGTAGTCTTGACGTTCGACAGGCAAGAATGTTCAGCATCGGAGGAATGCTCTGAAAGGAAAATGTCTGCATTAAGGCATTTGCCTTATAGCTTGTATTTCGATGACCGAGAGTCGCGTTTCGACGGAGCAGAGGGCCGTCGCTCTATCGGTCGGGGTACAAGTACGAATGATGACTGAGCAGACAGCACGGAGGAAATCCCTCGTGAGGTCCTTGGACGTGCGAACTTGCAACCGGTCCCCTTCGACTTCGCTCAGGGCAGGCTTTCGACTGTGTTCGGCTCGCCTCGCTCCGCACAGGATGACAGTGATCTTGTGATGCCGGGATACTTGCCTTCTGCGATGTCCAAGTCGGCGGCCTGCCACTTTGTGGCATCCGGCGGACAATCGGGGATTCACGCCAGATGGGTTGCGGCATCTAGTGCGCGAGTTTTCCGTGGTCGAAATTCTCGGAGAGCTGGATTTCGCGGAAAGCGTCGCCAACGTGCTGTGCCTCTACGGTCAAGTAATCACGGGAAGAATGGGGCGTTTTGGGATGGTGGGGAATCCGCCGCTGGCTTTTGCAACCAATGTCGCTGCACGCGGGCTGAGCTTTGTGCTGCGACCGATCACCAACAGCAATTTCAGCGCGTTCACAGTGAATTTGTGGGCGGAGTGTAAGAAGTAATACGACCCCTAATCAAAGGATTCCCACCGGCGTTGAACTAGACCGCCGAAAGCTCACGGCTACGGGCGGGTGTGGCTGATTTTTTCACGCACAGCCTGTTGAAGACCGCGCACCATTGCACGGATGCGCAGCTCGGCATCGCGTTTTTTGTACGCAGTCTGAACGTGGCTGCTTGCGATCTGCAGGAGGCGGACACGTTCCTTGGGGAATGAATTCGGCGATAGCGGTGACGTTTCGCCGGGATCACGTTCCAGGTCGAAGAGACAATCGGTGTTGTCGCGAAAGTTCACCACGAGTTTGAGAGTGCGGCCACGCACGGCGAGGAGTCGATGCCGAACTCGATCTTTGCGATAAAGGGGATTGTTGCAACCATCAACGCACTCGACAATTGCGGGCTCATCCGACAAATCGTTGGCGGAAACCCGTGACCAATACGTTCGGCCTTGAAAGCGAGCGGAGGGTTTAGCGCCAATTGCATCCAACAGCGTGGGCGCAAGATGAAGAAGGCTGAAGGGCGCGTCCGTGAGGCGCGCGTCTTTTAGTTCCGGGGCATGCAGTAGGAGTGGAACGCGAATCAAGGGCTCATGCAGATTCACCGGGGAGTGATAGCGCTGGCCGTGCTCCAGAAATTCTTCGCCGTGGTCGGCAGTCAGGGCGAACAAAGATTGATCCCAGCGTGACTTCTCCTTGAGCGCATTAACGAGGCGTGCGACCTGTCGATCCACCCAGTAGATGCCTGCGTCGTAGAGGGAAATGACCTCGTCGCGATAGTGCCGCAGGCGGCGGACGCTGACGTTTTCGCGCGCCCAGAACGAGTTCAGGAAGCGGGCGCGCTGGGAAGACATTGGCGTACCGAGTGCGGCTAGCGCCTCTTCGGGCGGGTAATAAGGATGGTGCGGATCCATCAAATGGATCCAGAGGAAGAACGGGCGTTCGCCGATCTTAGCAAGCCACGAGAGAGCCTGATCGATCACGATATGCGCGGCCGGATAGCGGCGAAGGCTATCCATTGAGATGTTTTCACGCGCGACCCGGCGTTGGCAGTAACGGAAGTAGAGTTCCTCGTATGCGGCTCCGGTCAGCGAGGTTCGACTCGCCAACGAGCGGATGCGGCGATTCAGATTCGAAGGCACGCCGTTCGTTGGAGAGGCACTCTGTTCTTCATCGGGAACTGCGGCGAGGAAGTCGCGGAAATCGTCGAATCCCTGATCGTAGCCGAAGCGACTGGTGAGGTAAGGATTTCCGGCGATGAATGCTGCCGTCGCATATCCAGCAGCGTTGAGTTGGGTGGCGATGGTGGGCTCTCCGGGAGCGATTCCGACGACGTCGCGTCCCAGCGCAAGCGGATAGCGCGACGCCATGATGGCGGGAAAAGAAAAATAAGTAGGCGCACCAGCGACGATAGCGTTTGAGAAGACGGCGCTTTCGCAAGCGAGCGAATCGAGGAAGGGAGTGGTCGGACGCGCGTATCCAAGAAAGCCGACGTGATCGGCACGAAGGCAGTCGACAGTGACCAGGATCAAGGAGGGCGCGTTCATCGATCAAGATCCGGAGAGTTCAGGAACATTACGTTGCGGAAAGGGGAGGGCTGGTGGACGTCATCAGAGATAGCCGAGTTCCTTGAGCCGGTGTTCGAGCATTTTCTCTTCGCTTTCATCGAGGCGAGTCGAATCATTTCGCGTCACTTCCTGCAAGACGAAGGTTAGAAGTTCTTCAATATTCTGAAAGCGGCTGCCGAACTGACGTTCCGCTTCGGCGCACAGCGATTCCGGCAAATTGATTGAACGCGCCAGAGCGGTCACGCGACCCCCACTTTGCGGAGCCCCCCGCGGATTTGTGCCCAGGCACTCGCGGCGATCATGCGATCGTCGTTGTCGAGAGCGAAGACGAGGGCTAAGGCTCCGAAAACAGCGTAAGCCAAAATCAAGGCAACCATTATGACCAACCACTGGTGTGTAATGCCTCTCGTCATCATGCGGAAACCGGCTACGAATGCAGTCAGCACGACGACGGGAAGTATCAAACCAAGGTATCCACGATTATAAGGGCTAATGCGGAGCGCCTTACGCACCTCGGAGAGATTCCACACGTTGCTGGCGACGTTGATGACGGCTGCGGCGATGGCCGCGCCTACGATACCAAGGACCGGAATGAGCACAATGTTCACCACCACCGACACGGCTGCCATCACGAATTGAACGCGGATAAGACGCTTCTGGTTTCCGGACATCAACAGCAGGTATCCGACGGAGCCGACTCCACAGTTGATGAGCTGTCCCAGAGCGCCGATCACCAGCACGGGCCACCCAGATTCGAAGTCGGCTCCAAAGATCTGCATCATTTGCGGTGAGAAGACGATGACGACCAGAGCAAGCGGGAATGTAGAACCAATAACCCATTTGGTGAGGGTTTGAAACAGCCGGCGCAGGACTTCGATTTGGCCGCGCGCGTGGAGATCGGCAATTACCGGCGCGAAGATCTGGTTCACCGACTGCAGGACCATCGGGATGAACGCCGAAAGAGTCGACGCAAGAACATAAATTCCAACGAGTCGAGGATTCAGGTAGAAGCCGAGGAGAATCTTGTCGGCCTGCGAGACCAGAAAGTCCATTACCGCCATGCCGAACGCCGCGCTCGCAAACGACGAAATCTCAGGGTTCAACGGCGGCAACGGAGCGAACGAAAAACGAGCAAGAGCCGGAGTCAGCTTCCATGCGGCCACGACGAGAAGGACCACGACAACTAGGGCGTTGATGACCTGGGCGGCGAGATATCCCCACATGCCGGTTCCCAGGGCGAGCAGAAGGACTGTGAAAACGATGACGACGGGGCTTCCTATGAAATTCGTGATGACGGTGCGCTTGGCGATGTCCTTGAATCCCGCCAGAATCTGGCAGTAGAAGACGTTGAGCGCCCCGAGGAAGACAAGGGCGGCGAACATTGGCATGTAGGTGCCAACACCAGCGGAGTGATAGAAGCGGCGACCGATCCACGGTCCGACGAAGACCAGGGCGATCGACAAGACGAAATTGAGGATCGTTACGACACCTACACTGCGCGTGAGAAAGCCGCGAAGTTCTTCGAATCTGCCCGTCCCGTTGTAGACCGCGACGTAGCGCGCAGCCGTTGCCGGCAGCCCGAAGACGCCCAAAAGTTGCGTCAGGCTGACCAGGGTCATACCGAGCGCGTAGATGCCAAGCTGTTCGGGACCGAGGACGCGAGCGACATAGACCTTGACGAGGTAAGTCGCCGCCATCGTGAACAGGGTGCCCGCGAAGAAGACGGCGGAATGTCGTGAAACCTGCCCAAAATTTCGACGGAATTCGCGTTTTAGTTCTTCTGTGCTCGGTTCTGTAGAACTAGACGGCAATGTTGTAGCCGGATCGCTGTACGTCACCTTGGACAAATCAAGACTCCCCTGAGACCGAGCGGACAACTCTATTTTCGCCTCGGCAGCCTGCAGTTGCCTACCATCCCCGTCAAACTCAGACAGGAGGATGTTCATGCTAACCGAACTGGTGCCGTCTGAGAAACTGTGGACGGCCGGGCGTTGTATGACGCTGAGAATATAATTTCGTGGTGTCCCGGAGCGATGTTTGAAAATTCCCAAGCAATTGTATGAATGGCCCATCTACGCCGGAGCAAAGACTTTATTTTTTGAAGCACTGTTCTATAGTGGGTCGCTGAAACTTTTTAGATTTTTTCATCGCGATGCGCTGTTGGTGGTTACCTATCACGACGTTCTACCGGCGGGGTTCCCGGAGAACAACCCACTGTTTGGCATGACCGTCGCGACCGACGAGTTCGAATGGCAGTTGGATTACATCGTAAGTCGATACAACCCAGTATCATTTGCACAGGTTTTAGACTGGCTGAATGGAAACGGTCGACTTCCCGCTCGCCCGGTTCTGATTACATTCGACGACGGCCACGCCAACAATGTGCACTATGCGTTTCCGCACCTGAAAGAACGGGGCGTTCCATTCACATGCTTTGTGGTTGCATCGGCGCTCGGCGAGCAAAAACTGCTATGGTTCGAAGAGGGTTACAGTCGGATTTTGTATAGCAATAAGAAGGTCTGGCAATTGCAAAATGGAGAAAGTATCCCCTTAGGAACGCCGGAGCAGAGATCAGCGGCGTGTTCAAAGTTCTTCATGATGTTTCACAAACTATCCGAAGCGGAACAAGAAAGCGAGATTTCGCATTTAAGGGCTCAGCTACCGCTCGAAAAAGGAGCAGGAAGCTTTCCCTCGAGATTCGACTTCCTCAGTGAAGAGGAGTTGATAACGTTGCGCGCGAGCGGCGGTGAGATCGGCGCGCACACAATGACCCATCCGATCCTGGCATCGCAATCATCAAAGAACGCCGGTGACGAAATTCGATTGAGCAAGTCAGTCCTGGAAAAAGCATTGGGAACGACGGTTCAAGCATTCGCCTATCCGTTCGGGATGCCGCAACTCGATTTCTCGACACGGGACTCGGAGACAGTGAAACAAGCGGGCTTTTCGTTAGCATTCGCGGCGAATGCCGGATTTGTGACCAGGAATTCCGACCGATTTGCGCTGCCAAGAATCGGGATTGGTCGCATGAGCAGAGCCCAATTTGCCACCACGATCAGCGGGGCTCTTCATTCGATCAAGGGTCTTGCAGGCTTGGGAAATTGAGATGGAATTTCAATCGGGCCCAGTCGAGCTGCAAGTCATCGATTCCATCACTAGATTTGAAGGCCTGAAGCATGAGATAGACGATCTGCTGGGTCAAACCGAGCGAGACTTGGGACCTTCTTTCAACTTCACGCAGAGCGTTTCTCCGCGAAGGGGCTTCGGAGTCCACTTCTGCATGAGCGCCAGCGGGCCTTTTACAACAACATCGTTCGGCTGCTTGCGCCACCTAATGGAATCGGGCACTCGTGCCTGGTCTGCGGCGATGTTCCGATCGCCATGCGATTTTCGCTTCTGAGGAAACAGACGCTTCATCTCTATGCAACGTGCTTCGCGAACGACTTTGCGCGATTCTCTCCGTCGATGGTGCAGCTCAGAATGTTGCTTCATCACGCCTTTTCGCATGGGATTGAAGTGGTGGATTTCGGAGTTGGCGATTCCGTCTGTTGCGCGTAAGAGCGCGCCAATGTTGGGACTGGTATGCGCGCTGGTTGGTGAGATCGGTGGTCAAGGGCAGATGCGTGCGAGGGTCTGGGGTTGTCTCCGACGGAACGATAACGTCCTCGATGATTTTAGACCCTCAGAGGAACTGGCGATTCTGCACTACCGAGAGTCGCTTGTGCAAACCGCATTCGGAGAGACCGTGTCCGCCAGAGCTGTTGAGGAGGGAGCCGAGTATCCAGACCTTGAAGCCGCTGCGTAGCCGATCTTGAACGGTCAGCTTTACGGGATCAGTCGACCCCTTTTGGTCTGATAAATGCGGCGCGGCCCAGCAGTCGAACAGCAGGTCGGCGCCTCCCGTCGCTTGAATCTGCTTGAGTTCGGATTCTTTCAAGTATTTGGGAATCGGGACGAACCAACAGAGGCTCAATGGATGACGGCTGGAGTTTACGGTCGCAACGCCGTTCATGCCTTCACGAAGCCAACGCGCGCCACGAACGAGACTGCTGAGCGTCTCCTGGTCGTCGGAGTGTTCCATGGCGGTCTCAGCGAGCATACGGAGGTCCGCCGTCGTGACCGTGATTGTTTCAGAGCCCGCGGACGGAACTCCGCACTGAGACACTTCGTACAAGTCTTCCTTTTCAAGCCTCAATCCTGAGCGGAGCATCCGGCTCGAGGAGCGAAGCAGGGCGAACGTTCCAGACGCTCGCATATCGCGACGTAACAACCCGAATCGGCCGAGGACCGACCGGATCTTTCGCTCGACCACCGGAGACTTCTTCACGAAATGCGCGGAGTAGAAGCGCACAGTTTCTTTCGTCTTGACCGTTAACGACTCCGAAATCGTCAGGTGCACTGTCTGGCGGACCCCATTGGACACGCGGACCTTGTACTCCTCCGCGCCCAGCCCTAGATCCACCCGAGAGATTGCAGGATTCTGGCAAGCTTCCTCGAGTATTTTCGAGAGCAGGCAAAATCCGGGAGATTGTTGTTCGAATTCGGTGTCGAGGGTGGGCTGGTACCAGAACCAGCTGCCGCTGAAACGAAATCCGTAATTCCACGCGATCGGACGGTCACCAACGGAAAGCACGGATAGCGACAGCCAACCGGCGTCTGTCAGACGCTTGGCCAGGTCGCGGAGAAAGGCGCGCCGATCGGCCCGAACAAGATTGCTGACGCGTCCGGTGGCGAGGAAGCGTGCTACTTGCATCTGGGCAAACAGCGGCAAGGAACTCTCGACGTCGGACCATTGCGTCAGGTGCCTTACCGAAACCGCGCCCCACTTTTCCAACGTTCGAAGATAGCGCCGAACCATCTTCCGCCGGTAGAGCGTCGCCTGATATTGCTGTCGCTGACTCTCTGAGCCAAGTCGGACTTGCGCGCAATCGTAAGCGGGCCGCATCAGCACATGCAGACCAAGGCCACGCGCTGTGGCCGATACTGCCGAGCAGGTGCTGGAATCTTCGGGGATGTTGGCCAGCACGAACTTATTCACCTGGATCTTGGCGAGTTCGGAAAAAACGGTTGCGATAAATTCGGGTCGCGATTCAGAAGAGCTGAGAAAGTCACAGTAATCCGCCGTGTTTGCATTGAGGAACTGCGCGGTTCCCTTCGCGGAGTCGACTGCGAGCGCAGCTACCCCTTGCAGAGTTTCGCCGTTGAACCCGAGTGCAAAAACAGGCTCGAGCTTCTCCTGATAGGAACTGGCGACCGCGGCAGACCACTGGTGAGTGAAAAAAATTTCGGACCGTTCGGTTTGCTCGGCGAGCTGATTCCATCTTGCGAGCAAGCTCGGGTCGTCAGGTATAGCTCTCGCAATGGCTATTCGCAAAAGCTCTCTCGGGGATCTTACTTAATTCAACCTTCGGAAATAGTTTAACGACAAGCGCGCCCACTGTGGATGTCTTATACACCAACGGACAGCAGGATCGCTGCAGGCGACAGTAGTTCGTAATCTTCGAACACCGGACGATCCGAACAATGCAACATTCGAGTTCTTCGACTGCGGCCCGGCACCCGGGCAACATTGAACACGAAAGAGTCGGAGGAAGGAATTCTCTCTTTAGGGAGGATGGGGCTAGCTGGGCGGCCATTCAAAGGGAGGATCGTTTGAGACCGGAAGATCAGACATGAGGTGATCTAGCGATCGGTCATCGGAAACCAAATGGTGCTCGGGCTCTCTTCGTTCTCCCAGGTTAGGGTCCCAAGGGCGGAGCTTGTGGTGCGCTCGACGACAAGAGATCTTCGACTCGTTCGGCTGTTGCTTCACTTCGCTCAAGAGATGAGATTCGCGGGCACAGTCCCGTGCGAGTTAGGAAACGGCGTCGTGCCATGCCTGCCAGTCGCGCCGGACGGACGCGGACATCTCCGTGGCGGCAGTGTAGAGCCATGACGACTTCTGGCTGGCCAGATGCTTTCGGATTTTCTTTATTGCCACCGGCGTACCCAAGTGGACGTTGGCGGTTTCCCATCCCATAGAAAAGAGCAAGCGGCATTCGTCGCGATTCCTGGGCAGGACGGCGAGCTCGATTCTCGAGCAGTGAGGCGAGAGCCGGCGCAAAATCCAATGTCCGTGAAGGTGAACGAAGGGGTCGACACAACGGACGGCCCGATCGACGATGAGCTGATACAGAATTTCATCCAGCCCCGCCTTCGGGTTGGCCCAATGAATGGCGGACGGGGCGAGCAGCTTTGCTTCGCGGGCAATCTTTCCCCCGCAATAATCCGCGATGGCGACAAAGCGCAAATGGCCGAGACTTCCCAAGCCGGCGACACGGCGAACGAGCCGATATTTCAATCCGGGATGCGGCAGAAAATGCTCGAGAGCCGCAATCACTCCGGGGGATACCTCACCCCGTGCCGGAACGAGTGCATCGATCTTTTTCCAGAAATGGACCGGATCGCGCAGCTCGGCGAGCGCAATAGAGCGCAACCAGCCGTTGCCCTCTTCCAGAACGAAGGGCCGGCCGTGTTCCGCCAGCGACTTGGTATATCCGTCGAGAATTTCCGAGCAGGAGTCCTTGGGCTTGACGGCCAGGTGCCCTGCCGAGATCGCGAGCAACGCGCTGACCGCGAGCCGTACGAGATCATTGGTGTACGCGAGGGTGCAGGCCTCGTCGAAATCGTTAACACCCCAGATAAGGCGGCCTTCGGTGTCTCTCCAGGTGCCGAAGTTTTCGACGTGGAGGTCGCCAACCGCGAGGACCCTGGGCGCTTTCGCAAGAGAGGGGCATACATCGGGCCAGATTTGAAGCCAACGGTAAAAGGTCGCTCGCAGAAAGGGGAAAATGGCGAGTGCCATCTGTTGATGTTTCAGTCGAAGATCGGCCTTGATGAGGGGCGTGCGGGCGGCCAGCCAACGCTCGTAGCGAGCTGTAGCTTTGACGACATTCATGCGAACAACTATGCACGATAGAAGTAGGCCACGGCGCTGTCAATCCAAGCAGCCGGTTCTCGAACTCGGAATGACGATCGGCAGCGCGGCGAGATCGAACTGTGGCGCGACGGAGTGGCGTGGGGGTTAGGCGTTTTCCGGTATCCAGACCGTCTACTCAGTTGGAATAAAAAGCCGCGTTCTTTTCCGCGAAGTGTTTCAAGTCTTCCGGGAGCTCATCGAGCGCGTGGATCGCATCGGAAGTGCAAGCCGGCACAAAGGCGCCGCAGTCGATGCAGCCGCTGGGATCTACGAAAAGCTGGACAGCCGTTTCGAAGGCTGGCTCGTCTTTTTTGGGATGGATGCACTCGGTGGGGCAGGCGCCGACACAAAGCAAGTCCTTGATGCAGGCATCGGTGATCACGTAAGCAATTGCGTCCTCGATAGAAAGATCGGCAGGGTGCCTAGGTTGACGGTACCGGGAGCGGGGGCTGATTGATCGATGGGGACTGTGGTGTGACGATGGCTCACACACAAGTGTGACGGCAGTCACAGCACGGTGAACCGAAGAACGAGTACAAGTGGTGCAAACAGAGACGCATGTACTGACCCCAGAAAATTGCCCGGCTCCCCTCCAATGACCCCAAAGCCGCTGCCTTAGCGGCGAGCCGGGCACTTTTCAAACCTCTGAAAACCTGACGACCGAGTTCTGACTGTTTTCCATCAGTTTTGGTCATACCAATTGTCGGCCGTAAGCGACGGGTCGGTCTTTCATCCCTTAAGGCACCGTGTCAGGGGAAACACAGTGTGATCGGCCGACCACGATTCACGCCGCACTTCTAGCAGCTAACAAATCTCATTTCAAGTAGATAGCGTTCGGACCTCAAGCTGCCACTCAGTGTGGCATGAGACACGACGCCACCGGCGAGCCTGAAGGTCAAACGCAAAGCTACAAGGCGATTGCGATCCTGCTGTTCTTGGCGGTTGCCGTGGGCCTGGCGACGAATGCAGCCGCTCAAACGGCTGCTTCAACCGCCGTCTCGAAGGCGCGGCGGCAAGTTCTGGTCAGCATTCCCGACCGGAAACTTGCAGTTCTGGAAAACGGCGTAGTGCTGCGAACGTTCGCAGTCTCGGTAGGGGCGGCGGCGAGTCCGAGCCCCACGGGGAAATTTCAGATCGTCAATCGCCTCGCGAACCCGACCTATTACCACGCAGGTGTGGTGATCCCTGCCGGCAAACAGAATCCGTTGGGCCCGCGCTGGGTCGGCCTGAGCAAGCAGGGTTACGGCATCCACGGAACGAGCACTCCAGGGTCGATTGGGAAAGCGGCCTCGCATGGCTGTATTCGTCTGCGCAATCAAGACGTGGTGGAGTTCGCCACTCTGGTGAATGTGGGCGACACCGTGGAGATCCGCGGCGGGCGCGACGAAGAGATCGCGAGAGTTTTCGGTGGCGACGCCGGCGTTGTGGTCGCGGCTTCGCAGGCGACGGCAGGAGGGGCTGAAAGCGGGCAGTAGGCAGCAATTTTTGGATGTGAACGTTCGCGAATTTTGAGGAGGCAGCTATGCAATTCGTAATCACAGCTATCGCGGTTATCGCTGGGATGGTTTTCTCGCTGGCGATTGCGCTTCTGGTGGAGGAGTTCATCTTCGGAGAGGTGTTCCGCATGATGTACTTGCGCCAGGCGCGAGTAAGAGCCGAACAGAAACAGTAATCGGAAGGAGCGCAGCAATGTGGCCATTGATGGCTCTGGCGGGTGGAATCGGAATGGTGCTGGTCGCGATCGGAATTTTGACGTACGACCTGGCAATTGAGATGCGGTATCGGTCGGCGTTCACCACAGACGAGGGGCGGGTGCCGCCGATTCCGAAACCGCGCTGGCGAACGGCGGCGGCATTTGCGTTTCTGGGATGGGCGCCACTGGTGATCGCGTTCGGCGTGGCAGCGATCGGTGTCTTGTAGATCACACGACTCTGGTGAGTACTGTAGTCATGTCCGGCACAGGCAAAGCTGCAGTTTATAATCGGCCCATCGCGGAAATGCAGATTCGTTCCTCAGGCCACGGCGGTCGCGCTGGTTCCCTGCTCATTCTGATTTTCTTTTGTTGGTCTTCGGCGACGGGCGCCGAATGGAGCGCACCTACCCAGGATCTTGCGCGAAAAATTGCGGCGCTCACGGGTCCCGCGAGTGTCGCGATTCATGTCACCAACAGATCTTCTCTCTCGGCGAAGGACGCCGGGGATATCGACCACGAACTGCAGGGGCAGCTGACGGCGGCGGGCGTCCGGCCAGTAAAGGGCGAGCAGGCGACCACGGTTGAGGTCACTCTTTCCGAAAATACATTG
>Ga0126381_100003530_pt1 | contig 16956 bp, 15 predicted proteins | sample PanSoiMetPlot_28_FD_96465 | JGI IMG/M metagenome (GOLD analysis project Ga0126381, IMG submission 96465) | Tropical forest soil microbial communities from Panama - MetaG Plot_28 | ecosystem: Environmental > Terrestrial > Soil > Tropical forest > Bulk soil | place: Panama | collected 2016-02-17 | reverse complement strand
TTCGACTACGCGCGCCACCGGGCCTTTGTCGATAGCTGGCGACCCGCCCGGCTCCCTGACGTGGACATCTTCCTGCCCATCTGCGGCGAGCCGCTTGAGGTACTGCGCAACACCTGGGCATGCGTAGTCGAACTCGTCAGCGCGTACCCCGGCTGGGCGCGGCCGTACGTGCTAGATGACGGCGCGGATCCCGACGCCGCGTTCCTCGCGGAGACGTTCGGATTCAGCTATGTAGTGCGTCCCGATCGCGGCCGCATGCGTAAGGCCGGCAACTTGCGCTACGCGTTCGCGCACTCGGCTGGCGAACTGATCGTGATCTTCGATGCGGACTTCACGCCACGGCCCGACTTCTTCGCCGAGACGCTGCCCTACTTCGCCGACCATAGCCTCGGCATACTCCAGACCCCGCAGTTCTTCCGCACGAGCAGGAAGCAGAACTGGGTGGAGCGAGCTGGCAACGCCGTTCAGGAAGTGTTCTACCGGAATATCCAGCCAGCCAGGGACCATTTCGGCGCTGCCGTCTGCTGCGGCACTTGTGCCGTGTACCGGCGCAGGGCGCTGGAAGCGGACGGCGGATTCGCGGAGGTTCCCTATGCGGAGGACGAACACACTGGCCTGAATGTCCGTGCTCATGGTTACCTGGTCAAGTACATTCCGGTCTCGGTAGCGGCGGGAATGTCGCCCCCCACGGTTGATAACTTCGTCCGCCAGCAGTACCGGTGGTGCTCGGGTACCTATTCCACGCTCAGGCGCTGGCCCAGGCTGCCGTTCCGGGGACGGTTGATGTATGCCTCCGGGCTGCTCTACTACCTCTACTCCGCCTCGATGGTGTTCATCGGGCCGGCGGTGCCTATCATCCTGCTGATCTTCCTGTCCGGGCGCATCCAGCCACACGACTACCTGCTGCTCGGACCTGCCGTCATCAACGGCATCGTGTTCTACCCGGTCTGGCATCGCTGTGACTTCGGGCCGTCGACATGGCCGCTCGCTATCATCCGCGGCTGGTCACATGTCCTGGCGTTGTGGGACTTCATCTGGCGCCGGACCATGCAGTGGCAGCCAACCGGCGGGGGTAGGACCCCGGTACGCCGGCTGTGGGTAGCGCTGATCGGCTGGAACGCGACGACCGCGGCGGCATGGCTGGGCATGGCCGGCTTGCGCATCTGGCAGGCCGGACCGGGCCGATTCTGGCTCATCACCGCGTTCGCGACGATGTACGCGGGCGTGGTCCTGCGAGTACTGATCAAGGGGGACAGGTCCTGATGCGGCGCTTGCTGCAGGCCTCCGCCGGGCGCGTGGCTACTACGCGCGTGGTTGCAGTGCCCGTGTTGACAGTAGCTGTAATCGCAACGGTGATCACCGGTTGCGTCAATCCGGCTTACCGGAATCCGAATACTCCGCAACCGATACTGAGCCCGGCGCACTCGCGGCCCGTCAGGGTTTCGCTGCCTGCCACCCCGGCGTCCTACCTCGGAGTGTTCGAGCCCAGCGTCCAGAAAAGATCCTACGGTCAGGTCGCCCGGTTTACGAAAGTCATCGGCAGCCAGCCGAACCTCGTCCTGGGCTATAGCTACTGGGGCGAGCCGTTCGCGACGAGCCTTGCCCGCCAGGCGGAGGCCCACGGAGCGACCGTGGTCGATGACCTGGATCCCACCGGTCCATCGGTCGCGTCCATCGCCGCCGGCGATCAGGACGGCTATCTCGAGGCCTTTGCTCAAGCCGTCAGAAACTTCGGCGGTCCGGTCATCATCAGTTTCGGCCACGAGATGAACGGCAACTGGTACTCCTGGGGATGGACGAATACCAGCCCCTCGGTGTTCGTCAAGGCCTGGCGACGCATCGTCACCGTGTTCCGGGTCGCCGGCGCCGACAACGTGACGTGGCTCTGGACCGTCAACCTGATCACCGCCAACGGTCCGGCGATCAGGCACTGGTGGCCAGGGGCAAGCTATGTGACCTGGGCCGGCATCGACGGATATCTCGCCGAGCGATACATGAACTTCAGCAATACATTCGCGCCAACCGTCTCGGCGATCCGTCAGATCACCGCCAAGCCGATTCTGATCAGCGAGACCGCGGTGGGCCAGCTGGCCGGCCAGGCTGCCGGGATCCCTGGGCTGTTCGCTGGCGTCGCGCGAGCGCATCTGCTCGGGTTGATCTGGTTCGACAAAGCGCAGAGCGGCGGCACCTGGGCGCAGGACTGGCGGCTGGAGGGCCATCCGGCTTCGGAATACGCCCTCCGGCGGGCAGTTAAGCAGTACCTCAATCTGCCACTGCCACCGAGGATGTCTTCCCGGATATCAGCTGCGCCCTCGGGTTAGCTGAGCGGCTGTTCAGTCTAGACCTGTCGGCGCGTGCTTGCCCAGTGCCCAGTGATCGAACATGCCCGCGCCACGCCAGGTGCCACCGAACGATCGCGCGGCGCTGTGGAGTACAGGTTCGCGAACATCAGCGCTGTTCTCAGGGACATCAGGCTTCCATGCCATCTGGCCTACCAGCCACGCGCCAATTACCAGAATGCGCTTCGCTCAGCGGTGGAACGGTGCCTCGCCCGCGGCCCGGAGGTCCAACGCTTATCGACGAAATGCCCGCACCTGACGTGTCCCCAACAGAGCAGCTCGTCGAAATCGAACCACCAGTGATGGCCCCACCAACCGCCGGCGGCCGCGGCCGCACGGTAACGGTTGCCGTCGACTATCTCGAACGCCGAGCGCGCAACCGGGACGTCGGTCTCCAGGACGAACACCTGGTTGTCGAACATGACCGTGCATGGCTCACGGCACGTGGCCGCCCTGGCCTCGTCAAGCGGATGGGCCATTTTCCAAGCACGCCGGTATCGCTACGCATCTGTGTGGTACCGTGCCCACCTTGGGAGCGGGGGTGTCTATATGCTTATTTCGGGCAATCCATCAGTTAATGCTGCCCGCAATGGTCAAGGGAGTACCCAGCGTATTGGCCGGGGATTGGCCGGCAGGTTTGGTACGGCTGCCCGCTCGCCGGCGGCTGGTCCGGCCGGGGATGGGCCAACCCCCACGGCCGGCACCACCGGGCAACTGGACCGGCGCCGGTTCCTGGTCGCCGGGACCGCGGGTACCGCCGGGGCCGTTCTGCTCGGCGGTCCCTCGACGACGGGTCTGCTCAGAGGGTCGCCGGTGAAAGCGCGCACGACGGTCACCGCCCCGGCGACGGCTGGGCAGTGGACCGCGCCGTTCAAGCTGGGCCTGGTCTCGATCCACGCGGTCGTGCTGCGCACCGGGAACGTGCTGCTGTTCTCGTGGCCGAACAATACGGTCGGCAGCGACGCGGTGCTGTTCAACCCGGTATCCGGGGCGATCACCAACATCGCGCTCACCTATCAGCGCGACATCTTCTGCGGCGGCACGACTGTCCTGTCGGACGGCCGCGTGTTCGTCGCCGGCGGGCACATCTACCAGGGGACCCTTGACCCCACTCAAGGCGTGCGCAACACGACGGTCTTCGATCCGGCGTCCAACTCCTGGACCGAGGGCCCGGTCATGGACGTTCCGCGCTGGTACCCGACCACGATGCAGCTCGGCGACAACACGGTCCGGATCTTCGGAGGCACCCTGAACACCGGCACCAACGCCGTCACCGTGGACTCGTACGACCCGTCAACGAACACGCTAACGACCCTGCCCGCGTCGGCCAGCAAGGCGATGGTCACCTATCCCCGTATGAAGCTGACCACGACCGGTCTGCTCTGCTGGACCAACGCGGCGACGACGTGGTTCTTCCATCCCGCGACCTCGGCCTGGACCAAGGGTCCGAACCTTAACAGCGGGGGGCGCGGCGTGACTGACACGTCGGTGCTGCTGCCCGGGCTTACCAAGATCATGGAGATCGGTGGGGCGACCTCGACGGCGACACTCAACACGGCGGAGATCCTGGACCTGTCGGCGAGCCCGCTGGCCTGGACGTCCACCGCCTCAATGAGCTTTGCCCGGCGGTGGGCGAATGCAGTTCTGCTGGCCGACGGGACGGTGCTGGTGGTCGGCGGCGGCGCGTCGGGCTACTATAGCGGGCCGGTCTTCACGCCCGAGCTGTACAACCCGGTCACGGCGACGTGGACGCCGATGGCGGCGCAGACCGCGCCGCGGATGTACCACTCAACCGCGGTGCTGCTGCCGGACGGGCGGGTGCTTTCGGCCGGCCAGAGTAGCGGCAGCCTGGAGCAGACCGGCGAGATCTTCTCCCCGCCGTACCTGTTCGCAGGCACGCGGCCGACGATCACCAGCGCGCCCACTTCGGTGGGCTACAACCAGCAGTTCACGATCACGACCCCCAACTTCGCAGGCATCGGGCGGGTGGCGCTGGTCAAGGCGGGCTCGGTTACCCACTCCAACAACTTCGACCAGCGCTACGTCGACCTCACCTACACCTCCAACGGCTCGAACGGGCTGACGGCGACCTCGCCGCCGGACAGCAACCACGCCCCGCCGGGCTGGTACATGCTGTTCATACTGGCCTCTGGCGTGCCCTCGGTCGCGAGTTGGGTCCAGGTCGGCTAGCGTGCCGCACATAGTCGCCGAGCGGCCGGCGGCACCCGCCGGGGCGGCCAGGGCCAGACCTGGCCGGCGGCGCCGCTGGCACCGGTGGTTTGTGCTGCCCGCCCTGGCCCTGGGGATCCTCGCCTGCCTGGCCGTCCTGGCCACCGGGGCGCTCAACTCGTCCCCGGCCGCGCGGTCTGCAGCGGCGGTCGCGCCCGGCGGCACCGGGGTGGTTCGCGTCCTGGCCTCGACCGGGCAGGTCCGCGCGGGCCCCAGCTTCGGCGAGCTCAACGGCATCGCGGACGGTCTGGGCTGGGTGTGGGTGACCGGCGGTGACGGGCGGCAGAACCACATCCTGTACGCGATGGACCCGGCGACCGCCCGTGTTATCGGCCGGGTCGAACTGCCATCCCGCGTGGTCATCAACCCCAACGACGTCGCCATCGGCGGCGGCGCCGTGTGGGCGGCGGTCGGAGCCAGCGTCTACCGCGTCGAGCCGCCGAGCGCCTTGTCCGGTGCGGCGGCGGCCACCCCCGCCTTCGCAGCGCTCCCCCCGGGCGGCGTCATCGGCGACCTCGTCGTGGACGCCGGGGCACTGTGGGTCAGCGACACCACCAGCGGCAAGGTCTATCGCTTCGCGGCATCCACCGGACGGCTCGAAGCAGTGATCCCGGTCGGCCGCACGGCGGCCGCCATGGCGGTCGGTGATGGGGGCGTCTGGGTGGCCGACGTCGAAACCCACACCGTGTCGAGGATCAGCGTGCCCGACAACCGGGTCAGCTCGGTGCTAACCTTCCCCGGCCCCCCCAACCACATCGCCGCGACCGGCAACGGCGTCTGGGTCACCGATGGGACAGGCGCCGTCGCAGCGGCCCTCAACCGGGACCGCGGCCAGATTGTCACCGTGCCGGTCGGCACCGGGCCCACGGGGCTGGCGGCCGCCGGGGACACGGTCTGGGTGGCCAGCACCGCCAGCGGGACGCTGAGCCAGATCGATGCCCGCCGGCCCGCCGTCGTGGCGACCGTGCGGGTCGGCGCCCGCCCCTACGCCGTCGCCGCCGACCGGCAAGGCGCCTGGGTAGCCGTGCTGGGGCAACCCGTGATGGACTCGCCATCCCCCGCCTCAGTATCGCAGCTGCCAGCGTGGCTGCTGCGGCTGTGCGGCGCCAGCTGAGACAATCACGGCAGGCCAGAGCGTGAGCGGCCTACTGTCGGATCAGTGTCAGGCTGGCCCGGGCCCCGGGAGATTGACCACCAACACCACTGCGGGCATCAGTGCCGCGCCGGTGATCGTCGACGGCACTGTGTACGTCGGCGGCCGACTGCGGGTAATGTCGCAACGGTCACCTTGCAATCTCCGTTGTGCATCGGGTAGGTCACGCCAGCGGGGTGGGCGATCGGGCTGCTGCCACGCCATGCATCATCGATGCTATTGGTTCCGGATTCGGGCAGGAGTGAAGCCAATTGGTCGAAGCGGTGCTTCGCGGCCGGAGCCGCAGGACTGCGAACCGGATGGCCGATGCTGCCATCAGGTATGCCGCCATGGGCTGGCCAGTATGCCCAGGGGCGTTCGCACCCGGCCGGATGCAGCGTTCGTCCGGAGGCGGCCGATCCTCCGCAGCCGCTCGGTCTTGTTCGTGCGACCGGATTGGATGCCCATCGCCTGGCGCGCATCCGCTGTCGCCGGCCTGGCAGTTGCTCGCGAGCACCGATCTTGACCTTGTCGCCCGATGGTGGCTGACGATGCCCGAGGCCAACGTGGTGTTGGTCACAGGCCGCGTCTTTGATGTACTCGACGTCCCGGCGGCAGTCGGGTTGACGGCCTTGTCGCGGATGGAGCAATCTGGCTTGCGGCCCGGTCCGGTAGCTATCAGCGCCGCTAACCGGGCCCACTTTTTCGTCCGCACCCGCGGCGCGCCTGCCGACGAGAACGAGTGGTGGTCTTGTCACCTGGACTGCGAGCCCGAAGAAGTCGCAGAAATCAGCGGGCTACGCTGGCATTGCCGGGATAGCTACGTGCTCGCGCCTCCGTCTCGCCATGGCGGCAGCGGGACAGCCCGATGGCTTAGGGAGCCAGCCAGCTTCCAACTGCCCGACGGCGTCCCGGTGCTGGAAATGCTGGCCGACGTGTGCGAGGAGAACAGTCGATGACCTCAGGCAGCGGACGTAAGCGATCCGCGGAGTTGTTCGCGCGCGCCAGCGCGATTCTGCCGGGCGGGGTGAACTCGCCGGTCCGTGCGTTCGGCTCAGTGGGTGGAACGCCGGTCTTCATGGCGTCGGGTGAGGGTCCTTACCTGACCGATGTCGACGGCAACCGCTATGTCGACCTGGTGTGCTCCTGGGGACCGATGATTCTTGGCCACGCGCACCCGGCAGTGGTATCGGCAGTGCGGGCCGCCGCCACGCTCGGTACGTCGTTCGGTGCCGTGACGGAGGCGGAAGCGGAACTTGCCGCCGAGATGGCGTCCAGGGCGCCAGTCGAGCGGGTCCGGCTGGTCAACTCTGGGACCGAGGCGACCATGACGGCGCTCCGGCTGGCACGCGCATATACCGGGCGGCGGCTGGTGGTTAAGTTCGCCGGCTGTTACCACGGTCACGTGGATGCGCTGCTTGTGGCCGCTGGGTCGGGCGTTGCGACCTTCGGCCTGCCCGACTCGCCGGGCGTGACGGGCGCCTCGGCCGCCGACACCGTCGCACTGCCGTATAACGACGCCGAGGCACTCAGGCAGGCTTTCGCGGAGCAGGGTAGCGAGATCGCCTGCGTGATCACCGAAGCGTGCCCGGCCAACATGGGTATCGTGCCACCGGCATCGGGTTTCAACGAGCTCCTGGCCAGCCTGTGTGCCGAGTATGGTGCGCTGCTCATCATGGACGAGGTGCTCACCGGCTTCCGGGTGACCAGGTCGGGCTGGTACGGCCGGGAGGGGATAGCGGGAGACTTGATGACCTTCGGCAAGGTCATGGGCGGCGGCCTGCCAGCGGCCGCCTTCGGCGGCAGGGCCGAGATTATGGACCTGCTGGCACCGTCCGGGCCGGTTTACCAGGCAGGTACTTTGTCCGGGAATCCGCTGGCGACCGCAGCCGGCCTGGCGACACTGCGCGAGTGCACGCCGGAGGTATACAGCCGGGTGGACCAGGCCGCCTCCGCGGTAGGCAAACTCACCGCTGAAGCACTGATCGCTGCTGGCGTCCCGTTCCGGCGGCAGGACGCGGGCAGCTTGTTCTCGTTCTTCCTCGGCATCGACGAACCGGTCCGTGACTTCGGCGCCGCTCGCGCTCAGTCCGCTGCGGCGTATGCGGCCTTCTTTCACGCGATGCTAGACGGTGGCGTGTATCTGCCTCCGTCTCCGTTCGAGGCCTGGTTCATGTCGGCTGCGCACGACGACGCGGCGATCGGACGCATCGCGGACGCACTGCCATCCGCCGCCAGTGCGGCCGCTGCCGCTCTCGGTTAAGTTAGCTCTTCCCAACCGTGCCACTCGCGGCTTGGTCGCGAACTGCGTGTCGTCCAGATGCGGACTCCGCGCGCCGACCCTGATCCTCGGCCCGCAACTGCGGCAGGTACAGCTCGCTGCGGGTTGAACACGGCCCTCTCACCTGCGGAGTCTTGTGGATCAGCTGATACCGTACCGATCGATCGGCCCATTGAGTGCCATATATGCCTCTAGTATGACAAGCGTAAGATTTCTCCAACCCTCCAACGTAAGGCGCATCGTTCTAGCATTCTGTAACTTAACTAAATGACGACGACAGTTCCTGCTGGCATGCCCGGACCGAGCCGGAACACCGAAGGGCTACACGATGCGTGAGATCGGAACTGCGGCAGGTAGGCCAGGGAGAGGTCGCATGCCGTCGCAAATCCGACAGGCGACCGGTGCTCAGTTCGCCGAGAACCAGAGTCACGGGTTGGATGTTCTGCTATCGCTAGCTACCCCCAAGGATGTCCGTGAATACGCCCGCGCTTATGATGGCGGTTCCCTACTTGCTCGGCGCGGCGGCAGCGACCGCAGTGCTTACGGCTATAGTGACGCGCCTGTTCTTCCGCAGAGGTCGCAGCTATCTCGATATGTCGAGCCACGGCCGCGGCCGCTACCGCGGAAGGCGCCGCCACTAGAGCGCTTCGGGGAGCCAGCACCGGTTGTGACCTACCGGCCGCGTCAGTGGCTCGCTTGTCTGCCAGTCGCCATGCTGATCGCCGGATCATTCGCGCTGCACTATCGTTTGGTGGGCCATCACATACCGCTTGGTGCGCTTGCTGCCTGGGCTGTCGTTACCACCATCACCGTGGCGCAGTGCATCATGTCCTGGTGTCACCGACCCGTCAAGCTGCCGTCCGCACTTGGGCGGGTCGCGGTGGTTGTGCCGTGCTTCAACGAGGACCCTGAACTGCTCGGACGCGTCCTCGAATCTTTGCGGTGGCAGACCAGGCGTCCTGATTGGGTCATCGTCACCGACGACTGCAGCGACCAGGCCGATTACCGTCCGCTGATGGAGCGCTACCCGGAAGTCATGTGGGTGCGGCACCGCGAGAATCTTGGCAAGAAGCACGCGCAGGTGTCGGCGTGGCGGCAAGCCCCGCACGCCGATTACATCATCACGATGGACTCAGACAGCGAGCTTGAGCCCCGCGCCGTCGAGGAAATCATGCGCCCGTTCAGCGACCCGCGCGTCACCGGGGTTGCTGGGGTCGAGATGGCCCGGAACTGGAACAAGAACATCCTCACCCTGGCTATTGCGGCCAGGTCGCTCGCATTCCAGTTGTTCGCGATGTCCGGCCAGTCGGTCGCCCGATCGGTATTGATTTGTCCAGGCGCGTTCAGCGCCTACCCTGGGTGGCTGCTCCGCAAATGCGAGTATCCGTACCTGAACGAAAAATTTTGCGGCAAGCCGTGTCGGCTTGGCGACGACACCATGCTCACGTTCCTGGCGCTCATGCATGGCCGTGTCATCCAGCAGCCCACGGCTTTCAGCTTCCCCGTGTACCCGGAGAAGATCCAGCATCACATACGCCAGTGGGTCCGGTGGATGCGCGCCAGCACCATCCGCCAGCTATGGCGGCTCCGATACCTGCCGCTCACTAGTTACGGGTGGTGGTTCACGGTGTGGCAGGTCGCGACCTTCACAGCGGGAGTCGCTGCCTCTCTCCTGGTGATCTTCGCATGGCCCGAGTCGCGCGATCTGGCTCTGGAAGGCTTGGCGGGCCTGTTCGGCTGGCCGCTGGTCCTGGCTATCCGGCTATTCACCATCCAGCGCAGCGATCAGACGCGATGGCAAATGATCCGCGGCATCGCGCTGATGCCGCTAGCAGCGCTGTGGTATCTGCTCGTCCTCCGTCAGATCCGTTTCTGGGGCATGCTGACGTGCGACGAGCAAGGCTGGAATACTCGCAGCAAGATCGAAGTCTCGGCGTGAGGCATCACCCCCTCCCGATCAGCATTGCAGTGTTCAGTATCGCCGCATGCGTCGCCGCAGTTTGGGCGGGGCTGGCCGGGGTTGAGGTGGTGCACAACAACCATGGTCGCCTGCCGCCGACAGCTGCGAAACCTGTTGCCGAGGGTGTCGCCCCCGAGCCGATGATCGGCGTTGCCGGGCAAAGCGCTGCGGTGTGGAACAAGACTGTCGGCGTCCGCGCATCCCTTTCCGTGTCCTACGTGTCGATGGCCAAGCCGCCTCGAAAGTTCATCCGTTGGGCAGAGCTCAAGGCTGACGGCGCGCGCCCAGTCGTCGAGATACTGCCGCGCGGCCATTCCCTGCAGTCCATAGCGGCGGGCAATGACGATGGCTGGCTGCGCGCCCTCAAATCCGGGATAAACGAACCCATCGCTGTCGCCTTCGCACCCGAAGCCAACGGCGAGTGGTACACATGGGGCCAACAACCCAAGCTATTCCGACAGGCTTGGCGGCACGTCTGGAGCGTCCTGGGCACGCACAACATCACTTGGCTCTGGCAGATGTCTTCCAGACGCGCTGTGAGGGCCTACTGGCCGGGAGGTCGGTATGTGAAATGGGCGGGCCTCGACGGCTACTTCTCGACGCGCGGCTCGAACTTTAGAACTGTCTTCGGAAGCACGATTCACGCCGTACAGTCGTTTGCGCATGTGCCATTGCTGCTGTCGGAGACAGCGGTCGGGCCGTTCACTGGCCACGTTCCCGCAGACATTCGACAGCTGTTCGCCGGTGCGCGCCGAGACCACATTATTGGGGTCATCTGGTTTAACCGCGCCCAGAGCGGATCGACGAATCACCAGGACTGGCGTCTGAAGACACCGGACGTGCTAGATGCGTTCAGGAAGGCAGCAGCCACGTATCAAGGCGGCGCGGGCGCGCCGTAAACACTGGCTTCAGTTCGCGGCGATACAGCCAGAGCATTGGGCACCTAGCTGAAGCCAGGCGTCTTCCGCCACAATGTGTCCCGAGCCGGGCAGGGCAGCCCGGCAGCTTACGGGAGGAATTTGTCATGGCGATGCGTAACGTCATTAGCACGCTGAATACTGTCGACGGGACCGAGATCATGGGTCCCGGTATCTTGATGTGGCATTACCCGAGCGCCGATATCGTCAACGGCAGCCTGCTGACCGTCGAGAGCAATCATTTCTGCGTGCTGAAGTCGCGCGGCGCGGTCCTGAATGTCTACGAGACCGGGCAGTACCCAGTGGAGACTCCGCAGCGGCCGCTGCTCGGCAGCTTCCAGCAGGCGTTCTATGGCGGGCAGTCGCCCTGGCAGTACGAGGCCATGTTCATCTCGCGTGCCAAGAGCGTGGTCAAGGCGCAGGGAGTGGCGCTCTCACGCGAGCTGGCTGAGATGGTTTACGACGTCGACTACTACGTGCACATCGACACCAAGGAAGATGCCGTCAAGCTGGTCACGCACATGCCGTACCAGGGTCATGCGCTCACTACTGACGCACTGAACGCGTACGCGGGCCCGGTCGTCGAACAGGCGATCAACCAGCTGGTGCAAGTGACGCCGCTGGAGCAGGTGAACGAGAAGATCCACGACATCACCGAGCTGGTTCGCGGCCACCTGCAGGACTTCCTCGGCATCTATGGCGTGACCCTGAACGACGTCAAGGTGCTGATGCGGCCGCGCGACGAGCGGATGCGCGAGCTCATCTCGCTGCGGGCTTTCGGGCTGTCCGAGATCGAGGCGGTCCGTTACTACGTGGCACTGAAAATGGCCGAGCGTGGGCTGGTGTCGGCCCCCAACATGGCCGTCGGCGAGTCGTTCAATATCGGCATCACAGCGGTGCAGGCTGGCGCATCGGCGGGCGTTCCTGGCGTTGCAGATCTTGCCGGAAACGGCGGCGCAATCACCCCCGGTATCCCGCAGGTCGCGGCGCCGCACGCTCCGGTTCCGCACGTCGGGAGCTGACGAGCATGTCCGACGGCCCGTCCGGGCTGCTGCGCGCGTTCCTGGCCACTGACCTGTACACCGAGAGGGGCAAGCTGCGGTCCGACGACCTGCTCGTCCGCGAGCGCGTAGGCCGGGAACTCGGCACGGCCGCAGCGGCGATAAGGAACCTGACCAGCGCCTGGCGGGCCGACCGGGTGCCCCCGTCGACACGGGAGCAGCCGTTCCCGCCTGCGGCCGTGATGGAGCCCATTCGCCGGGCCGATCGACTGGTGAAGTCGATCGAAGACGTTTCGGCTGCGGTCCGAGGCCTGCCGCTGCTGAACCAGGACAAGGTCTGGGACCGGGTGCGGCGCGCCGGGCTCGACGAGCTGATGCAGTTCGACTGGACTCTGGTGGGCGAGGCCGCGGCCATCGCCGCGGCCGCGCAGGCAACGGCCGCGCTGGACGAGGTCGACGTCGCAGCGACCGAGGCCAGGCTGCACACCATCCGCGAGGTGATGACCGACCGTCAGCGTTACATCGAGATCAGCTGACCCTTTGTCCGGCTGACCTTGGCTAGTCCGGTCGGCGGAGGCGCTACTTGCCGATCGCACGACGGAACACCTCTAGAAACTTCGTGTTGACGAATGGCTCGTAGTTTCCGAGCGGCGTCTTGCCGTCGAACCAGATGAGCCCGATCATCCCTGCCTTGCGGGCACCGTCGTACAAGTTACGGATCTGGGGGACCATAGCCGTAGACACCGGGACGCCCGCCTCGGCGAGCAGCAGCGGCTTCCTCGGCGCAAGCTTCCGCATCGCGGAGATGGTCCCGTTGAACTCTCGCCCGAATGACGACTTGGGCCTGCGCAGGTAGCCGTCAAGGCCGACCCAGTCGACGTACCGGCCGCCGGGATACCACTCGGCGAGTGGGCACACGCCTCGGCGGCCGCCCCGGCTCGGGTTCCACACCCAGGTCACGTTGCGTGGTCCGATCTTGGCGTGGACGTGCCGGAAGGCGGCCCGGAAGACGGCCGGGGTGACGTGGTGGCAGCCCCAGCCGGTCCAGGGCCCGTTCATCTCGTGCGCGAACGAGATGGCGACGCGACGGTCCAGCCCGGCGACGGCCGTCGCGTCAGCGACCAGCTGCCCGTCGTAGCGCCCGGCAACGAGTGCGCTGAGTGAGTCGCCGCGCGGGTTGATCTGGATGAGCGGCATCGCGCCGTCGGCGATGATCGCCGCCGTCTGCGCGAGCGGAAACGGGGCAGTCAGGTTGGTGTAAACGCTGACGATCGCCGGATGCTCCCCGGTTGCCCGCTGCCAGCGCGGCAGATCCTTCTCGACCGCCGGAAGCGCGACCCCGTTGTACCAGCTGTCGGCGGCGTTGAAGGTGGTCTCTTGCGGAAGCTGAGGCAGGACAGCCAATTGCTGGGTGACGGTAGTGGAGGGGGAATTGGTCGCATACAGCCACACGGTGACGCCGACAAGCAGAGGGACAGCTACGGCTGGCCACCACGACGGGACGCGGCGGCTCATGCCGACATCGCTTCGACCGCGGCCGCGGGCGTGGCCCTGACCTCTACCCTGTTCTTCCGGGTCGTCCACCCCTGCTTGTACCAGGTGAGCATGCCCCACAGCCGGATCGGCCGCAAGACGATGGTGGTCCACAGGGACGCGGCGAGGAAGCATAGGGCAGTGAGCAGTCGGTCCAGCCAGCTTTCATCTGAGCGGCGCACCGACATGGTGGTCAGACACATCATGCTGGACCAGCCCAGCATGGCCGCGAGGGTCTGCTCAACGAACGGCCGGGAGGTGGGCCAGTAGGCGATGCACACCGGGATGAGCACCAGCGACATCAGGTAGGTGACGATGTTGGTGAACGTGAACCACCAGCCGAATGACCACAGCGGCAGGTAACGCAGCCGCCAGGTGTTCCGGATCGTTGAGCCGCGCATCCACCGGAGCCACTGGCGGAAATGCTGCGAGAGGTTCTCCGGGTAAAGGGTGAAGGCGAAAGCGTCGGACTGCTGCACTGCCTTGCCGCTCCGGGAGGCGAACAGGGTCAGGGCAGCGTCGTCGCCGAGGTCGATCTTCGGCACCCAAAGGAACCGCTCGTGCACGTAGGCGTCGATGTGGTCGCGGACCAGCTGTGCGCGGTACAGGGCAAACGCGCCCCGGTTGACGAGGACTTGGCCGTGTACCGACTGGGTGGCGCAGGCGACGAGCTGGAAGACCATCGAGCGGGCCGAGACCGTACGGGTCAGCCAGTTCACCCGGCAGTTGAGCGCGAGCTCGAACCCCGCGACCGACTGAACCTTGGAGTCGCGGAAACGGCGCAGGCAGCGCTCTAGCGCCCGGTGCTCCAGCACGGTGTCGGAGTCGATAGTGCCGAACACGCTCGCGCGGGGATCGTCGGTGAAGGTGGCGACCTGAGCGGACTTCTTCCCGCCGTTCGACTTGACCAGCCAGGTGATGTCGGTCATGCCGCGGCGGCCTTCCCAGTATGCGCGCAGGTGCGTGTAGTCGGCCTTGTCCGAGCCATCGTCCACGACGTCTACCCGGTCAGGCGGCCTGGTCTGGTTGACCAGCGACCACAGGCACCGGTCCAGCATCTCCGGGTCCTCGTTGTAACACGGGACGTTGACCACGACGCGCAGGCCGGGCGGGGCCGACGCGCGTGCAGGCCGGTCGAGCCAGTGAATGAACAACTGGTAGAACGCGAACAAGAACGCGGCCGCCCACACGCCCATGAGAAGCCGGTACCGGGCGAACTCATCGACGAACTCGATGTGCCGGGCGACGGACGCGCCCGCGAGGACTGCGATGAGGGGCATCCACAATGCGCTGTGGCCGCGGCGCAGGTCCGCGGTTGGGATGTCGTAGGCGTCAGCTAGGGCTCCCGGAGTGATCTGCCGCGGCGCCACAGGAACTTGGCCGCGAAAGCGTAGGTGCCGCCCACCGCTAGGGCGCTCACTGTGGCGACGGTCAAAACGTGGAGCACTGTCCGGACTCCTTGGGTCCAAGGCATGGGGCCGGCAGCTGGCCGGCTGTGGATCGGCTGGTGCCGGGCGGGCAGGAGACATCAGGACGTCTCGCCCAATTGCCTGGTTACTAACGAACCGACTTTCCTTCTCGGGGGCCGTCACGGGCGTCGAGTGGGTGTCAGACGGTCTCGATGATGATGACACCATGCGCGTGCCTTTTTCATATTCCGCTCCTGGGGATCTGCCGCGTCCGCCGGACCGGGCGGACGGCTAATACGCTGGCCGTTCACGTTGATGCACGACAAGGGGCGGCATCCCCAGATGGGAAGGCATTCCCAGATTGGCTTTTGCCGGGATCGTGGACTTACTGCGCTAGCGCGGCTGGCAGCCCCGGCCGGTAGAGGGATGCGGCGGTTACCGGCGTGTCCTGACGGCTAGGCGATCGGACCTAGATGAGTCCGGGAAAGAGTTCCGTATGGATACCGCCATGACTGTCATACCTAGCCCACGGTTATGGTCGGCCAGGTCTCGGTCAGTGGTCGTCATAGGGGAAGCGGCAGGCAATGACGGTAATCACGTCGGATTGGATCTCGTAGACGAGTCGGTCCTTCTCGGTTATCCGACGTGACCAGACCTCTCCGCCTAAGTGCTTGATGCGTTCCGGCTTACCGATGCCGGCGCGAGGTGTGCGTGTCGTCTCCGCAATTAGCCTGATGATCTTGGAGAGGACTTTGGGGTTAGTCGTAGACCATGCCTCGAGATCTTCGAGGGCGCCGGAGGTGATCGACAGGTTCACCTGTCTGCCTGCATGTCGAACCGAGCGGCCAATTCCTCAAGGTCGGTTGGCTGGGCAGCACCTTCGCGTGCCTCGGCCAGCCCGCGCAGGATGTGCACGGCATTGGCGCGCGTGGAGAACAGGTGGAGCGTCTCCTGCAGAGATTCGTAGTCTTCGGCGGCCATCAGGACGGCGTTGCCGCCGTTGCGTACCACGATCTCGATGACGACATGATCTTCATTGACCTGATTATGACCTTCGGTCAGACGATGGCAAGGAGACTGCCCGCCGCGTGCTCAGCCCGACGACAGATTGCCGTCCGAGCACGTAGGCCATCGCGAGCCGAGTAGTCTGTGCCCGAAATGAGCACCAGGGATAACGGGCTGCCTGCGGGCACCAGTGCGATCGTCCATCTCGTCCGGCATGGCGAGGTGGATAACCCCGCTGGCGTCCTGTACGGCCGCCTGCCCGGCTACCGGCTATCTGAGGCCGGGCGGCTGATGGCGAAAGCGGCGGCGGATTACCTGGCGGGGCGGGACGTGACGGTGTTGCGTTCGTCACCGCTGGAGCGCGCGATCGAGACGGCCGAGCCGATCGCGGCCGAGTTCGGGCTCACGCCCCAGGTCGACGAGCGCCTGATCGAGCCGTGGAACCACTTCGAGGGAATGCGGTTCGGCGTTGGTGACGGGGCGCTGCGGCAGCCGCGCCACTGGATCTACCTGCGGAACCCGTTCCGCCCGTCGTGGGGCGAGCCATACCACGAGGTCGCCGCTCGCATGCTGGCCGCGGTCAAGGACGCGGCCCTGGCCGCGGATGGGCACGAGGCCGTCTGCGTCAGCCACCAGCTGCCGATCTGGGTCACCAGACGGCGCACCGAGGGCCGCCCGATGTGGCACGACCCGCGGCGTCGTCAGTGCGCTCTCGGCAGTGTGACCAGCCTTACGTTCAGTAACGGAAAGATCAGCTCCGTGCACTACGCCGAACCCTCCGGAGATGGCCGGCGCCAGGTCGCAGGCGCCTGAAAGCTGGCCGTGAGCGAGCTGGAAACGGTACCAACCGCCGGCCCGGCGTCACCAGCCGGTGCACAGTCGGGCACAATGAGCGGGTACTACTGCCTGTAGGAGATCATCCGAGTGTCCCGGCTGCCCGTTACCGCCAGCATCGCGATCGGTGCTGCCGTGACGGCTCTCGTCGGCCTGGCGACGGCCGGATGTGACGGCGGCCAGATCGCGGCGAACGTGCCGCAGAGCAGCGGCCAGAGCTTCGTCGGCCACAGCTACCAGTCGACGTTCTACCAGGTCGGCCAGCGGCCGGCGGTGCCGGCCGTGTCCGGGACGACGGTCACCGGCAAGCCGCTGA
>Ga0126381_100003529_pt1 | contig 16957 bp, 11 predicted proteins | sample PanSoiMetPlot_28_FD_96465 | JGI IMG/M metagenome (GOLD analysis project Ga0126381, IMG submission 96465) | Tropical forest soil microbial communities from Panama - MetaG Plot_28 | ecosystem: Environmental > Terrestrial > Soil > Tropical forest > Bulk soil | place: Panama | collected 2016-02-17 | reverse complement strand
GATGTTTTCGCTGAAGTCTTTCAGGCGAACAATTTCCAGCGCTTTCTGTTCCAGCGAGTTATAGAGTTGCGCGTTGTCGAGCGCTACGGCCACGTACCCGGCAATGGTTTCGACCAGTTCGACGTCGTCGCTGGACAGAAAGTCCCCATCCACCGTCTTGCCAAGGCCCAAAATAGCGACACAGTGCTCGCGAATGCGGCACGGCACGTAGTAGTTCAAATCCAGCTGCCCCAAGGCATCGCTGACCGATCGGCTGACATCGCGCGCCGCGCGTGGCGATTCGAAGAACAGCGGCCCGCGCGCCAGTTCTGGGCGACCCGCATCGAGGAAACTCAAATCCAGCGGTTCGCTGACCCGCACGCCCATGGATCGGGCCAGCCGCATTTTTCTCGGCGCTTCCTGGTCCCCCACAAAAATCGCCAGGCGGTCCACCAGCAACGTTTGCGAAACGCGATCCATCACCGAACTCAACATCGGATCGAGGCGCACTTCATTGGTCAGGGTTTTGCCGAATTCGATCAACGTGCGCCGGTAATCCAAGCGGTCGCGATAGAAGAAGTGATCCAGACGGCCCTGAATCCATTCGCGAATCGGCTGGAATAGGAAGGAGGCCACGGTGATGGATAGCACCGCCACGATTTTGTTGTTGAATATGCCGCCGCTCAGCGCGACCAGCGCGAAGCACAACGCCGCCACTGCCGCCGTCGCGGCGGTATGCGCCAGTCCGCGCTTGAAGATGATATCCACATCCATCAAGCGGTAGCGAATGATCGCATACCCGAAACAAAGCGGTATCAGCACCAGACTGAGCGAACAAAACGGCATCCACCCTTTGAGGGAAGGATTCTGAATGTAGGGAAGCACGTAGAACAGCGCGAAGGGAACACTGCCGGCGAGAGTTCCACCGGAAAGCCATTTTAATTGCTGCCGCAGCACTCCCGAAGGCGCGTTGCGAAAAGTACGATAGAAAACCAGGCCCGCGACGATCAGGCATCCCGCCAAGTAGCTTAACTCCACTTTGTCCAGCAGCAGCCGAGCACCCAGCCATGGCAAAAAACCGAGGGTGTTGAAGGCCACGCTCAAATGCACCAGCAGTAGCGCAAGCGGCGGCCCATAGACCAGAGCAAGCCGGGTGGCGAGTCTTGCCTTTCCCTCGCTTCTCTCTGGAAACACCAGGGCAAAATGCAGCAGCAGCGCCGGTGCCAGCAGACCCGCCACGACGCTCGCCCAGTACACTTCGTAGTCAAATGTGTCCAGTTTTCCGCTGTATTTGAAGGTATAGAGAACAAACGACACCAGGCAAAAAACGTAGAAATGCACCGCACGCGGGGCGTTCCAGCGCCGAACGAAAATGAAAATTCCAATGAAAAGATAGATGAGCCCAACAAAGCGCAGATAATTTTCCGCGCTGACCGGCTTTTCGGCTGGCGCGACCACTACCGGTGTTTCAAATGAGTCTCCGGCGCGTTCCACCTTGTAGCGTAGCTGGCTCCACAGGCCGGCTCGCCAAACGCGCTTGGTCACCTGAAGCGCATTGGCAACCGGTTGGCCGTTAATCTCCAGCAATCGGTCGCCTTGCCGGATTCCCGCGCGACCTGCGGGGGTGTTTAAATCGAGCTTCCAGGCTACGATTCCCTTGTCCATGTCGCGCCAGGCCACCCCGTCGTCCGGGGATTCAAACCGCGCACGCTGGTCAAAATTCAATATGGCGAAAATCACCGCAGCCAGCGTGACCAACGCCAGGACCACCGCACCGAGGCTGACGCGAAAACTTTGCTTCATAGCCGGACCTTAGCCGGAGACACCAACACGCCGAGACTCTCCGGTGCAACTACCCTTCCACTCTTTGGAAGGAATGATACTTGTTAAAGTCTTTTTTTTCTGTAGGTTACAGCTTACCCCGAGGAAACTGGCTGCGGAATCCCATTTTCTGGAAGGGCACCTACAGCTTTCGAGACTCCTAAAACTGCAAGCTTAGACCACCTCGAAAGGTTCGGAAGGCGGGGACCAGAGTCACTTGCCCGTCCCGCGTATTCACGGTAAGCGAACCTTGCGACAGCAAATTATCGCAATCCGCGATGGCCTCCCAGCGGCCAGGGCCAAATTTGGGCAACTGCTGGCGGACCGAGACATGCAGGTAGGGATCCATCTGGTAGAGCGATTCCCCGTAGCTGTCCACGCGGGATACGGCCGGACCGCTGATCCATTTATATCCGACCGTGATTCGTCCGCCGGTACCGGGCAGCTTTGTCGCGACATTCACGCCTACGCTGTGGCGAGGGTTCATGCGCAGCGAATCTCGCAAAGCGCCACCCGTCGTTGCCGGGACCAGCGCGCCTGCCAACGCATAGAGTGCGGTCACCTCAACGTCATCGTTCAACTTTTCGCGATACGCCAGCCGGCCGCCCCAACTGCTAAATGCCCCGCCATCGTAGGAAAAGGCGTTGGAAAAAACGTCTTGAAAGTATTCGTGAACGGGCAGGTCTACTCCCCGCCCGAACACGGCCAGATGATGATCGTCCTCGTGAAACGCCGCGACTTGCAGCGCGCCGTTGTCTCCCACTTTTCTTTCGGCGGAAATTTCTTCGTGCCAGCCGCCTTGCAGTACCGGACGGCCGTCCCTCCACATCAGGGCGGGAAACGCGTCGAGTTCGTCCAGCGTTCTGAGCAGCGTCGACTGCAAATCTTCACCGCCGGACTCCATGGCATTTGGCGCTCCCGGCTGCGAAGCAAAGACCAACTCCCCTCGCCAGGCGCCGCCGAGTTTGGATTCAACGCTCACGCGTGGCCGCACCGAAGAAACCGAGCGACCCAATCCGACCAGCAAATACTCGCCGCCGTAACGCAGCAAGATCCGATCGCCCAGGGTAACCGCACCGCCCTGGTCGATTCGCATTCCGCGGAATGTGATTCCGGTGTCGCCAAGCTTTGCTTCGCGCAGCACCACCGCAGTATGCGGACCTGAACCGATGGTGCCCGCGGGCAACCATACGGTGGCCACGCCACCTGCGGGAGCGTCGTCGTAGCTCATCTGCCCGGCCACCAGCAGATGGCCCGCGCCGTTCAAGTTTTGTTCGTATGCGAATGCGGTGCCTGGCGCCGCCGCCACGTTGGAAACCGATCCCGGCCGCCGCGCGCCGTCGGTAAATTCCATCAACATTCTTGGCGCTGGCCCGGCAAGATCGCCGCCGGTGGTCAGCACTGCATGTTCATCCCACTGCAAAACGGGTCGTGTTCCGGCGGCCGAACGCAATACCCACTTCCAATCATCCGGATCGGACTTGGACGCGTTGGGTTGCCGACGCAGCTGTTCGAATGACGCGAACATCGACTCCATCTCAATCCGCACCATGGTGGTGAGATTGGGATTGATTCGAACATGCTGCTGCAGAGTGGGAAGAAAACCAGCCAGGGTAACGCGAATCGTATACAAGCCGGGGGGAATTTTGTCGCCCCGGAAAATCCCTTGCGTATTGGTCAGATAATCCAGTGAAGACTGGACGCCGGGCGCTTCCCCGAAAACTTCCACGCTAGCGCCCATCTGTGGAGTACCGGAAAGATCGCGCACCACGCCAGCGAGCTTTCCGGAGACGAACTTCGCCTGCGCCATGGCGGCGCCTGTCCCCAACGACACGCTCGCCACGACGAATGCCAGGGTACCCAAGAGCCGGAGTCGTCCCTGTTGCAAGGCGCTTACCTCCCGGGTGCTGTATTGGCCGCAGCCGTTCTTGCCGGCGTTGCGACCGGAGCCTTAATGGTGAAATCCGCCGTTCGCGAAATGGTTTGATTGGATAGTGTGTCAGTTGCGTTCACTTCCAAAGTATACTTCCCCGGCGCCAGTGTTTGTAGCGGAAGCAACCGTTCAATGGTCACCTGATCGCCGGTCTGCTTCATATCACCACTGGTTTCTTTAAACTGCATGATTTGTTGGTCGCCCTTCTTGACCGTGTACTGGAAGGTAGCGTTCGATTTGTGCGTTTTGTCATCCGGCTTCAGGTTGTAAATCTGCATATAGATGCCCAGCCTGTCCGCCGTGGTGAAGTCGCCCTCGAGCCGCGGCCGCACTTTGGATGACCCGAGGACAAACTGTCCCGCGCCAATCTGTTTTGCCGGCACATGCTCAATCTGATCCGCAAGAATGAGCGAGCTGGCTTCCAGTTTTTCGTCTTCGTAGCGTGGAACCTGCAATCGCGAATTCACCACGCCCACGTTGCCGCTCTGTACATCTTTAATCACCAGATCCAGGCGATAGAGTCCGGGACGCAGCGGGACCGCCTTTTGATAAATCGACTGTAGCTTCACCGATTGCTGGAACAGGGAATCCGGGAAGTCCTTGCTTACCGCTTCTTCGAAGGTTTGCACGACGCGCCCAGTCAGCGTGCTCACGCGTCCAAACACATTCAGCGTCGCGGAATGCACGCCGTCTTTTGATTGGAACGACAATTGGCTGTTGGGCACCTGAACTGTAACCGGCACCAGAACGGTGTCATTGGTTACTTTCAGGAAATCGGTACGCCAGGCGAAGTGTACCTGATCGCGTACGATGCGCGATGTCACTAGCGCTTCCAAATCTTTAAACTTCACCGGCGGCGCCTGTTGTACCTGGACATACTGTTCCAGGCGGTTGAATTCGTTCATGCTGGCCGGTTGCCCGCCTATGGTCGTTGGCAAGTTGGTTCCGTCCGACCTGGTAAATCGATCGGCCTTTGACGCCAGTCCCATCGATTCCATCAAGCTCAAACCCGCGCCCGGCACGTGCAGTAAGGCATCCTTTTCCGACGGATCCATCGTCATGTGATATTCGCCCGAACCGCTGGGGTCCACAAATTCAATGATGACGTTGTTTCCGATTCCTTCCAAGTAGCGGTACCTCCAGGTTTCCCAGGGATAGGTTGTCGTCGAGCCGCCACCTTCTTCCATCGGGCGATCATAGGTTCCGCCGGTTGGATGCGAATCCACTTCATCGGCGGGACCCCAAATGATGTACGTCCGGCCGCGATCGCTCTTCCATCCCGGGATTCCCGAAGCAAAATGTTCGTTGGCGTAAGCGATGCGGCGATAGTGCTCTTCCTTAAAATCGTTTTCCGGCAAGTCCGGATTGCTGCTGCGGCGCAGCCAGAACTGCTCGATAAACTGTTCGCGCTCTTCATTGGTGCTATATTGCAGAAACGCGGTGCGCTCGGCGGGTGAAATGATGTACACCACATCCTCATTCAGCCACTGCTTGTACTGGGCATCCAACTCTTTTAGCGCCTTGCCCATCTTCTTTTTTTGTTCTTTGGTCAGCTTTTGCGCCGCAACCGGAGCCATCGGATCCGGATCTTGCGCTTGCTGCGCCAACGCGGGTGATACCACCATCAAAATAGAAAATGCTGGTGCGAGAAGGGATCGGACGACCCTGGCCATTTGGACACCTCAACCGCTCAAACCTTAGGATTCTAACGCCCCAACAAGTAGTGCGTCAAATGCCGAATCTCGCGCATTTTCAGCCACTTGACCCCTGGCTGGGATTAGATTCCGGATTCTAGGGAACAGGTTGCCTCAAGGCAGTGGCCCTGCCAGTTCGTACAGGTTGGCGAAGTTCGCTTTGATCTCACCTTAATTTGCAATTCACTGTGGGAATCTCGCACTCTAGGCGGCGGCTGGCTACTGTGGTCTTTGCACCATTTTCTCAGAATCAATCAGCGTATCAAAAATCGCCAACACATGCCGCCGATAGGCAACCACCCGCGACAAGATGTCCCGCAATTCCGGCTCGCGCTCCGCTTCGCGATGCCATTTGGCCAGCACCGCCGCAGGAACTTCGATGTCCTGCCGCAGCTTATCTGCGGAATGTCCGCGCAGGAATAGGCCGTAGAAAAACGCCGCTTCACGCTGCGGAAATTCAAATTCCGTCAGCGTCTCTGCGGGAACGAATTGGACCGAAGCGGCCATGGCGAAAACGCAGTTTACCGAAAACCCTCTCCGCGTCAAGTAGTACGCCAGTCCGAGCGTCACGATTTGGTCAACGCTCGAATGTTGTTAGCCGGCTCGAGGGAGCGACAGACTGCTTGCTTCTGAAGCACGGCGCAAGCTTCGCGCCGACCGCGCACCCTGCTGATTCCTCAACGACCTGCGGACAAACGGCATTCCATTCACCCCGCCGCTCCAACACCCCTGTTGCCAGCCGGCTCTAACCGGCATAGGATGCTGATAGATATGACACGGTTACATAACCGGGCGACCGGCGGACCTCTCAAGCGCTTTTTGCGCTTTGGCCTGCTCACCGGAATTCGCTCCTTCGAAATTGATCCGGAAGGTTTTCGCCGCTACCTTGCGAGCAAGCATCGCCTGCATGTTTCCGACTTTCGGAATATGCACCTGGTTCCAATTGAGCGGCTCGATACCATCGCCAAAATCCTGATTCGCGACGCGCAGCGTATTGCGCTCGCCGAGGGCGCGGGTTTTGGCCTGGGAGGGATGATTACGATCGTTCCCGACGCGGGCCTTCTGACGATGATCACTCTGCGGCTCGTCCAGCGCTTATGTCTGCTGTATGGATTTGAGTCTAGGAATCCTGAAGATCAGCGAGAGCTCTGGCTCGCCGCGGCGGCGGCCACGGGGATTGATCTGGGCAAGGATTTCGCGGAAAAACAGGTGATCGAGAAACTTGCTCCGCGAATCGCAGAACGCCTGGCAATCAAGTTTGGCCAGGAAGCGGCTGAAAAATGGGTAGGTCGCCTCATCCCTCTGGCCAGTTCGGTGGTCGGAGGCCTCTTGAATTTCAGTTTTGTCGGCACTTGGGGCCGCCGTGTGCAGCACAATCTTCGTGCTCGACACCTCGCCGAACGGCCTCTGGATCTTTACAACGGCGAGCTTAGGAAAGCGGTCGTCCGCTTCCCGGTGATCGCTCACTAGTTCGATTCGCATTACCGCCTAGCTCATCGCTGATGTCCTGCAAAGATGCCGTATTGTGCTGTCTTTCTTTGCGACTTTCTGCTTGCGTCGCTGGCTCCGGCTTAGGCAGAGTTAAGCGGGATGAAGTTTACGCTTCCAACTCCGCGCGCTCGCCTGGCCTTGCTTCTGTTTTCCGGCGCGCTGGCCTTGTTGCTGTCCTTTTTCGGGTTGCGAAATGCTCTGGCGGCGTACTATCGTGGTCTGGATACGCGGTTGGGCTACGAAAACGCCGTGCGCCTGGAACCCGCGAATTCCCGCAACTGGTACCTGCTGGGCCGCTCCTATCTTTATGATTTCGAGCAGCCCGATACCCCCCTGGCCATTCAGTCGCTGCGCAGCGCTGTGACTCTGGACCGCTTCTCTTCGGAAGCCCTGCTGGACCTGGCGACGGCCTACGATGGAGAAGGTGACGCGGTTCAAGCCCGCGAAACATTTTTGGCCGCGCAACGCGTGTACCCGCTTTCCGCGGACGTCTGCTGGAGCTACGGAAACTTCCTGCTTCGCCAGGGCCGGCAGAACGAGGCCTTCCGGCAAATTCGCAGAGCGGTGGAGCTCGATCCCAAACGTGCCGCGGAAGCCTTTTCTCGGGTGCTGCGGGCACAGCCGGATGTGAATCTCTTGCTCGATCAAACCGTGCCCGCCAGCACTGCCGTATATCTGCCGATTGTGCAGTCCCTCACCGGCGTCGGCGATCTGGATAGTGCAAGTCTGGTCTGGAAGCGTCTGATTGCGTTGCACCAGCCGGTTCCCATTCAAAACTTAGTCAGCTTTATCAACGAGAACGTTCGCCAGCAGCGCATCGCGGACGCCATCGACGCATGGACGGAAGCGGTTTCCATCATGCAGAACCCGCCTCCGCCCGATCCGCAGGGCTCCCTGCTTTGGGACGGCGGCTTCGAATCCGGATACGCCGGCGGCGGATTCGCCTGGCGCTTCATTCCAATGACCAGTAATGTGCAGATTTCCTTCGACCGAACGGAAAAGCACTCCGGCGCCCAATCCGTGCGCATTCTTTTCAATGGCCGGGAAAATCTTGATTTCCAAGATGTCTGCCACAACATCGCGCCCCAGCCTGGCCAGCGCTATCTCTTGGCAGCTTGGGTGAAAACCCAGTCGCTGACCAGCAGCGAAGGACTGCGACTACAGATTTTTGTCTTTTCGCCCGGCGGCAATCAGACCGTCAGCACTGAAGAAGTGCACGGAACGCAATCTTGGAATCAGATCCAATTGTCGTGGACTGCCCCGCCGGGTGCGGAATTTGGCTACGTTTGCGCAAAACGCAGGATGAGCGACCAGCCGGAAAACGATATTCAGGGTGCGGCCTGGATCGACGATGTGTCGCTGGTTCCAGTCGACGAGCCGTCGCCGAATCCATGAAACTCCTGCGCCTGGGAATTTACTTGGTGATCGCGTTTGCCGTTTTGAGTCACGGAGCCGTCGAGCCTTGGGCTCGCGGCATGATCGAAATCGCGTCTGGAATCCTGCTGGTTTTCTGGGCGGCGTATTTCCTCGTGGCGAAAGAGGAGCAGCAGATTGCTTTGCCATCGCTGTTCTTCCCGCTAGCGGCCTTCACCCTTTTAGTGTGCGTGCAGCGGGCGTTCCACCTGAGCGCTTCGCCATTCTCCACTCGCGTCGAACTGCAATTGTTGCTGAGCATGCTCATTTTCTTTTTTCTGGCCGCGCAAGCTTTCCGGGAACTGGCCGATTGGCGTGGCTTCGCGTGGTTCGTGATGATTTTTTCGTTTCTGGTCGCCGGGCTGGGCATCCTGCAACATCTGACGTTCAACGGCAAGCTGTACTGGTTTAGGGAAATGCATTACGGCGGCATCCCCTTCGGGCCGTACGTTAATCGCAATCACTTTGCTGGATTTGTGGAACTGGTCCTGCCCATGGCCTTGGTGCCTTTGCTGTTGGGGCGGGTGCGCCGCGAGAGACTGGTCCTGGTGGGCATGCTGGCTGTCATTCCCTTAAGCGCGCTTTTGCTTTCGGCTTCGCGCGGCGGAATTGTCAGCCTGGGAGCGGAACTGGCGTTTCTCGCCTTGGTTCTGGTTTTACGCAAAACGGGTGCCCGCAGCGTTCTGGTGGGTGGGACAGTCCTGCTTTTGGCCTTTCTTACGGTTTCCTGGCTTGGCGTCAATGAAGTGTTGTCGCGCTTTTCCGAGCTGCAGACGCTCGAAGTGCGCCAGGACAAACGTGCCTCGATGCGCCACGGAACCTGGCATATCTTTCTCGACCACCCGCTGCTCGGCACCGGTCTCGGAACGCTGCAGCAGGTTTATCCGCCGTACGAAACGGTGTATGACGGAAAAATCGTAAACCACTCGCACAATGACTACCTGGAAGCTCTGGCGGAAACCGGTATTCTCGGCGGCATCTGCTGTGCGTGGTTCGTCGTCACTCTGTTCATCGGCGGCCTGCGCTTCTTGTTTTCCGGAGGAAATTCGTTAGTCAGCACCCTGCGCCTCTGCGGGTGGACTGGCTGCTGGGGATTGCTGGTGCATAGCCTGGTGGACTTCAATCTGCACATTCCCTCCAACCTGTTGTTGTTCTTGCTCATGAGCTTGCTCGCGACGGCGGAGATTTCTCCTCCCGTCGGCGTGAAATCGCGCGTCGTAGTCCGGCGAGCTACGGAAAAAGCCTGATTGACCGGTCCGCAGGGGCTGTATAATCGAGGGTGGGGGTTAGCGTCCAGAGGCATGCCACCTGCTAGACCGAGCGTCGCGAATTTGTGTCTGTTGGCAAGCGCTGTTTTGCCGCTAGCCGCCCACGTTCCTGTGGCCCGCTCGCAGACCGTGGTGGAGACCCAGCAGCAAGCCAATGACAGAATTCGTGTTTTGTCGGCCAGGACTGCAACTCCGCCGCATGATTACGTCATCGGGCGTGGAGACCTGGTGTACGTGGAAGTTTTTGATGTTCCGGAACTTAGCCGGGAGTTTCGGGTCAGCCAGACCGGCACCATTGGCATTCCTCTAGTCCCTGTCCGTCTTTTTGTAGCGGGTCTGACGGAAATGCAGATGCAACAGAAGGTAGCCGAAGTCTTGCAAGCCAATGGACTAGTTTCTCAACCTCAAGTGTTGGTCTCGGTCAAAGAAAAAAGGAGCCAGCCAATCACTGTGGTGGGAGCCGTTACTCACCCGATGGTGTACCATGCCGAACGCTCGGTCAGTTTGGTGCAGGTTCTCGCGGAGGCCGGCGGAATTTCTAACGACGCTGGCGACACGGTGATTGTGACGCGCGCGGATTCCTCCGACAAAACGAATCCCGACGAGCCCCCGGAAATCGGAACCGAGGACGCTCTCCCGGCCTCCAATCCCGCTGCGGCCGCGGCGGCGCCGGCTAGCGGACAAGAGCCGCAAGTACAAGCGCCGGGGGCCACGGAACAGCCGCCCTCGCCCGCCGATTCGGGTTCTCTGACCGCGCCCGATTCTAAGCCGGCTCCGCAGGCAACCCCGCCGCAGATTTCGAATAGTGACGCCGGCCCGCCTGTCTTCAACACCATCACCGTGAACCTTGCCGAGCTGCTGGAGCGTGGCGATATCCAGAACAACATTCCATTGCAGGGTGGGGATATAGTCACCGTGCCGCACGCTGGAATCGTCTATGCCCTTGGCGCGTTCCAGAGACCCGGGGGGTTTGCCTCCCCCAACGATCGCGCGCAGCTCTCCACTCTCAAACTGCTGGCGCTCGCCGGCGGAATGACGCGCATCGCCAAGAAAGACCGAGCGGTGATCATTCGTAAGGACGCCAGCGGTAAGCAGTTGGCCATTCCGGTGGATCTCGGAAAGATTGTCAGCCGCCAGTCAGAAGACGTCAGATTAATGCCCAGTGACATTCTTTATGTCCCGGACAACGTCAAGAAAGCTGCACTTATTCGCGTGGGCGAGCTCGCCGTGGTCCTTACCACCGCGGCCATCATTTACCGGGTGGGCCGATGAACGACGAGAATAAATTGGTTCCCAAGGAGAATTTGTCGGGCGTGGTGGAACTGCTTCCCATGCCGCAGCGTTTGCCGGCCTTCGATATCTCTCCCCGGGAACCCCACCTTTACGATTACCTGCTGATCCTTCGCAAGCACCAGTGGCTGATTCTTTCGTTTCTGGTGGCGGTGGTGACCATTGTTTCGATCGCCACCTTCAGAATGCAGCCGGTCTATTCGACGACCGCGCGCGTCGAAATTGACCGCGAAAATACCAACATTCTGCCCTTCCAGGGCGCCGATTCCTACGACTTCATGATGGACATGGACAACTATATCGAGACCCAGTCCCGGATTTTGACTAGCGCAACGCTGGCTCTGCAAACCATCCGCAACAGCGGCCTGATTCCTCACGAGGAAATGCAGGGCGTCCCTGCGGCTTCCGAAGCCATCACCTCAGGCAGTCTGGCCAACCACAAACGGCCGCCCGAATTGGGCGCATTCCTGGGCAGCCTCAGCGTCAAGAGAGTTCCGCAAAGCAGGCTGTTGGACGTGACCTTTGAATCTACCAGTCCACAACTTGCCGCGGAGATTCTGAACACCCACATCCAGAATTTTATCGAGCTTAATTTCAAGAGCCGTTACGACACCACCAACAAGGCCACCACGTTTTTGACCAGCCAACTCAGTGACCTGAAGGTACAAGTGCAGGAGTCTGAAGATGCGCGCCTGGCTTACGAACGTCAGCACCAGATCTGGGAGCTCGACGACAAACAGAATATCACCACGCAGCGCTTGACGGACTTGAATAAGGAGCTCACCGGGGCGCAGAGCGAAAGAATGCGCAAAGAGGCGATTTACGAGTTTGCTAAGGCCGGCAACCTGGACGTGGTTCCGGAACTCCGAGAAAACAGCGTTCCGCAACTCCGGGAAAACAGCGCCTTGCAGGATTTGATGAGAAAGCGCTCGGAGCTCTATGCCCAATATACCGACGCGCTGAATCAATACGGCCCGAATTTTCCCAGGGTGCTACGGCTGCAATCGCGACTGAAGGAGATTGACCCTCTGATCGACAACGAGAAGCGCAACATTCTTGAAGCTTTAGGAAATGATTACAACGCCGCCCGGCAACGTGAAGGGCTGCTGACCGAAGCGCTCAACGATCAAAAAAATGAAGTCAATCTGATGTCGCAAAGCCTGGTGGAATACAACATTCTGAAGCGCCAGGCGGAAGCCAATAAGGTTATGTACGACGGCCTGCTCACCAAATTGAAGGAGGCGAACATCGCGGCCGGATTGAAATCCTCGAACATCCGGGTGGTGGATCCGGCCATGGTGCCTTCCACACCTTCGCGCCCGGCGAAAGCCAGAAACATAGGGCTTTCCTTTCTGGTCGGTTTGGTCGGGGGAATCGGCCTGGCGTTGCTGCGCGAATATTTGGACAACACGGTAAAAACACCCGACGACGTGGAACATCTGGCGCGCTTGCCCTCCCTGGCCGTGGTTCCTGAGTTCATCGGCGAAAACGGCACCGGACGGCGCAGCAAGCTGCTGGGTGGAGCTTCAGCAAACGGCCACGAAAAGCGTGTCGAACTGGTGGCGCAGCATTTGCCGAAATCGCAAATGTCGGAAGCATTCCGCGCGCTGCGTACAGCGTTGCTGCTCAGCCAAGCCGACCATCCACCGCAGGTGATTCTGGTCACCAGCGCCTTGCCGCGTGAAGGAAAAACCACCGCGGCCGCCAACCTGGCGGTTACCCTGGCGCAGTTGGGCGACCGCACGCTCTTGATCGACGGCGACCTTCGCAAGCCCGGTGTGGGGCGTTTGCTGAACATGACTGACGGGAAATACGCTGGTCTGAGTTCCTATCTGGCAGGGGTCTCCAGCCTGGATCTGGTGGCTGTGCCGCATTCCGCCGTTCCCAATCTGGTTGCCATACCGACCGGCCCGCTCCCGCCGAACCCCGCGGATTTGCTCTCGTCGCGTAAATTAGCCGAGGCCCTCCGGCAGTTGCGCGCCCAGTATAAGTTTATCGTTGTCGATTCGCCGCCCATCATGGCCGCGACAGATGCCGTGATCCTCTCGGTTCAGGCCGATGGAGTGCTCTTGGTGGTGCGTAGCGGCGAAACGCCAAAAGAAGCGTTCACTCGCGCTCGGGATTTGCTGACCAGCGTCAAATGTCGTCTGCTGGGCGTAGTGCTGAACGCCGTCGATTCCACCGCACCTGATTATTACTACTCGTATCGCTACTATCCTTATTCTTACGGTTACGGACCCCAAGAGGCTGCCGAACTCCATGGCCGAAGCGATGATGATCCCTCTTCCAGCCCGTCTCATTCCCGTTACTCCGACGATGATTCGCAATCCCTGTAATTGTTTTCAGGAGGCTTCGTGCGCTATCTGATTACTGGTGGTGCCGGCTTTATCGGATCGCACCTTGCCGAGCGGCTGCTCGAACGAGGTGAGCATGTGGTTTTGCTTGACAATCTTTCCACCGGCAGCATGGAGAATATTCGTCATCTCAAATCGCTGGACCGCATGGACTACCACCTGGACTCCATCGAAAATCGCCGCTTGGTCGCCGAACTGGTGGACGATGCCGACATCGTGGTGCACTTGGCAGCCGCCGTCGGCGTTCGGCTGATCGTTGAAAGCCCGGTTCGCACGATCGAAACCAATGTCAACGGCACACAGATCATCCTCGAAGCCGCCGAAAAAAAGCGTAAACTGGTGCTGACCGCATCGACCTCCGAAGTTTATGGCAAGAGCACGCAGGTGCCATTCCGGGAAGAAGCCGATCTGGTCCTTGGGCCCACCACCAAAGGCCGCTGGAGTTATGCTGCATCGAAAGCTCTGGACGAATTTCTCGCGCTCTCCTACTGGCGCGAGCGCAAAGTCCCGGTGATTGTAGTCCGCCTGTTCAATACCGTCGGCCCGCGCCAGACCGGACGCTACGGCATGGTGCTGCCAAATTTCGTGAAACAGGCCCTCGAAAACGCGCCGATTACCGTTTACGGTTCAGGCGCCCAGTCCCGCTGTTTCTGCGATGTGCGCGATACCGTGGAAGCGCTGATCCGCTTGATGGACTCCGAAAAATCGATCGGTCAAGTCGTCAATATCGGAAACACCGAGGAGATCTCCATCGCCGATTTAGCTCTAGAGGTGAAAACGCGCACCGCCAGCGCTTCCGCAATCAGCTATGTGCCCTACGATCAGGCCTACGAACCGGGCTTTGAAGACATGATGCGCCGCGTGCCGTGCGTGGACAAACTCCACGCCCTGACCGGCTTCCGCCCGCAGACCAGGCTGGCAGAGATCATCGACCGCGTAGCTTCGCATGTGCGCGAGAAGCAAGCCTCCGACCGGCCGCGCGCCGCTTCCAGCTCTCTGGTTCGATGAGCTTTCTGCCCTATCGACTCGGCTGTGGTTTACGAGCGTGAGCATTCCCTCTAGTCGACTGACAGGGTTAGCGATGCCATACTAAACAGGCAGGCCACCGAATACAGGTCAGGGGCCGTCCGCGGGCCAATTTGTGTGAGTCTAGAGGGTGGCTTGGTAGTGCAACATCAGCAAGTCCAAATCGAAAGTGTCGCTGCCTGCCCCAAGTTCCCCCCTCGCGTCATGCTGCTTCTGTTGTTCTTCTCTCTGCCGCTGCTAAACCCCTGGGTGCGTGGCGATGGAGTCGGCTATTACGCATTCGCCCGGGCGCCGCTTGTTCAGCACAACCTGGATTTCGCGCCGGACTATGAACATGCCAACCAAAGCTTCCGCGAAGCGCGCCTGGATGCATCGGGCCGGCCCAAAACTGTATTCCGCACCGTCACCGGCCATCTGGACAATCATTTCACCATCGGCCCGGCCATCCTTTGGGCGCCATTCCTCTTGCTGGTTCACGCTGCAGTGCTGGTGGCGCGCGCGTTCGGCGCGCCGGCCTCGGCCGACGGATTCTCGCTTCCCTACTTGCTGGCCATGGCCCTCGGAACGCTTGCTTATGGATTTGCCGCTCTGCTCTTGTCCTATCGCGTCGCCTGCCGGTTTGTAGAGGAACGTTGGGCGCTCCTTTCGACCATCACCATCTGGTGGGCCAGCGCGCTGCCGGTTTACATGTACTTCAATCCTTCCTGGTCCCACGCTCATTCTGCATTTACCGTGGCCTTGTTTTTCTGGTATTGGCTGCGAACTCGATCCGCGCGCAGCCTCCGCCAATGGCTGCTGCTCGGGCTGATCGCCGGGCTGATGTTGAACGTGTACTACCCCAACGCCATCGTGCCGATGATTTTGATTCCGGAGGCGCTGGCTGCATATCGGGCCGCGCTGCTGCCATCCCCTCAGAAGTTGACCCGGCTCGCTGCGCTTCTTGTCCGCCACCTGCTTTTCTGTGTAGTGGCCTTGGTTTCCTTGCTGCCGACCTTCCTCACACGTTACGTTGTTTACGGCGGTTTTTTCGAAACCGGCTACCTCCCCGTCACCCACTGGGCCTGGCGTTCACCGTGGTTTTTGGCGCTGCTTTTTTCCGCCAACCACGGCCTGTTTTCCTGGACCCCAGTCTTGCTCATCGCCACGGCGGGACTCTTTGTGTTTTGGAGAAAAGCGCCAGCCATTGGCCTGCCGGTTATTTGCGTCTGGTTCGCTTTCTATTACTTCATGGCTTCTTACCCGGACTGGGCGGGAATCTCCTCTTACGGCAATCGCTTCTTTATCTCGCTCACCATTTTCTTTGTCCTGGGGCTGGCCACGGCGCTCAATTCGCTGGCTTCGCTCTTTGCGACCAGACGAATCGCATTCGCTTGGCTTGGCGCCGCCCTGAGCGTCTTGGTCCTTTGGAATTTGGGTTTGATTTTCCAATGGGGCGCTCATCTGATCCCGGCGCGCGGTCCGGTTTCCTGGCGCCAGGTTGCGTACAATCAGTTTCTGGTGGTTCCAAAACAGATGGCGTCCCAGCTAGAATCCTACCTCTTTCGCCGCAAGGACACGCTCCGTCAAATTGAACAGCGCGACATCGAACAGCTGACTCATCCCTCAAATCCGTGACTTTCCGCCCCGCTGACCCTAACGCCGTGCCGCCTTGCTGCGCAAGCCGACACGATGCCGCAGCGAGCGCGTAGCGTCCAGGAATGCGAACCACATTCGCGACCACTGCGCAAGGGCATCCCGCTTCAGCGGCGCGAGCCACGCCTGGTAGTTCTTCCTGAGTTTGCCCGAACGCAAAACATACGTGGCGTCTGCCAGCGTCGCGAATCTCCGTTGATTCAGCAAGTAGTTGGCCTGGGCCTCCTCGCCGTGCCACACTCCTTCTTCGCCGCCCGGATGATAGCTGTAATCATGGTTCTGGTGCACCGCCAGCACGTCGCCTGACGCATCGATTACCGGAACTTGCATGGAAAGCGGGTACCACAGCAGCCAGTTGTCCCATCCCGGCCGCCCAATCACGAATTGCGGGATTTGCTTGTAGAACAGCCCCTTTCGAAACAAAAAGTAGTCGATCCATTGCGCCGGCCGCGGCCGGCTGGTTTGCCGCGCAAGCTCTCGGACGCTTCGCTCCCAGTCTGTTCGCTCAAAATTCAACGGATCGCGGATATCCACGTCCCAGCGGCGCCCGGCCATCAGGAAACTCTTCCTCATGCTGGCGATCAGTTTCGCCGCCCGCGTAAAATCGGACAACAACAGAATGTCGCAGTTCACGTGGCATAGAATCTCGTGGCTGGCAACCTGGTTCACCTGGTCGTAGATGCTGGCCAGATATTTCGTGCCGTAACCATTCCTTTCCACCTCCTTGATGTGTCGTAGGCCGAACTCTTTCGAGACTTCCGCTGCGCCCGCATCGTCACCCACCAGAATAATTTCCACATCCGCGTGCAAACGCTGCCAGCTTCGAATGGCGTTGCGTTGAATCACGTCAATATGACCGGCAAACGGCTTGGGCGTCGAAAACACCGTGAACATGCTGTGTAGTTTAGCAGTCTGCTAAGAAAGTGAACCACAACAGTTACGATATACTTGCAGCGAATTCAGTGCCAGCGTAAGGCCAAGCTCAGTCAAACCGGGAGTCCAAAAAACGTGCACATTCTGATTACTGGCGGCGCGGGATTCGTGGGTTGCGAGCTC